>Ga0074044_10000637_pt1 | contig 33027 bp, 33 predicted proteins | sample BogForMeECP23OM1_FD_94443 | JGI IMG/M metagenome (GOLD analysis project Ga0074044, IMG submission 94443) | Bog forest soil microbial communities from Calvert Island, British Columbia, Canada - Bog Forest MetaG ECP23OM1 | ecosystem: Environmental > Terrestrial > Soil > Wetlands ...
ACTGCTCTCCGAGGGCAAGGCCAACGTGCAGGCGCCCTGGCTCGGGCTGACCGGCTTCTTCACCGTCGCGCTGATGCTTTCGTTGTTGATCTTCATCGGCGAAGCCGTGCGCGACGCCTTCGATCCGCGCAAGACCTTCACATGACCGCTGATCCCCTCCTCTTCATCCGCGACCTCTCCGTCGCCTTCCGTCACGGCGGCCGCGAGACGTTGGCCGCCGACCGCGTCTCGTTCGACATCGGCAAGGGCGAGGCAGATCATTGGCGTTGCAAACGCTGTCGGTAGCTTTTCAAGTTGTCCGGTTTTGGTAGCACATCAATTGTCCGCTTCGGTTTGCTGCTGTTGTTGGGCTCGGCCTCGATCGGAACTCCTGCGCTGGTGTAGCGCGCGATGGGTCGCGGGCCGTGGAACACGGCCAGCTCGCCATCGGGATATTGATGCACCCGCACGTGCGCCTTGACGTAGTGTGCCCGCAGCGGGCTTTGCGGCAATTGCAGGCGCAGACCGCCGTAAGCGACTGTGTTGTCGCGCGCCACGATGCGCTCCTCCTGCACGCACAAGGTGTCGCGCAACTGCGCGCCGGGGCGGCGGCCACAAAGGCGCTCTCGGGCAGCGCCGCAGCCTTGGCAAAGCGCGCATTGTGCGCCGGAAGATAGACCTCGCGGATGAAGCGGTTGGCGGAGGCCGCATCGGTGATGCCGGCGAGCGTCAACTCCTTGGGCAGCCGATCCTGCAAGGTGCCGAACAGGCGCTCCGAACGGCCCCGCGCCTGCGGCGAATAGGCCGGAATGTGCGCGATGCCGAGCTGCTTGAGCGCTCGCCCCACCTGCGTGAGCCGCTCCTTGTCGACCGCCGCGCCGGCCTTGGCCGTGAAAAAGTAATGACTGCCGGGGTCGGTATAGAGGCTCGCCGGCAGGCCGTGGCCGCAAAACACCCCCAGCAGCGCCCGCAACGTCGAGGCGGTGCCTTCCTCCTCGACCAGAAACCCCGAATAGACCGTGCTCGTCGCGTCGTCCATCGTCACGATCAGATCGAGCATCGGCTGCCCATCCAGCTAGGCCGCGCGCGAGCCGTCCTGGTGCAGCATCATGCCCGTGCACGGCTTGCGCTCGCGCTTGCGGCGGTGCGCGCCGCTTGGCGCGATCGACCAGACTCGCGGCATGCAACTGCGTCTTCACCCAGCTGTAGCCCCACTGGAAATTGTGGTCACGAACCAGATGTTCGTGAAAATGCTTGACGTTCCGGCCCCGGTAACAATCCCGGTACAGATCCAGCATCAGCCGCAAATCCCGCCCCGGCACCCGCCGCGGCGACGGCTTGCCGAGCCGCCGGTCGAGCAGCCCCTCCAAGCCCTCTTCCTCGTAGCTGTCGCGATAGCGCCGGAACTGCCGCTCCGACATGCCCAGCACTTCGCCCGCCTCCATCATCGACAATGCGCCGCGCCCCCAGCGGCTCAAAACATCCCGAAACTTCTGCATCCTGCGGTCCTGTAGCCACGCTGTCCGGTTCATCGTCCCTGCTCCTGCGCAGGGCATAAAACCGGACAACTCGTGTGCTAACCCGGACAACTCGTGTGCTTACGACACTTGGCGTTGCAAACGCTTGGCACGGCCTACTTGTCATGATAGCCTTTGTGGTCCTTAACTGCCACGTGAATTGAGCCGACCAATAAGCCCACATTGGCTCGATCAAGCGGTTGGCCACACTCTTGGGATGATGAGAAAGGATCCGCAATGGCACAGACAAAGACTGCGTCCGTCGGCCCTGAGAAGGGCGAAGCCACGGCGGTGGCGAGCTCAACGACGGCAGACGCAGCCGAAACGACTTCCGAGCAGCGCGACGAACTGGCTTCGAAATTAGTAAACCGATTTGCGATATGGTCGGGTGTTGCCGCACTGATCCCGTTGCCTGTTGTTGACGTCGTTGCCGTCGGCGGACTCCAGCTCCAGATGTTGCGTCGTATTTCGCAAATTTACGAAGTGCCGTTCTTCGAAAACAGGGGTAAAGCACTCATAGCGAGCCTGGCGGGATCGATGATCCCGGCAACCAGCGGCATCGGCGCCGCCAGTGCGCTCAAGGCCGTGCCATTCTTCGGAATGATGGTGGCTGGATTTGTCATGCCGGTGCTCTCTGCCGGAGCCACCTACGCCATCGGCAAGGCATTCGTTCAGCACTTTGAATCGGGTGGGACGCTTCTTGATTTCAATCCCCCTGACTATCGTGAGTTCGTCAAGGCCCAGAAGGAGATGTGGGACTCACGTTCTACCGGTTCCGCTCGAACTCCTGAGTCTCAGTCGAGTTCCTCCGGGCGCGCGGAAAGCACGGGGGCGGCAGCAACCAGCTCTTGACGTGCACGGGGTTTGCCAGCCAATTGGGGAGTGGTGCCATCGACCCAAGCGCGACAGCAGCCGAATGACGAGACCGAGCGCCATGCTCGAAACCATCGTCTACATAATCTTCTGCGTTCTCACCGGACTTTGCGGCGTCGGGCGCCGCATGGGCTTTCTTGGGACATTTATCCTCGCGCTCGTCACCACTCCGCTGTTGGTGCTGCCGGTGCTCCTCATCACCGGCCCTTCACGACATATCGAATGGCGTCGCCGCGCCTAGAGCAATTGCCTGATCGGGGTCGGCAAGTGCATCTCCCGCTGAACCCGCGGTGTCGCCCTGTGAAAATGTAGACGGACGACATCACACCAATGTCCTTCTTGCAGCTCGTTCGCCGCGAAATGCACGGCTCTCTGCGGAAGCTGGTGTTCATGTCCGGCGTCGGCGGCATTAGCAGCGCTGCCATCCTCGCGGCGATCAACGCCGGCGCGCAAGCTGCGGACGAGAGCAAAAGAGCCAGCCTGTGGGCGGTCACGCTGTTCCTGGTGTCGCTTTTTCTATTCATCAAGACTCAGCTCTATGTCACCACCACGATCACCGGTGAGATCGAGGCCATTATACATAGACTCCGCGTACACTTGATGGATCAAGTAAGGCGCTCGGAACTCCTGGCGCTAGAACGCGTCGGACGTTCGAGGATCATTGCTACAATCACACGCGATACCACGGTGCTGACGCAGGCGAGCAATACGCTCTGCTATTCGATGCAGGCCCCAGTGCTTATCTTTTTTGTGGCAATTTACGTGGCCTATTTATCGCTTCCGGCATTCGGCCTGAGCGTCGTCATCGTCAGCCTGGCGGGAACAATATTCCACTTTAGGAGCCGTCGTCTGACCGCGGAGAGAGCGGCGGCGGCGGAGGAGGAGCGCCGGTTATTTGACCGCCTGACTGATTTCCTTGATGGGTTCAAGGAGGTGAGGCTCCACGACGCACGCAGCGCCGATTTGTTCGACGATGCAGTGGAGGTGTCGGCGGCTGCGGCCAACATCAAAATACGCGCCCAGGCAGAGACCTTCCGGCAAATTGTGTCAGCGCAGAGCTACATGTACATATTGCTCGGCGCCGTCGTGTTCGTCGCTCCCGCATTCAGCACATCATTTGGCGGTGAGTCCATCACGAAGACCACGACGGCGCTATTGTTCGTCATTGGGGCGTGTTTTGGTTTGGTGCAATCGATACCGATACTGTTGAATGCGAATGCTGCGGCGGACCGCATCAACGAATTGGAAGCCGCTTTGCAGGGGGCGGTTTCCACCGAGACAGTCGTGGCTCACGCGCCCAAGCGTTTCGATGAAATCCAGATGCACCAAATTGTGTTCCGATATCTCGACAAATTTTCCGACGCTACCTTCCAGATCGGGCCGCTGGACTTCAGCTTGCGATCGGGCGAGCTTGTCTTCATTACCGGCGGGAATGGGTCAGGAAAATCGACTTTTTTGCGAGTACTCGCCGGACTTTATCCCCCTGATTCCGGTGAAATCACGCTTGACGGAGTCCGCGTCAATGCCGATACGCGCGACGCGTACCGCGCGTTGATGTCGGCGATTTTCTTCGACTATCATCTGTTCCAGCGGCTCTACGGGTTACCCGAAGCGGACCCAGCCGAGGTCATCCGTCTGCTGAGGCAATTTCGGTTGGACGACAAGACCGGTCTTTCGCACGGCGAGTTTCGCACTCTTGATCTGTCCGGTGGCCAACGCAGACGTCTTGCACTCATCGTGAGTTTGCTGGAGAAACGTCCGATCCTCTTGCTGGACGAATGGACTGCGGAACAGGATCCCGAATTTCGTCGAAAATTCTATGAAGAGCTTCTGCCAGAAATCATACAAGCCGGCGCCACTGTCGTGGTGATCACGCACGATGACCGCTACCTTAACGAGCTAGATTTGCCGGCGCGCAGGATTCGCATGGACGAAGGCCGTATTGTCGAGCAGCGTCCGATGGGCCGATCATAGTGTTCGATGGAGACCGGCTGATGGCAAAGTATCCAGAGTCCCTTGATGGCAGGCCGCCACCCCCGACGCTGAGGCATAGATGGTGGCGCAGTTTCGGACGCCACCTGCCGGGCGTATCCTTCGCCTTATTGGTGACGATGCTTCTGGTCGTCGTGCTTTGGCCTTACATGGTGGTTACGGTGCCAAGCGGACAGGTCGGGGTGTTGTGGCGGCGATTCTACGGCTTTGACATCCACTGCGCGTGTTTCGTAGGTCGGGGTACAACGCTGGATCCGCGAGAACTGAGGGAGGAAGGTCTCCACCTGATTTGGCCTTGGGACATGCTTTTCCTGTATGATTTGAGATTGCAATCCGCGACCGAGACATTCAACGCTATCTCAAAAGATGGCGTGAGCGTGTTCGCTCAAATCAATGTGCGGTATCAACTGCAGCATGACTCCGTCGCCGTGCTCCACAAATTTATCGGTCCGGAATACCTGACATCGGTCATAAGTCCCGAAATTGGCAGTCAAGCGCGTGAGGTTATTTCTAAATACACTGCAGAAGAGGTTTATAAGTCACGCGACGAGATTCAGGATCAAATTCGCGGAAATGCGCAAAAGAGCTTGGGTGCCAATCTCAACAAATTGGTACAACCCGAAGCCATGGAAGAGCTTGATCCCAAACACTACAACGATTTCCTGCAAGGGTCGGTCCAAATTCTCGATGCACTTGTACTGAGCATCGTGCTGCCGCCTGAAATCGTTGCAGCGATCAATCGTCAAACGGAGCAGTACTACATGATACAAGAGTACAAATTCCGCGTCCAGCGCGAAGCCGAGGAGTCGCAACGCAAACAGATCGAGGCCAATGGCATCGCCGCCTTCCAGAAAACGGTCAGCCAAGGAATTTCAGATTCCTACCTGCGTTGGCGTGGTATTGAGGCCACGCTCGCGCTCGCGCAGTCTCGGAATACGAAAATCGTGATCATCGGCACCGGTAAAGACGGCTTGCCGATCATTCTCGGCAACGTCGATACTCCGGCAGTGCCAGGCCCGACGCCGCAATCTGGCCCGGGGGAGACGAGCCCACCGTCGGAAGGTTCACCTGCCGCGCCTGAGAAAACGGCGCCGGGCGCTTCATCAACAAGGTCTGGAGCGACGCCTGCCGGGGACGATTCAACAGGAGCTGAGCCGCCTGCTGGATCATCGAGCGACAAAACGCCGCCGGCGTCCGGCAAAATGCCGACCGCTGAATCGTCCACCGCTCCGGCGAACCCGAATAAGGAGCCGAGTTCGTCAAGTCCGGCTGCTCTTTCCAACATCGAATCCATCCTTTCCCGAATTTCCGGGGCCTTGCGCCCAACGGGATCGAATGCGAGTTCTGAAACGGGAGCAAAATCGAAATAGTAGTCTGGAGGCCGAAGGTCGTCGCGATTGCGGCCCGCGCAACCACGTGAGTCGCTTCACTTTTCGAATTGCCTTACCCTCGCCTAATCGGCAATTATTCAGATGCGCCTGGCGCTTGCCGCGGCACCATGAAGAGGAAATCGGGAAGGAATTGCAAAGTGACCGAAAGCGCGAAAGCAGGTCAGTCGATCTCACACACTCCTCGGCTGTCCTTGTGGATCGCCGCGGGGGGGCGGCACCGGCTGGTCGGCGTCAGCACGATCCTTTTGCTGGCCGGCGCAATTGTAGGCTACATAATCGGTCTGGCGACGGCTTTCCGCGACGTCGGAGCAGCCATGGCGGTGAACCAGCAACTACAGTCCGAAAGCCAAAAGCTCAAAGGCCAAATTACCGACGAAACCGCAGACTTCACCGCGCTGCAAGCTAAGCTTACAAGGGTTCAGGCCGCCGTGGATGCGATCGCGCCTTCAGAAAACACCTATAAATTCAATCCCAATCAGTCGCTGATTGTCGCTCAGGGCCGCTTGATAATTGGATTGATCGGCTCTCCGTCAATCGACGGCATTAACCTCAACATCAACGGCAAGCAGCAGTCAGCGACTGCGGGTGATGTCATAACGATTGCCCCCGATCCGTCGACGAACTGTCAGGTGGCAGTGCAGTCCTTTGATATGTTCAACGCTGTTCTTACCGCATCGTGCGCCGCTGCGAAGCCAAAGTAGAGCCGTTCCGCAAGGTTCGGCTATTCCCAGATGAGGACGTTTGGCAGCGAAGCATCGACTCGTCGCAGCAAAGTGTATCCCACGCCGGCAATACCGCGAAACAAACCCAAGTTGAACTGTCGCTTTCCGCTATTCCATCGGTAATCGCCAGCTGCTGCCGCCGTTTCCAGAACCGCCATCAATCGCCGCGACGCAAGTCCACGAAGATCGCTGCAGCCAAGCGCCCAACCGGCCTCGCAAAAGAATTCGATGCTGCCGAGTGTTCCACAGCAGAGCGTATCCACCCGAGCAGGCCAGCCCCGCTGCGCGCCCGCGACGGCGTTGCGAATATCCGTGGCCAGGAGCTTGCTATCCATTCCTCCCCGCTTGATCGCGGCAAGCCGTGCCAGACCGATACCGGGAGCGCCATGACACCATCGGCATGACCAAAGCGGTTGCCCGCCGCCCCGCAAATCCGGCCAGTTATTGCGCTCCGCGTCGAAGCTGGAATTTTCAAATGCAATGCATTCCGACGCGGCGCGCGCGAATTCGTCGCGGCCAGTCGCCGCCGACAACGAAGCGAGCGCATAGGCAAAGCCTGCCGCGCCGTGCGCCATGCCGTTCAGTGGTTGCGGGCCGGAGCCTTGGCCGACCCAGCTCCGGCGGCCCTCCGATCCGAACCGGCGTTGGGCAATGAGGTGTTCGCCGCACTTCACGGCGCGGCTGAGCACTGCGCCGGATTGGGTGTCGCGATAAAGCCGAAGCAGGCCGAGTATCGCACCGGCACTGCCGCCTATGACGTCCAATTCTTTGTCTGCCGCAATAATATCGTCAGTGAACAGTTGCGCCGCCACACCTGCGTCCTCGAGCAAGTCATCCGCGTGGAGGCACTTCGACATCACTGTCAAGGCATAGACGATTGAGCCTAGCCCGGTGGCGCCGCCGATGCCCAGGGATCGGGCGATGCGCGCTGCATTTCGGCTTTTCAGATTTTTGCGCAGATATGAGACGCCGGCTCGTGCAAGCTCGCCCGAAGGCCGGCACCCCGTCACGGCTGCATGCGCGGCCAGGAACAGTGCAATACCCGAAACACCATTGTAGAGTTCTGGGCCCAGGCACACGAGCTGAAAGGCCTCGGAGTCTCCGAGCCAGTCGAGGCCGATCCACGCGGCGCCCGGCCCGCGACGAATTGCATATCGCGACAGATATCCGGCGATACTGTCGGCTTCCGCGGTGAAAATCTCCTGCGTCGGTGCAACAGCCGCGTCAGAGCGCACAGGATCTTTCAGCGCCACGCCCCCCGCTGGCGGGCCGGCGGTCAAAACCGAGTTCGTATTCGCCCTGATGACCTCGATCTGCCAAGCGATATCTTGTTCATCGAAGTTTCGAACACGAGTCCGGGCGCGATCTATCCCCGAATTCGCCGCGGTTCGGACCGAGATACCGGTGGCGTCGCGTATTTCATTTCTGCTGCTCAGCACCGTGAAATGCGGCACATTCAACGCGGTGAGAGCGCACCGTTCGGCCCGCTGCAGTTGCCAAACAGGATCGGAATCCTTTTCCCAATCCGCCAACCTGGCGATGAAGTCCGCTTGTGCGGACCAGATCACGCCGTCGTCCATGGTGCGATGATTTTTCAGGCGCTGGAGGAGCATGTCATAGAATCGGGTGGGGCGGATGACCTTGCGGACGTGACCGCCGGCAAAGTCATCGAACACCTCCGTCATGTTCCTCTTCTCAAGCAGAAGGAATGTTGCGTAATCCTCGAAGCCTGAGACAAAGTCGTCGATATGGTCACCGAATCTGGCGTAATGGCCATCGATATGCGGCAGGTTCGGATTGGTTTTGCCGACTTCCCTCGATTTCGCGGGCCGCATCTGGTCGGTGTTTATGTCGTGCCACTGGAGTTTTATTTTGTCATTCCAGTCCGCGGTCATCCCGCCGATGGCAAACACCTTGTTGTTGACGGACCGTCCATAGGCGGGAAGCAAGCCGACCATCATGACCGAGTTAGCGAGGGTTTCCGTGGCAACGTCGTGGGCCTGTCCCTCGGGATCTTCGGCATTGTGCTCCTCGCCGGCGGCCTGAAGGATCATTTCCAGGTCGATCGGCACCGGATGATCGCCGCTCGCAATCATGTTCTCCTGATGCATGTCGGTGGCCGCGAAGCAGTGGAACAGCGCAAGCCAGGCGCCAGCACGTCGAAAAAACTGGTCGAAGCCTGCGGCATCGGTGCATCCCATATGATCGATAAACTCGGTCCAGCCGTAGCCGTCTCGCGCAATCGCGCGCACCGCCTTCAGCTCGATTGGAGGATCCGCCCGGTTCAATCGTCCGATTAAGTTGTGCCAGGCAAAATCAAGCTGCAAATCCTTGGGCTTGTAAACGACTCGCGAGCCATCCTCGAAGCTGACGATCTTGACCGAGTGGCCGCCGTTGTGCGGATCGGCGACATCGCCTTCGATCTTTGCAATCCGCCCGTCGGCGCCGGCAGGGAGGATATCGCGACGGATAGTCGCGATATCGTCGGCAAGGCGAAGGACGAATTCGTGCGACGTATCGATCCACTGCCGCGTCAGCGTGGCGATCAACCGCAAAAGTACCGGCTTGTCTTCGAACAGGCGCCGGAAACCGCGAGCCTTCATATCGGCGACGAACTGATCGTAGCGCGACGTGCCGGCCTCTTGCTGCGGCATCACTGCACCGGGCGGCGGGCCGCCAGCCTTCCGCGCCGCGGCGAAGCGTTCATAGATTGCCGGGGCGGAGAGGCTCGACAACTCCTTGAGAAGCGTCAGGTGCAGGCAAGCGCGAGCGGCTTCGTTCAGGTTTTCCGCAACCCGTGCATCGATGTCGGCCCAAAGCAGCGCCTCGGCTTGCTCGATTACCGGCGCGAACAGGTGTTCGAATGCACAAGGTTCGGTGCGGTCAAGCGCAGCACTTTGTTTGGCGTGCTTGGTTGGGCGCTGCAACGCCGCGTCGATCCAGATTGCGTCGTCGAGCCACGCTGGCGGCGACGCGGAAGGCTTGCGGCAAACCGTGGCGAACCGCGCCAGTACCTGGGCGACCGACAATCGGTCCCGGTCCAATCGCCGGTTGAACAGCGACCAGTCACCGCTGGCGCACGAGCGGCACCACGCGGCGAGCCGTCGGGCAGCCGGTTCGGCATCGCCCTTCTGGCCCGGCAACGCGTCAAAATCATCGGACAGAAGTTCGTCTATCGTTGCGGCGCGAATAATTAGGCTTTCGAAAAAAGCATCCATGCAGCTGCCCCACCGGGTTCGCGACATGTGCCCGGATATACGACATATGCCCCATATACATCGCCACGGCGCGCGTTGGCGATCGATCAATCATGCCCCTGTGCTCTATCTTCAGGTCGGGCAGACTTGAACATTGCATCGGTCGATAAACCCGAGCCCCGGCCAGCGCGGCAAACGGCGGCTAATGGGGCATATGCATTAAAAACGTCATATCCTGTTGCTATGGCGGTGTACGGTACGTTGCGCGAATCGCCAGATCTTCTGATGTTCCAAGTGTCAAGTCTATATGGCTATTCCCGCCGGTGCAGCGCACCGGCCCGAGGCTGGATTATGTTCACAAATCAGCCAGCTGACGCAATATCTTACACAGACTTTACACTCTAAGCCGCCGATGATTTAATACGGGCGTGGCAGGGGTTATGAGAATTCTCGTCCTGCCTTGGTGACTTGCCGGCGCCGCTGGCAAAAGAAGGGAACAAAGCAATGAATGACACTACCATCGACCAGACCGAAGAAGACATCCTCACCTGCGAAGTGTCCGACGAGGCGCTGGAGACTGCTGCGGGCACGGGGAACGAAAAGGCAAACTTCACACTCGGGGCCTGTACCGGCCTGTCTGTCTGTGGGGGGTGATCCGTCTCTTAGACTGATCCTGGTTGCTTAAATTTCATCCTTCACTGCGGGATGATTGAGTCTCCGGCGAGGTGATTGCCTCGTCGGAGACTAAGCCGGCCCGAAGTGACGCTTCGGGTCATGCACGTCATTTCCAGCGTGCTCTAGCGACTTTCGCTGTTCACCCAGTTGCAGACATATCGCTGCGCCGCACTAACCGCCGTTTGGGCCAAAACCGGGAGTTCTTCCAGCGCCTACAATGTACTGCGACCTCTGCCGTTCTCAAGAATTCTCGTCGGCCTGCTAGTTCGGCAATCCGGCTTTGGCGAGCCCTGCGGCAACCCGTTCGACGTCCTCTGGCCTGAAGGGCTGCCGGCTGAAATGTCCGCGGAACGAATATTTCGGATTGATCTCCATGAGTTCGCGCCAGATTCGGCGGGCTTCATCGATCTCACCGAGATGACCGAGCGCTGAAGCAAGCACCGCGCGAGTAAAGTCGGTCCCGGGGACGAGTGAAATCCGCTGCCTGAACAGAGCTGCCGCGGTTTCGTACTTGCCGGCAAGCAGGTACGCCGTGCCGAGGAAGTGCAGGTATTGCTGAACCCAAGCGGGATCGAGGCGGATGGCGCGCTCGATCATCTCGATCGCTTCCGGCTGCCGTCCCGAGTAGGAATGAATACCGCCGAGAATACTGTAGGCATAAGCATAATTGGGGTTGAGGGCGATGGCGATTTCAGCCTCGGACTTGGCGCGATCGAGGTCCTTTGCCATCAAAAACGCCAACGCCGCGCTATGGCGTGCAAAAGGCTCGTTCGGATCTTTTGCGATCGCCTGTTCAGCGGTGCGCTTGGCGAGCTGCAGCGAGTCATCAGGTTTATCGCTCCAGCGGTTGAAATAGTCGAACATGTACGCCCAGCTGAGTCCGGCATAGGCTTGCGAATTGTTGGGGCCGAGTTCGAGCGCCCGCATGAAGAAATTCTTCGATTGCTCGAACTTCTCGCGGGTCTTGATTTCCCCAAGCAGAAACTCGCGACCGCGAAGAAAATACTCGTAAGCTTCGATATTGCACGCTTCGCTGTCGGCGAGCCGCGCCTTTTCCACCGGACTCAATGTCACTTTGAGCGCGTCGACGATGCGGCGCGTGACGTCGTCCTGGACCGCGAACAGGTCGGTCAGGTCGCGGTCGTAGCGCTCGGCCCAGAGGTGCCCGCCAGTCGCGGCGTCGATGAGTTGCGCGGTAATCCGCACCCGGTTGCCGGCGCGGCGGATCGAGCCTTCGAGCACCGAACGCACGCCGAGATCGCGACCGACGGTGCGGACGTCGACCGAGCGTCCCTTGTAGGTGAAGCACGAATTACGCGAGATCACCATCAGCCCGGCGATCTTCGATAAATCGGTGATGATGTCCTCGCTGATGCCGTCGGTGAAATATTCCTGTTCCGGGTCACCAGACATGTTGGTAAATGGCAAAACCGCAATCGATGGCTTGTCGGGTAGCGCCAAACGCGGAGAGGGCATTTCCAGCACCCCCGCCTGCGCTGGGGACACGGGCTTCGCCTCAGCCGCAACGCCGACCTGAAGCGAATATACCCGCACCGGCTCGGCAATGTTCTTGAGTTGGGTCTGACCGAGATCGCTTACGGCCAGATCAAGCCGGGCCTTCACTTGGCGATAGGCATCTTCGGATAGACAGATAACGCCGGGCTTGGCGATTCCCTCCAGCCGCGCGGCGATATTCACGCCGTCGCCCATCAGGTCGCCATCGCTCTCTTCGACCACATCACCCAGATGAATGCCAATGCGAAATTCGATGCGGCGCTCAGGCGGCAGGCCAGCATTACGCTCAAGCATGCCGCTCTGAACCTCGATTGCACAGCGTACCGCGTCGACCACACTGCGGAACTCGATGAGCGCTCCATCGCCGGTGCGTTTGACCACGCGCCCATGATGCACCGCGACGGTCGGATCGATCAGATCGCTGCGTAATGCCCGCAGTCGCGCCAACGTGCGATCCTCATCTGTGCCGGCAAGCCGACTATATCCGACCACATCAGCTGCAAGTATCGCCGCAAGTTTTCGGGATTCGCTCAATAATGCCTCGCTCTGCTTCGCGACAGCTTAGCATAACGGGCCAACCAGGTCCGCCCTTGTTCGGGGCAGAGCAATTCAGGCAAGGAGGCAACTCGGACCCGATGACCCAATAACCGCTTAGGGTCTTGTGTCACGAGTAACGCCGGTCCAAACGGCGATGCGTAACTGTACGAGAGATGAAGGATGGTCCTTCGAGGTCGGCAATCAGGTGCTGGTCTCAAGCCACCGCAAGCTGCTGTGGTCAAAAGCCATGGTGGTGAGCGTTGCGGAAAACCGGAACGAGATTCCGGCAGGCAAGATTGAGAGAGGCGAGCGTAAGCAAACCGTCGGTGAAGTGTCGAAGGCGTTCAGATGATGTCAAAACCTGGGGCTGACCCTTCTCGCGGGATAAGCTTGGGGGATGCACTGAGACTGCCCAAGCGGCAGCCGGCATGTAGACGGCGCGACCACCCCTCATCCAAATCAACGGCGACAACCCCGCCATCATCCAGGTAGCGGACACCTACAACGACCCCGGCACTATCATCACCGCGCCCGCAGCCGACCTCAACCTCGGGATCACAACATACGTGAACGGAATAGAAACGAGTCCGGTGCAGATCGACACCAGTGCCGTAGCAACCGACACGATCGACTACGTCGCCGCCGACCAAACCGGCCTCACCGCAACATCAACAAGAACCGTCATCATCGAAGCCAGCCCTTCAATCATTCCCACGGACGATGCATCAAAAACCGCCACAACCACGACTCAATAGCGTATCGAACGAGTCTGCAGGTTCGCGAAGCACGCGGAGACGTGGGAGTGGAAGGAAGTAGCTCCGGAAAACGCTTCTTGATTAACTGTGGTAAGGTTGGAAACGATGGAAGGTGAGATGAGAATCGGCGTCGATTTGGGTGGCACGAAGATCGAAGTAATCGCTCTTGCGAGCGACGGCACACTGCTTTTCCGCCATCGCGTGCCGACGCCTGCGGGCGATTATCCTAGAATTCTCGACGCAATTAAGGACCTTGTAGGCTTGGTCGAAAGCAAATTCGCGCAAAAAGGAACGGTGGGGGTTGCCGCCCCCGGAGCAATCTCTCCAACCACCGGCTACATCAAGAATTCCAATAGCACCGCATTGAACGGGAAGCCACTCGACCGCGACCTGTCAAGAAAGCTCGGACGGCCAATTCGGATTGAAAATGACGCTAATTGCTTTGCTCTCTCGGAAGCGGCAGATGGTGCCGCCGCGCAGGCGCGGGTGGTATTCGGGGTGATCCTTGGTACCGGTGTTGGCGGGGGAATTGTGGTTGACAAGCAACTCATCGCAGGACGGAACAAGATCGCGGGAGAATGGGGCCATAACCCGCTGCCTTGGATGGCCGATCACGAACTGCCGGGGGCGCCCTGTTATTGCGGAAGGCTGGGCTGCATCGAGACTTTCCTCTCCGGCGCTGGTCTCTCACGTGAATACCGGTTCCGTACTGGTGTGGATTTAGCTCCGCCAGAAATTGTATCTGCATCCACTGCTGGCGATGAGAAAGCCACTGAATGTCTGGACCTTTATCAGAGCCGTCTAGCGCGAGGTTTAGCGGCAGTCATTAATGTGCTTGACCCAGACGCTATTGTTCTTGGTGGTGGTCTTTCCAATCTCCCCGAGATATATACCAAATTACCTGATCTTATCAACAAACACGCATTTTCCGATTGCATCGACACACCGATATTGCGCGCGATGCACGGAGATTCCAGTGGGGTGCGCGGTGCAGCGTGGCTCTGGCCTGCAGTTTCGGTTCGCTAGCCTGCGTACCTCTTTCTCACAGGCCGCTTGTGCGGGAGCGTGATTAATCCGCCCAGAATGATTTGAACCGCTCCGGCGAAAGTTCCGCATAGCGCATCGTGTGCTGAATCCAAATCAACGGCGACAACCCCGCCATCATCCAGGTAGGGGACAGCTACACCGACCTCGGCGCCACAATCACCGGCCCGCGGCAAGACCTCAACCTCGGCATCACGACCTATCTCAACGGCACGGTGGTTTCCAACATCGTCATCGACACAACCCAAGTCGCGACCGACACCATCGACTACGTCGCCACCGACCAAAACGGCCTGACCTCCACCTCCACCCGCACCGTCATCATCGAAACCCCCTCAAAAGGAACCAATTGGACGTCACATCCGTTTCCCTCATATGCCAAAAGAACCCGTTACGCCTCATCAGCCGCACGCCGCTGCGTAAGTCGCAGCGTATTGTCACATTAAAGGACTGGCTTGGTACGGACGTGAGCGTTATTGCTTGTAGCTACGAAAAATCTCAACAATAGATCAACACTCATTGGCCACAACACAAGATAGATCGCCGCGGCCAGCACGATCGGTGAGGAATTGAAGGTCACCGAGCGCGCCATGTCGGCGGAGTAGAGCCGCGTTAGCCACACTCGTTGCCGTTACCCGCGAGCGAGGGGCGCGGCGCGATCAGACCGAGCCGCTTGAGTCGCCTGGGCGGCGCTGCGGCTGCTAACCGACGTCGACCGATGTCGCCAATTTCTGTTTCGCAGATTGCGGTTCGGGGCGACCGCGTGATTAACGCGGTGTGCCGATTTGCCGGAGGAAATTCGACCAATCATGAGCCAGCTTGCGCCTCTTAGGGTCGGTTCACCTCAAGAATTGGTAGCCTTGAATCGAATATCAGCGCACGTACACTCGGCAGTGCTGAGGATTTGGCCATAGATGCGTTATGAGTGGACGGTGGAAATGCCAGCGAAGGGTAACGCCATGACGATCGACGACAAGAGCTGACATGCAACGAATATTCAGCAGTATCTATTGGCATCCAATTTTGCTCAGAGCCCTCGTCGCATTGGTGTGTTTTGCTGGCGCAGTATGGCTCGTCATGGAGTATTTCAACCCTGCGCTGCCGTCGAGCATTACACTCGCCACAGGCTTCAAAGGTGGTGGCTATGAGTTCTTTGCCCAGCAATATCGGGAAAAACTCGCCCGCGCCCACGTCGCGCTGAACTTACGCATGACGGATGGCACATCGGAAAACATAAAGCTTCTTGAGGACCCGAAGTCCGGTGTTCAGGTGGCCTTTGTAGGGGGAGGAGCCTCCAATAGCCAGCAAGCACCGGGCCTGCTGTCATTGGGGCGCATCAACTACCAAGTTTTTTGGATATTTTATCGTGGGACGGAGACTTTGGACCACCTCACGCAACTCAAGGGCAAACGCATTGGGGTACCGCCGGAAGGCGTCGTGGCCATGCAGATCCTCGGCGCAGCGGGCGTCAATTCTGAAAGCGCAACGCTGTTGCCGCTCGCTGGATCGGCTGCGGTCGAGGCGCTGAATGATGGTAACCTCGACGCTATATTCATCACGTTGGCGTCGGATTCCTCGATCATCCAAACGCTGTTGCGAGGCCCCAATGTCCGGTTGATGAGCGTTTCTCAGACCGACGCCCTTACCCGGATTTTCCCATATCTTGTCCGGTTGGTCCTGCCGCAAGGCGTGATCGATCTTGAGCATAATATTCCGCCAATTGACGTAAATCTCATCGGAACCACCACCGCCGTGGTCGTGCGTGACGATCTTCACCCGGAGATAATCGATCTGTTGGCGAAGACGCTTGTGGAGGTGCATAGCGGGGCGGGAATTTTTCAACGAGCCGGTGAATTTCCTACGCAAACCGATCCGGAATTCGCCGTTGCCGACGGCGCGCGTGAGTTCTACAAAAATGGTCCATCCTATTTGAACAAATATCTGTCCTACTGGACGGTCAGCCTCATCAAGAAGATAATCGCGGTGATCCTGTCCTGCGCCGTGGTTCTTGTGCCGTTTTCAAGAATTGTGCCCAATCTCTCCACATGGGTTGTTCGCGATCGCATGCGCGATCTGTACCGTCGGCTCAGGTTTGTCGAGGCTGAAATGCAGACAGACCTGACCGCCTTGCAGCTCGATGCACATCAATCCGAACTGGAGAGTATTGATCATTCGGCAGACAATTTGGGAGTTCCAACACGGCACTCAGACCTGTTTTTCGACCTCAAAATCCACATCAATCTCGTGCGCCAGCGTCTTGAGTTGCGTCGCGCCGCGTTGCACAGCGAGATACGTAAGGTCAGTTAGATTCGACAAATCATCGGCGAACTCTGGACAGAACTTATCCACGCCACGCCGTATGGAATGCAGCCGTACTATTTCACTGCGAGTGACGGTTCGCCCGAACTAACGATTGTGGGCCTAGCGTCCTTCGACGAAACGCGTGCAGCGCAAAGTGCGCAGCGATAGGTGAGAGGCGTTATCGCCTCGTCGAGAGGCCGATCAGCAAAAAGACAACGGCGGCGGTGACGGCGGCGACAGCGTGCATTGTGTGAATGTGCGTCGAGCCCTCGTCGTAACCCGGCATAAATGTTGGCAATGAGCCGCCCGGCATCACGTAATACATCACGGCGACGATAACGCTAACAATGGCCAGAAAAAAGGCGAGCATTTTCATTTGACGATTCCCCTCGTCATTAAAGTCGGCGTACGACATCCCAATGATGGTTAGGATGAGACCTTACGTCCATCCGATATCCGGCTCTTTGTACCCGAAGTGAAGAACCGCGTCACCGGCCGCAGCATGGGTGAACATACCCGGGCGAGCGCAGCGAGCAACGGGGTCATCGACAACGATCGCCAAATTCCGCAGCACTGACAGTGGCCGCGTTGACCAATATGGTTGCGTTTACGCGCACGCGCGAGTGGCGCGCCGGCTCGCTGAGCTCGGTCAGCAGACCGACCCGCTCGAGCCGGCTGGGCGGCGCTGCGGCTGCTGGCCATTGTTGCCGATTTTTCCTTTTTAGGAATCGGTCGGGGCTGACGATGGAGCTCGGGCGACATGCGGCCGTCGGCGCCTGGTCGGGGCGACGATGGCGCTCGGGCGATCGGCGGCAACGATGCTGATGATGTCGGCGGCGCCTGGTCCGGCGTGGCGATGTGGGTCGCGGCAAGGGCCTTCACGACGCCCATGCCGTAGCTGACGACGTGGCGGCCGAATGCGGCGACCTGCGCCGACGTGGAAAAATTCATGGCTTTGTCTCCTCTGTTTGTGCTGTGGGTTCGTTCTCCTTGGCGCGGACCTGCGCGGCAGCGGCTAGTCCGGCGGCGACGGATTGGATGGCGGCGGCCGGAATCATGGCCGCCTCCCAGGACTGGACGTTCTGGGCGATGTCTGCTTTGACGGCGGCAACGGCGGCGGCGAGTTCGGCCTGGCTGTAGAGAGGCGCGCTCATGACGCGCCTCTAACGAACGGCACGAAGTCGCCAAAGTCGCCATTCGCATCGTCCGGATCGCTATCGATCCCGGCGATCGTCGTCGGCGGCTATGGCGTCGTCGCGGTCCCGGTGAACGAGATCGACAGCAGGGAAAAAATCACCTTCTCGCACCGGGTGCCTTGCGGGATTTTCAGAAGCTCTCGGACAAAGCTTTTCATTCAATGCGGCCTAAATATTTTTGTCCCGCTGACCTCGTCGCAGAAATGAGTCAACGGCGATTATTGAAGTGAGGCCGCGAAAGGGCGTTTCGGCCGATTGACACTTCGCGGCTGTAATCAGGCCTCTGGGTTGTTGTTCACGTCGGGTTGGGCCGTCTTGACGCGGAAATGTTCAATTTTCTGCCGGAATTCTTTTTCTAATCTCTCAAGTGCATCGAGAAGGCCTCGCAGTCGGATGGCCGGATTTTCGTCCGGGAAGGCTGAATAGTAGCGTTTGTCGTCCAGCATTGCCATTCTCAAAGGCGGTTGCGCAGCGAATCACGCCCAACCACTGAATCAGTGAAAGTCTCAGAACTCAAGGAAGATTAAGCGAACCCCTCGTTCCGATAGTCGGGTTTGTCCTCACCACCAATGTGTTCGATTCCAAGCTTGCTCTATATATGGTGCGATCATAGCCCGAGAACACCGCATGAACAAAGTCCACGGATTTTCCACGGATTGAAGCGTCAGTTTCGCGTTGTGTTCTGTTTCGAGTTGCCGAACGCAAGGAGTAAACGGCGCCAAAAATCACTGAAAACAACGGATTGCGTGGTGGGCGCTGTAGGGATTGAACCTACGACCTCTCCTGTGTGAAGGATAGGCCTGTACCTTATATTTCAATGACTTAGCGGGTGATTTTCGCCATTCCCCGGATTTTCCCCGGATTTTTTGGCTTTGGATTCCGCGGGGGGCTACGTCTGTTGATCCGCCCACGTCGGACATAACGGGGTAGTAGTCGTCGCCGTTGCATCCGCCTTGCAGGTGCAACATGCGACCTGAGGATATTCAGTCTTGACCGGATCAGTCAGCGTCCGGTTGCTCCTTAAAATCCTTTGGCAGTTGCCACCAACTACCGCGCTTCTTCCGCACCATCCGGGACACCGAAATCATCTCGGCATCTTCTTCGGTGGTTATTTCGCGTTGGCTTAACGTCGCCTGTTTCCTGAATTCTTTGAACCGTTTTAGAAGCTCCGCTTGTTTCTCCGGGCTCATCTTGACCGGCCCCTCGTCCCGATAGCCCTTGCGCATGAAGCGATCCCACAGCTCGGCGACGAGATTGCCGGCCGGAGGCGAGTGCGCGAATGCACTGATGCCTTTCTCACGCTCTTCTTCCGGCAATTGAAGAAAGTGGTCGTTTATCGCCTTCAATGCCTGCTTCAGGTCGATGCCCCAGACGAACGCTTGATCGCGCCGCATGAACAGCGGTGCCGCGCGCCGATGCAGATCATCCGACGACACGAAGACCATCGAGAATGGCAGGTAGAACAGATACGCGATGTCCGTCCGGTTCGAAGGCCGCTCGCCGCCGATCAATCCAGCGCCAAGCGCGACTTGGAAGAAGAGTTCGACGGTCAGCGCATAAGCCGCGTACGGAGCGAACTCCGGCAGCGTCCGCTTGCCCGCGCTCTGCCACGCCTGCGCGATCGGCGCGTGCAGCTTCTGCGGAATATGGAAAAACTGGATGGCAAGCGCCAGCCTAGCGTACGGCTTGTCCGTTCCATTCACCAGCGCGTCCGCAATGGCCTTGGCATCCTCCAGCGTTTTGCACGCTTTCTGGGTGAATCCCAGCGACCGCATTTCCTTTCCGACGGCGACGAGGTCCAATTCTCCCAGCGCCTTGCGCCAGACAGCCGCCGCCAGTCGCTCGACTTCATGGAATTCGCCGTTGTGCCAGCGGTGGAATGCCTCTTCTTCGAGCGTCTGATCGAACACCGTACCGGATTTCACCGGCCTACCGCCCGGCCGCGGTATCTGGTAACGCAGCTCAATATGGTTGCCGAGGAGATCGTTTATCGCGAGATCGATGTGGAAGCCGCATGGCGAGCCTCCCCATTCGGGAAACTTGTTCGCGATGTCGCGAACGATCACTTCCGGCGGCCCGCGCTTGGTCGGCTCCTTCGCCAAATTTCCCAGCGTCTCGACGTAAAATACCGGGCAAATCACCGGCATAAAGAAGTGATCGAACCAGACCGCCTCGTCCGTGCTGATCGATTGCAGGAATGACTTATCGAATAATGCTATTGGACCCATAACAACAACCGCCTACGCGTTCCGCGATGTTCGCCCCCGAATCAGATTGCCCACCGCGGGATGTTACCATTGGCAGCAGTGGAGGACCCTTGTCCGTTCTTCCATCGACGGCAATACCGGTCCGAGGCGCCTGCACACGAAATGAAAACGCCGCAACCCTACCGCCCCCAGTACGGCAGCAATGAGGACACCCCACAAGCCGCGGATATCAGCGGGAGATCACCCTGACATCTCGGCTCTACGAAGTTCCGGCTGATCTACCAGTGCGCAGGAATCCTATGCGTCCGCTTCAAGAAATCAATTAGAGCCGGTGTTTGCCGTGGTGGAGGCATCTGTGCTCGCCTGAAAAGGCCATTTATAAGACGCTTGTGTCTGGCTGCATCTAACGTGTGAGATCGCTTTACGCCCGTGATCGACAGAAGACGACTGTTAATGTCGTTCAGCGCGCCACGGCGGTCTGACAAATCGCGATCGTAAGTAGCGATAATTCTAAGTACAACGTCGCTAAAGCCATATGATCCCCGCAGTTTAGGTGCGATCACGGCATTTAACGTCGGTACAGCGTGAGCAGGCACTTCTTTTACTCCCAGGTGCGCGGTCGTTGCTACTGGCAGAAATGCTGTATAAGCGGCCATCAGCTCCGTAGTTGCGCGGCCGCCGTTATGTATCCATGAATTTCGAATTACCTTGAAAAACCGATAGCATAACAGAAGATTTTGTATTTTAGCGCCGGAGTACCACCGACCCAACGAAGTGCCGCTCTTAAATGCATCAACCAACTCTGGGACTGAACTTCCCAACGCGTTGTATCCACCCAGATAGTTCCGGCCCGACGATGCTACTGGGAACTGAAGTGCCTTTATCGCTCTCAACTTCGCATCGCCGCTTAGTGTTAATCCCACCAATCCGTCCAAAAACTCTTCAAAGATAGCGATTGTGTTTGTAAGCAGGATCACAGAAAATCTTTCCTGCTGCTCTTCCCAAGTATTATCGACGCACGCACGCTTTATCTCGTAGCCCTTCATGGTGCTCCCGGAGGCGAATCTCTGGACCAATTCGTCCTGGGTAGTCCCCGGTCGGACTTTGAGAAAGCCCTGCACCTGCCACCGCAAATTCCACATTGCGACGATGGTCGGCGAAATAAAGTCCGAGAGCCGAGTAATTTGCTCGTGTGCATCACGCGCACTTTTGTGAACGAACAGTCCTGCATCGGCCATGTCTGTTCCTCCAACAGGCTACCGTTTCGTCCTCCTTGGGACCCGACGGACCGCCACACGGCACGTTGGGGCGAAAAAGATCAGTTGTTTTCGCGTGACACGAATATCTGGCGAACGAGGCACGAACGAACTCCCCGGATTTTCCCCGACTCTGAGCTGCATGTTCCTGCAGTGTCTTGAAACGAGTTTCAAATCAAATGATGTGTGACACCGAAACGCAAAAATGCCCTGTCGCCTATCGCAAGCGCTTGTTGGCGAACGCCCGGCCGGATGCTGACTTCAAGTAGCGTTCAAATTCCACTGCCTTGCGCTCGTCGGAGAACGCTACGTACGAAACCAAGCGCCAAGGCTTGTATTTGTTGGTGTGCGGCGAGCGTCCTGCATTGTGCGCAGAAAACCGCGATCGGAGATCGTCGGTGAGTCCGACGTAGGTCTCGTCGGGATAGTCGATGCTTTGAAGCAGGTAGACGTATTTCATTTGTCACTCGCCCGTCTTCGCCCTACGGGCTACGACGGGCAGCCTTCGCTGCTTCGCAGGAGCACGCGGAGACTGGCTTGCCAGCCGTAGCTGCGAAGCAGCGAAGGCTGGTGGGCGCTGTAGGGATTGAACCTACGACCTCTCCCGTGTGAAGGGAACGCTCTCCCGCTGAGCTAAGCGCCCATATAACGCAAATTTACCGATCGGGGCCGGGATTTAAGGAGCGGCTCGGTGGGGTGTCAAGCGACAAGCTCCGCCGGAACCCTAAGAGACCTGGATGCCCGCGCCGCGCGCGGGCATCACGAGTCGCCGATTTTGAGGATGAGTATCAATTCGACGAGGCGACGCGTGAGGCGGTCGACTGCAGCGCGCGGATGCGGTCGGCCAGCGTGCTCTTGTTCTCCTGTGGCGAATCCATCCCGCTCGCATCGACGTCGCCTCGCATGCCGTTGACGTCGGCCGTCGCGTGACCTGTTGCTTGGCCGCTGCCTTGGCCCAAGGCAGGCGCGTCGACGGCGAGCATGGCCATGATCGCCGAGCCCGGGCCTTCGAGCGCCGCGGTGAGGCGTGCGACCTCGGCGGCGACATCATTGATGCGCTCGCGCAGCAGCGCGTTCTCGACGCGCTCGGACGCCCAAGTGGATTCTGTGTCGCGTTTCATCGTCGCGATTTCGCGTTGCAGCTTGGCGCGCTCCTCGAGCGCTGCGGCGAGCTGCGCTTCGAGCTGCATGATGTCGGAACGGAACTTGTCCACGGCGGTGCTGCTGCGGCCGCCGGCGGTTGCAAGCTCGCTGCGCAGATCGGCCTCGATCTTGCCCGCGACGTCGACGTCGTTGCGCAGCTTGTCGATCTGGTAATCGCGCTCGGCCAGCAGGCGGCCCTGATCGCCGAGCCGCGATTCGAGTTCCTGGACGCGTCGGTTGAGAATCTCGGCTTCGGTGGTCTGCACCAGGAGCTGCCGCTCGAGCTCGCCGGTGCGTGCGCCGAGGCTGCCCAGCTTGTCGCGCGCCTCGGTCAAGTCCGTCGCCGTCGCCTCGGCGTCTTCGCGCTCGCGCGTCAAACGCAGTTCGATGTCTTTCACCGTGCGTTCGTAGTCGGCAACGCCGACCTTCATCGCTTCGACCTGGGTGCGTAGCGTAGCGAGTTCGACGCGTTGACTGTCGGCGGTGATCGAATGTTCGCCCAGTTCGGCGATCAGCTTCACCAGCTCCGCCTCCTTGTCGGCAAGCGCGCGCTCGGCTTCACGCAGCGCGCTGCTTTTGATCTCGAATTCCTCCTCGGTGGCGCGCAGCTGATCCCGCAAGGACTTGTCGCGCGCCTCGAGCGCGAAGATCGTCGCGGTCTTCTCGCCGAGCTCCTTCTTGAGCTGATTGATGGCATCCGCCTTCTTGCCGAGCTCGGCGAGCTGCGACGTCGTCCTGGTCTTCATCTGCGCGACGCTCATTTCGAGACGGCGGGTCGACATCGCGAATTCGGCGCGCAGCTGGTCCTTGTCGGCGCGGATTTCAGCAATCGACAGCGGCGTTGCCGCTTCGAGGCGCCGCATGGTCAGGCGCACGGCGCGGTTATGCACGAGCGGAACAAACAGCAGGCCCAGCAACGCCGCGGCAAGGAATCCGATGCCGAAATACATGACCGGTTCGATCACGACACTACGCCTCCAAACCCCTCCCTTCCGTCCCCCGACAAGCGGGGCAGGCAAGCGAGCGGGCACGTGGCGTCAGACTGCCACGCCGATGCCTGCCGCACCACATTCACCAGTGATTAACCTAAACCGAGTTTGGCCACAGCGCCATTGCGTAGCCCGATTCTGTCTCATTTCCGTCATGCTGAGGCGCGAGCGGATCGAGCCGCAAAGCGCGACGGTCCCGGCCAGCATCCGTCGAAGGGCCGCTTCGTGGCCGCCTCAGAATGACGCCAAGGCCGAGTTCCGTCGCTATCAGAACGGGTTCCAGGTGGGGCGCGATGTGAATTTGAGGTAGCCGAGGTTGGCGCCAAGCCGCAGCCCCACGCCCGAGCGGATCGGGACGAGGACGATATCGTTGGCGGTGAGCGCCGTCATACCGAAGCCGCCGACGAAGTAGGCCGAGCCGTTGATGCCGCCGAACCGGTCAAAAATCGCCGCGGTTCGCGGCAGGTTGTAGACCAGCATCATGGTGCGCGCGCCGTCGGCACCGGCATCAAAGCCGAGGCTGGGCCCCTGCCAGAACACGCGGAGGTCGCCGGCATTCTTGGTGTAGAGCGTGCCGTCGCCGTAGCGCAGGCCGCCGACGAAGGCGCCGCCTGCTTCTTCGCCGAGAATGTAGCCGTTCGGCTGCCCCCATTGGCTCACCGCTTTCTCGACGATCATGGCGAGCCCGCGCGAAACGCCGCCGAAGAATTGATGTCCAGCATCGATCAGTTCGTTCGGCGCGAACTGGCTGGCGGCCGGCGGCGGTTGCGGCGGCAGTGGCGGCGGAGCAGGCGCGACGGTAGCTGGCGGCGGCTCGGTCGGCATAGGCTGGGCGGCGCCTGGCGCCATTTCCAGGCCGCCAAGGAGCAGGGCAACGACGGCGAGCCGCAAGGCAGAATTCATCGAGGGCTTTCCCCTTAACCCCTAGCTCACATGCTGCGTTTAACTTGTTGGCGAAACAGATCCGAATCACTCGACCATTCGCCGAAACTATGACCGCAGCACGGCAAAAACGGAAGCAATACTGCGCCTGCCTTGCAGCCTGCACTGGCCTCGTGCTGGCGCTATCGGCCAGTCCGTCCTGCATCGCCGCCACGACTGAAAGGATCGTGGTGGACTGGCATACCGGTCTTGCGATTGAGGGCTATGACCCGGTTGCCTTTTTCACCGACGGCAAGTCGATGCCCGGCAGCGCCGATTTCGAGTTCCGCTATGGCGGCGCGATTTGGCGCTTCTGCAACGTCGGCAATCGCGACGCCTTTGCGGCGCGGCCCGATATCTACATGCCGCAATTCGGCGGCTACGACCCGCTCGGCGTCGCGCGCGGCGTCGCGGTGTCGGGTAATCCGAATGTGTGGCTTATTACCGGGGAGCGGCTCTTCCTGTTCTACGACCGCGACCGGCTCGAGAAGTTTGCCGCCAATTCAGATCGCTTGATCGCCGAGGCCGAACGCAAATGGCCGGATGTGGTGCGCACGCTCAGCCCCTGATGTCACCCCAGGCGAGGAAGGCCGGAATCCGTAGCTCTTGGGTGCCGTAGACAATGGGGCCGCCGTTTGGCGCGATCACACTTCCACCGGCCGCTTTCAGGATCGCGTGACCAGCCCCAACGTCCCAGTCGCAGGTTGGAGCAAGTCGCGGATAATGGTCGGCGGTGCCTTCGGCGATGCGGCAGAATTTTAACGCGGAACCGCAGGGAATAAGCCTCGCCTGCGGCAGGGCTTCGACATAAGCCCGCGTTTGTGCTTCCAGATGTGAGCGGCTGACCATGACGATCAGTTCGCTCGCCGGCGGCTGCCGGGTGTGGATTGCGCGCGGCCGTGAAGTTTTGCCGTCGTCGGCGAACTCCATCCGCTCGGCGCCGCGGCCGACGATGCCGCGCCAGATCAGCCCGAGGGCGGGCGCGGCGATGATGCCAAGGATCGGCGCGCCATCCGTCACCAGCGCGATATTGATCGTATATTCGTCGCGACCGGCAATGAAATCCCGCGTGCCGTCGAGTGGGTCGACGAGGATGACGCTCGCACCCCCGACGATCGGCTTGTCGTGCTCCACCTGTTCTTCCGAGATGACCGGCAGATTCGGAACGAGGCGCTTGAGGCCGTCGCAGATCACCGCTTCCGCGGCTTCATCCGCCGCCGTCACCGGCGACCTGTCGGCTTTGATGTGGACATCCCCCTTACCGGAGGACTCGCGCAGGATCGCTTGCGCTGCGGACGCAATGATGGTGGTCAGCACGTCCATGAGTTCGGCGGATGCGGCGGCATTTAATGGCGGCACAGACGGTTCCTGGGTTTCCCAGCCGGAGGCATGGATTACGATCTAGCACGGCTCACGCGCAAGGGCGCGATTGCCGAATCGCGTGCGCTGTGACAGGCACAGCCCCGAATCCCTTCAGTGGAGCCGCTCATGTCCGCTCCTATCTCCGGTCCCATCGCGCTTGGCGCCCTCGACCTTGCGGCGCTGCTGTGTTCTCGCGTCTGTCATGACCTGATCAGCCCGGTCGGCGCCATCGTCAACGGCCTCGAAGTTCTGGACGAGGACAAGGACGAAGAAACCAAGACATTCGCCCTCGATCTGATCAAGAAGAGCGCCCATCAGGCCTCGGCCAAACTGCAATTTTGCCGCCTGGCCTTCGGCGCGGCCGGCTCGGCCGGCGTGCAGATCGATCTGGGCGATGCTGAAAAGGTGGCGCGCGGCCTGCTCGCGGACGACAAGACCAAGATCACATGGAACCTGCCGAGGGAATTGATGGCGAAGAACCGGGTAAAACTCCTGCTGAACATGCTGATGATCGCCGTCGGGGCCATCCCACGCGGCGGCACGGTCACGGTCGATCCGGCTGAAGGCGGCAACGGATTCCGCCTCACGGCATCCGGGCTCAACGCCCGTTTGGCCGAGGCCACCGCCGAACTGCTGGTGGGCAGCCCGGCGCGCACGGTCGATGCCCATACCATCCAGCCCTTTTATACGGGGATCCTGGCCCGGGATTGCGGGCTTGCAGTATCGGCTGCGGCCGAACGCGAGGTGGTGGTCGTGACGGCCCGCTGAGAGGGTTGACGGGGAGTTTTTGCGGCTTGGCGGTATTTGGGGCCCGCTGCAACTGAAATTAAACCGTTTTGGCAACAGACTGAGCGGGTTCGATCAGGCGCGGCGTGCCTGGCGACGAGAGCACGCGCTTTGCGCGCTTCTCGGTAAATTTACAATCAATGCGCGTGCCGGTCGACGAACGCTCGGCTGGTGACGAGGACGCCTCGGATGGACGACCTGCTGCGGGAATTCCTGAGCGAGACCAACGAGAGTCTCAACCTGGTCGACGCCGAACTCGTTCGCTTCGAGCAGGAGCCGAATAACGGCAATATTCTCGGCAACATCTTTCGCCTCGTCCACACCATCAAAGGCACCTGCGGCTTTCTCGGACTTTCCCGCCTCGAGGCGTTGGCGCATGCCGCCGAGACGCTGATGGGCAAATTCCGCGACGGAATGCCGGTCACCACCGAAGCCGTCACGGTGGTTCTGTCCACGATCGACCGCATCAAGACCATCCTCGACGAGATCGAAGCGCAACAGCAGGAGCCGACCGGCAGCGATGGCGACCTCATCGACCATCTCGGTTGCCTGACGCGCCAGGAGAACGCAACGCCGCAACCGGCGCCGCCCGCCGCGCCCAAGAAACTCGACAAGTCCGACAAGGTCGTGGCCGAGCGAGCCGACGAGGAACGCAGCGAGCCGCTTGCGAACCATTCGATCCGTGTCAACGTCGACACCCTCGATTACCTCATGACCACGGTCTCCGAGCTCGTGCTCACGCGCAACCAGCTCCTTGAGATTGTCCGCCAGCACGAAGATTCGGATTTCAAGGTGCCATTGCAGCGGCTTTCGAACGTCACCGCCGAGCTCCAGGAAGGCGTGATGAAAACGCGCATGCAGCCGATTGGCAATGCCTGGCAGAAACTGCCGCGCGTCGTGCGCGACCTGTGCGCCGAGCTCGGCAAGGACATCGAACTCGAAATGCACGGCGCCGATACCGAGCTCGACCGTCAGGTCCTCGATCTGGTCAAGGATCCGTTCACCCATCTCGTGCGCAACTGCGCCGATCACGGCATCGAAAGTCCGGCCCAGCGGCTTGCCGCAGGCAAGACGCGGAAGGGAACGATTCGTCTATCGGCATGGCATCAGGGTGGGCACATCATCATCGAGATCGCCGACAACGGCCGCGGCCTCGACATCGCGGGCATCCAGGCCAAGGCCGTCGAGAAAGGGCTCGCCAGCGAGGCCGAGCTCGCGGCCAAGTCCGAGGCGGAAATCTGCAATTTCATCTTCACGCCCGGCTTCTCCACCGCCGCGAAGGTGACGAGCATTTCCGGCCGCGGTGTCGGCATGGATGTCGTGCGCAGCAATATCGAGCAGATCGGCGGCACGGTGGACTTGAAGTCCGTTTCCGGCGTCGGAACCACCTTCACGATCAAGATTCCGCTCACGCTTGCGATTGTTTCCGCGCTCATCGTCGAGGCCGGCGGCGAACGCTTCGCCATCCCGCAGCTCTCCGTTCTCGAACTCGTGCGCGCCGGCAACAACGGCGAACACCGCATCGAGCGCATCAAGGACGCGCCTGTGCTGCGGCTACGCAATAAGTTGCTGCCGCTGATCCGCCTCGATGAGGTTCTGCGCCTCGGCGAATGCGACCGCGAGAACGGATTCGTTGTGGTCACGCAGGTCGGCAATCAGGTCTTCGGCGCCGTCGTCGACGGCGTATTCCACACCGAAGAGATCGTCATCAAGCCGATGTCGTCGAAGCTGCGCCACATCCCGGTATTTTCGGGGACCACTATTCTCGGCGACGGCTCCGTCATCATGATCATCGATCCGAACGGCGTTGCCCAGGCGCTTGGCCGCGCCGCGACGGCGGCTCAAGCCGACAAGCCCGATCTTACGAGCCGCGAGGAAGACAGCGACGCGGATACCGTCTCGCTCCTTTTGTTCCGCGCCGGTTCGCAACAGCCGAAGGCCGTGCCGCTGGCGCTCGTCACGCGGCTTGAGGAGATCGATTGCCGAAAAATCGAAATCTCCGACGGCCGCCATCTCGTGCAATATCGCGATCAGCTTATGCCGCTGGTGCGGGTCAACACGGAAACAAACCTCAAGAAAGAGGGTGCGCAGCCAATCCTGGTGTTCTCCGATCGCGGCCGCTCCATGGGCCTCGTGGTGGACGAAATCATCGATATCGTGGAGGAGCGGCTCGACATCGAAGTGGCGAGCGAGCATCCCGGCTTGCTCGGCTACGCCGTGATCAAGGGCGCAACGACCGAGATCATCGACGTTGGCCATTTCCTGCCGCAGGCCTTTGAAGATTGGTTCCGCCGCCGGGATCTGTCGATGGCGCGGCTCTCGCGCACCGTCCTCTTGGTCGACGACTCGGCGTTCTTCCGCGACTTGCTTACGCCGTTGATCAAAGCAGCCGGCTATCGGGTGGTTGCCGTGGCGTCCGCCGCGGATGCGCTCGCGGCGCTCAAGTCCGACACGCGTTTCGACCTCATCGTGACCGACATCGAGATGCCGGAAATGGACGGCTTTGGCTTTGCCGAAGCGGTACGCGCCATGTCCGACACCGCCGCGATACCAATCATCGCGCTCTCCGCCATGGTGTCCGCCGAAGCGATCGAACGCGGCCGCGCAGTCGGTTTCCACGATTATGTCGCGAAGTTCGACCGGACCGGGCTGATCGCGGCGATCAAGGAACAGAGCGCCGGTCTAGATCGGGCAGCGTGACGACGATGAACGATACCACCAAGCTCGCCGATTACGTCACGTTCACGACCGCCGATCAGATGTTCGGTCTCCCGATCGAACGCGTGCAGGATGTCTTCAAACCGACCCGCATCACGCGCGTACCGCTTGCGGGAGCGGAGATTGCGGGCGTGCTCAATCTGCGCGGCCGCATCGTGACGGCAATCGAGCTGCGCTGCCGGCTCGGCTTGGGCGCGCGCGATGATGGACGGGCCGCCATGGCGATCGGCATCGAATCCAGGGGTGAATCGTTTGGCCTTCTGGTCGATGCGATCGGCGAAGTGCTCAAGCTGCCGGACAGCGAGCGTGAGGCAAATCCCATCAATCTCGACCGCAATCTCGGTCGCGTTGCCGCGGGCGTCTACCGGCTCGACGGGCACCTCCTTGTCGTCCTCGACATCGACCGGGTGCTCGATCTCAGCGCCGCGGCGGCGGCGGCTTGAGGGACACGGCATGGCGATGACGGCAATCGGGATGCGATTGAAATCGAAGCGGGTTGGCCCGCGAAGCGTGGAGTGAGGACGTTATGAAGACCTGCTTGATTGTCGACGACTCGAGCGTCATCCGCAAGGTGGCGCGGCGAATCCTCGAAGGGCTCGAATTCCAGATCGTGGAAGCCGAGAACGGCGAAGAAGCCATCGAAACATGCAAGCGGCAATTGCCGGATGCGATTCTGCTCGACTGGAACATGCCGAAAATGGACGGCTATGATTTCCTGCGGGCGCTGCGTCGTCTGCCCGGCGGCGACCGGCCGAAAGTGGTGTTCTGCACCACGGAGAACGACGTCGCTCACATCGCGCGGGCGCTGCATGCCGGGGCCAATGAATACATCATGAAGCCCTTCGACAAGGACATTGTCGAGGCCAAGTTCCAGGAAGTCGGGTTGATCTGAGCGTCCGCGACCGCATCGAGTATCGAGTAGAGTTCATGAGTAGCGCCCTTGCAGCCGGCAGCCGTGTGGCCGCTGCCGACAGACCGATCCGTGTGATGGTCGTGGACGATGCGGTCGTCGCGCGCAGTCTCGTCACGCGCTGGGTCGACGCCGAATCGGACATGAAGATCACGGCGGCGCTGCGGACCGGGCGTGAGGCCGTCGAACAATTCGAAAGCAGCGACCCTGATGTCGTCGTGCTCGACGTCGAAATGCCCGAGCTCGACGGCATTTCGGCGCTACCGCTACTTCTGAAAAAGAAGCGCGACCTCATGGTGATCATGGCCTCGGCAGTGACGCGCCGCGGCGCCGAGGTCAGCCTACGGGCGTTGTCGCTCGGCGCGGCCGACTATATCCCCAAGCCTGCAACCACGCGCGAGGCCGCGACAGCGGCCGCGTACCGTCGCGAACTGATCGAAAAAATTCGCAACCTTGGCCGTCGGCGCCGCGTGTCGCCGCGCCAATCCGCGCCGGGCGCGGCGCTCGCGGAAGACCGATTGCGGCGCAGCCGGCCATTGCCGGCGCCATCGACGCCCGATGGCTTGCCCTTCAAGCCCGAGACGCGGCGGTTCAGCCTACGGCCGTTCGCTATGTCCGTGCCGCGTGTCGTGCTGATCGGTTCCTCGACGGGTGGGCCGCAGGCGCTCACGGTGCTGATCGAAAAGCTTCCTGCCGCGATCGACCGTGCGCCGGTGTTGATCACGCAGCATATGCCGCCGACCTTCACCACGGTGCTGGCCGAGCATCTGTCGCGCATCGGCGGCCGAGGCGCGCACGAAGCCGAGCATGGCGAGCCGGTCCTTGCCGGCGGCATCTACCTGGCGCCGGGCGGCCGCCATATGCGCGTCGTGCGCGACCGCGACGGCATTAGGATCGCGCTTGGCGACGATCCGCCGATCAATTTTTGCAAGCCGGCGGTCGATCCGTTGTTCTCTTCGGCGGCGCAGGTGTGGGGCTCGAGCGCGCTTGCGCTCGTTCTCACCGGCATGGGCAGCGACGGCACCAGCGGCGCCGCCGCTATCGTTGCCGCCGGCGGCAGCGTCATCGCGCAGGATGAAGCGTCGAGCGTCGTGTGGGGCATGCCCCGCTCGGTCGCCCAGGCCGGCTTGTGCTCCGCCGTGCTGCCGCTCGATCAGATCGCCCCAAAAGTTCTTCGGCTGTCTTCGGGAGATCGCTCGTGACGCCATTTGATTACGATTACTTGCGCAAATGCCTCAGGGAACGTTCGGGCCTCGTGTTGTCCGCCGAGAAACAGTATCTGGTCGAGAGCCGGCTCCTCCCCGTCGCGCGCCGGGCCGGCCTGGCCAGCCTCGGCGATCTCGTGCGTGCGCTCATGCTCGGCAATGCCGATGCACTCATGACGGCGGTCGTCGAAGCGATGATGACCAACGAATCATTCTTCTTTCGCGACAAGATCCCATTCGATCATTTCCGCTCGACGATCATGCCGGCGCTCATTGCGGCGCGTCGCAGCTCGCGCTCAATTCGCATCTGGTGTGCTGCCGCGTCCACCGGTCAGGAGCCGTATTCGCTTGCGATGTGCCTCAAGGAGATGCAACGCGAGATCGCGGGCTGGCGCATCGAGGTGCTTGCAACCGACCTTTCCAACGAGGTGCTGGAGAAGGCGCGGCAGGGAATCTACAGCCAGTTCGAAGTACAACGCGGGCTGCCGATCCAGCTTCTGATCAAGCATTTCGCCCAAATCGGCGAGTTGTGGCAAATCGCGCCCGAGATTCGCGCCATGGTCAGATACCAGCAGTTCAATTTGCTGGCCGATTTCGCCCAGCTCGGCAGGTTCGATCTGATCTTCTGCCGCAATGTCCTCATCTACTTCAATCAGGAAACCAAGACCGGCGTGCTCAACCGCCTGGCGCGCTGCATCGCCAGCGACGGCTATCTCGTCCTCGGCGCGGCGGAGACCGTGGTGGGCTTGACCGACAGTTTCAAAACCCTGGCCGACAAGCGCGGCCTCTACGTGCCGAACGCGGGCCGCGCGCCGCTTGCCGCGCCGGCCAGCGCGAAATCCGCCCCGCGCCTCGTCGCGGTCAACGGCGGGCGGTGAATATTGACCGTCATCCTGAGGCGGCCGCCAACGGGTCCGGCCCGAAGTGGCCGGCCCGATGACAGGCTCCGCGGCCCTCGAAGGATGTCGGCCAACCGAAATCGGTTTCACCCGATTTCGGTGACGAGCAAGATAATTCCCCTACTTCGCCGGCAGCTTCTGCCGCACCTTGCCGATGGCGGCCCAGGCGTCGTCCTTGAGGCGCTTTTTGAGATCGAGCACGGTGAAATCGTTGCCGCCCGTTGTCCGCGGAAGACGCTCCCAGGAGACCGGCGCGTGGGCGCGCGCGGGTCGACTAGGGCGCAAACGATTTTGCCCACGCGGAGCAAGCGCGATAACGCGCGCTGATCCGAACCGGTCATTGGAGTTCCATCGCCCAAGATCGACCTAAATCTGATATATGCTAGTTCCTCCGCGAGTTCGCTGCCCAATTGTAGGAACTTCGAATCCACCGCATTAGGCGCGCCGCGAACGGGCATCTGGAGAACCTGACGGCATGAGCGATCTTCGCGACTGGTTACGCAGGAACAAGTTCGAACAATATGCCGACCGGTTCGAGGCCAACGATATCGATCTCGATATTCTGCCGGAGCTGACCGACGATGATTTAGCAGAGCTCGGCGTTTCGCTGGGCAATCGGCGCCGGCTGATGAAGGCGCTCGCTGAGCGCGCGTCAGCTGCCGGCGAGTCCGCGACGAAGTCCGCGCCAAAAAAACCTGCGCCCGAATCCTCCGACGCTGCCGAGCGCCGCCAGGTCACGGTCATGTTCTCGGACCTGGTCGGCTCGACGGCGCTCTCCGCCAGCATGGACCCGGAGGACCTGCGCGAAGTCATTTCCGCCTATCAGAAATGCGTCGCCGAAACCGTGCGCCGCTTCGGCGGCTTCGTGGCGAAATACATGGGCGACGGCGTGCTCGTGTATTTCGGCTATCCGCAGGCCCATGAGGATGACGCTGAG
>Ga0074044_10000638_pt1 | contig 33023 bp, 30 predicted proteins | sample BogForMeECP23OM1_FD_94443 | JGI IMG/M metagenome (GOLD analysis project Ga0074044, IMG submission 94443) | Bog forest soil microbial communities from Calvert Island, British Columbia, Canada - Bog Forest MetaG ECP23OM1 | ecosystem: Environmental > Terrestrial > Soil > Wetlands ...
CTCGGTCAAAACCTAGCCAGGGTAGTGTTCCGGCTGACCTAACCCTAGCAAGCGGTGTTAGCCTTTGTTTTCACTGTAAGTTGGGTCCGTGCTGAGTGTTGCGTCGACCCATTGCGACCACCCGGCTTACCAGACATCTTGCTGCTAGTACCCCGATTACCGCAATTGGCATGTATTGGAGTAAACTTTCTGGGCTATATGCGGAGGTTCGGTGCGAATTTAGGAGGACGTCCCCAATGAGATTTGCGATGAAAGCGTTGCTGGTGGTTGTGGCGGTGGCGGGATTGATGGCGTTGCCGGTGCGAGCGACGGACGATGTCGTGTCTGCGCTCCACGGCACGATTACGAAGCTGGACTCTGCGACCAAAACGGCCGTGGTGAAGACGGAAGATGGAACGGAGCACACGATTCATTTTGTGGATAAGACGGCGGTGCATGGCGCAGAGGCTACGGCGGAGGGCTCGAAGGATGCTTTTCACGGGCTGAAGGAAGGATCGGAAGTGGCGGTGCACTACACGGAAAAGGGCAGCGAGAAAACGGCGGTGGAAGTGGACCACCTGGGCAAGGATGGGATCAAGTCCGTGGACGGAACCGTGTCCAAAGTTGGCGAGGGTGGAAAGACTGTCACGGTGAAGGCCGCCGATGGCACGGAGCAGACGTTTGACGTGGTGGGCAGGGACACGAAGGCTTCGGCGGAGGCCATTGGCAAGGGCGCGGATAAATCAGCAAAGGTGACGGTGTATTACACGGAAAGTGCGGGGAAGAAGGTGGCGCATTTTTTCAAGAAGTTGTAGCGGCGAGGAGTTGCGTTGTATCGGACCCGGTACCTTACAATGTCTGTTGACAAGTGGTAAATAGTATGGTACCATGCGTTGCGAAGATTCGGCACAAGCCCGCCTGCGGCCCACAGTTCTCCAGCGCACGCATTCTTTTTACCGACTGTGCGCATCAATATCAAAACAAAGGCTTTGCAAGTCAAGCCAGACAGATTCTAAGTCCCCTGTTTTCATACTCTTGCGCACACTTGCGCCTGCATCCCCTTTGTTTTGATATGCTTCACAACAACACCCGGGGGGAGGAGGTACCTCCTTCGCCAACAATTCCTTCCCTAATTGGAACCGGATGCGGTTCGCGTTCCGAGACTGCGGAGAGTCCCCTCGCTGCGTTCAGGGTGCCACCGGAGCTTGCGCTGCGGGATCATGGGAGGATCACGCGTCACGGGAGGAGGAGCCCCACGTCACCGATGGCTTCGCTTAAGATGGGGTTAGGACGGAGGGAACTCCCGTGAAGAATAGTGGCATCCTTCTCGTCCAGTGCCCCGACCGAAAGGGGCTGGACGCGACGATTGCGGAGTTTATCTACCGCTACGACGGCAACATTTTGCATTTTGAGCAGCACCAGGCGGGTGAGGAACGCTACTACCTGGCGCGCGTGGAATGGGACCTGGACGGCTTCCGGCTGGACCTGAAAGATTTACCCGGGGCGTTTGGGCCGCTTGCGAAAAAGTTTGGCATGAACTGGCGGATTGCGCTGGGCAGCTACCGCCCCCGAGTGGCGATCTTCGTTTCCAAATACGATCACTGCCTGGTGGATTTGCTCTACCGGCAGCGCAACGGCGAACTGGCCTGCGAATTTCCGCTGATGATCAGCAACCATCCCCACGCACAGCGCCATGCGGATTTTTACGGGATCCCCTACTACATGTTTCCGGTGACGAGAGAGACAAAACCGCAGGTGGAAGAGCAAGAACGCGAGTTGCTGGAGGCGCAGCAGATCGATCTGCTGGTGCTGGCGCGGTACATGCAAGTGCTCTCGCCGGAATTCATTGCGCACTACCCGCAGCGGATCATCAACATTCACCATTCGTTTCTGCCGGCGTTTGTGGGGGGCAGGCCGCACCACCAGGCGTATGAACGCGGGGTGAAACTGATTGGGGCGACGGCGCATTACGTTACAGAAGTGCTGGACGACGGGCCGATCATCGAGCAGGGCGTGACGCGCATTTCCCATCGCGATGGGCTGGAGGATCTGGTGGAGAAGGGGCGGGATCTGGAAAAGGTGGTGCTTTCGCGCGCGGTCCGCTGGCATATTGAGAATCGGATACTGCTGTACAACAACAAGACGGTGATTTTTGAATAAGAGGGGAAGTAGGGCGAGACTTTGGAGTGCGGCGGCTCGCCGCCGCTTTTACGGTTGAAGCGGTGCCGCTGCGTAAACTTTTGGAGAAACTCTGGCCTTCGCAAAAGCGGGAGCAAGCTCCCGCACTCCATAGGGTGCGAGCCCTTTTAATCGGAGGCGATGGGACGGTTGAGGGCGATGGTCAGGTCCGCATGGAGAAGGCGATGGAAGAGATGTTCGCCGGCTTCGCGGCGGACGGAGAGACGGCCGGCAACGTAGCCGCGGGAAGCGAGGCCACGCTGCACGGAATCGCAGATGGCCATGTCTTCATCCTGCACCATTTCGCTAACGGCGATGCTTTCGCGATGGTGCTGCGTGGCCGCAGGGCTCACGGCGACAAAATAATAATCAAAAATGACGGCGCACCTGTCCACCCCGAGAGGGAGGACGAGGTTGGTGTCCATCACGCCGGAGTAGGCATTAATCATAAAGTTCGGGTAGACCCAAAGATAGAAGGCATGACCCTGGCGCGTGGAAGCGATGGAAGAATCGAGCGCGCCGGAGGAATCGAGCGGGGTGGACTGCAGGCAAGCGCGCTCGAAATTTTCGATGGTGTACTTGGTGTATTCGACGACGCTGCTTAGGCCCTTGTGGGCGTGGGGCACGTGGTAACCGCCATCGAGATAATTGTCCACGTAAACTTTCCAGTTGCAATTGAGGGTGTAGATTCGGCGATCGAAGCAGTGGAACTTTTCGGTGAGCTTCAGCGGAGCAGCGAGTGCGGCAACTTTGCCGAGGAAATCGAGGAGGGGCGCGGCCTTGCCATCGAGATTGACGAAGAGGAAGTTTTCCCAGACGTCGAGGCGCACGGGAACGAGGCCGTTATCGGCGCGGTTGAAATTGCAGACGCCTTCAAATTCCACCATGCCCTTGAGGGCGCCATCGTTGCCGTAGGTCCAGCCGTGGTAAGGGCAGCGAAACTGCTTTGCGCAACCTTTTTCCTCGGGAACGACGGCGGCGGCGTGATGGCGGCAGACGTTGCAGAAGGCGCGGAGTTGGCCGTCATCGCTGCGGACGACGACAAGAGGTTCGTTGTTGAGGTCGATGGTGAAGAATTGGCCGGGATCTTTGACCTGATCGAGGCGGCCGGCGACCTGCCAGTTAGACGCGAAGACGGAATCGCGTTCGAGTTGGGCGATACGCGGATCGAAATACCAGGGCGCGGGGATGGTCCAGGCTTTCTCGAGGGGATTGGAGGGATTGTAAAGATTGAGGACGTCGCGAATGCTGCGCTCGTGCATGACGAAGGACTCCGGCTGTGAGGATAAAAAGTGCGGGCTTCATTCTCGTGCAGAGAGAGGAGGCGAAGCAAGAGGCGGGGGAGAGGGGGAATACAGGGAGGAATCTGTTTTTGATTTCAATATTCAGGAGAAAAGCAGGTTCCTCGCTTCGCTCGGAACGACAATTTCCCTTTCTCAGCGAATCTGTGGCTTTACGTTCGATTTGCGAGGGGAAAGATGGTGCGGGAGAGAGGAGTTGAACCTCCACGACCTTTCGGCCACAAGATCCTAAGTCTTGCGCGTCTGCCAGTTCCGCCACTCCCGCACCGGTAGTACTGATGATACTTGGATTGCGTGGGTGTTGGCCAGACGTGAGGGGGATGCGGTTGTGCTGGAATCCACAGATGTAGAGGTAGATAATGTGGGCACCCCAGCCGAATGGAAAGGGCGAAGGGCAGAGCGATGATTCTGCAGCAGGACGATCCGATGGTGGTGATCCGGCAAACGGATCACGCGTTTCTGGCCGGATTTTTTGCGCGGGAATGGGGCAACGAGACATTCGCGCGGCCGGAGCCGTTCGCATCGTTCTGTCTGGCTGCGGCCGAGCACGACAACGGCTGGCAGGAATGGGAGCTGGCACCGGGGGTCGATCCGAAGACGTTTACGCCTTACAGCTTCATGACGGTGCCGACGGAAGAGCACGTTGTGCTGTACCAGCGGGGCATTGAGCGCGCGGTGAAAGCGGATTTGTACGCGGGGCTACTGGTGGCGACGCACTGCATGGGATTATACGACCGGGCAAAGGCGACCATGCCGGGGTATTCGGCGAAGTACGTGAAGACGCAGGAGCAACACCAAGCCAATGATTTTGTGCAACGTTTGCGGCTGCAGGTATTGCGGCTGAAGGTGGACCTGCGGAACAATCCGGCCACCAAGCCGTTCACGGAAGAGAAATTGATCAAGGCGAACTCACAGCGGCTGGACGCGCTGGACCGGCTGTCGCTGTTTTTCTGCCTGGGTGGCGCGGACGAGACGATCATCGAGGGCGTGCCCGTGAACCATGAGGGCGCGGAAGTGGATTGGGAAATACGCAAGGCGGGGAAGAATGAGTTCACGCTGGCGCCGTATCCCTTCCGGCGCGAACCCCTGGAGTTTGCAATTCTGGCGCGGCGCATCCCAAAGCGGCGGTACACGGAAGACGTGGAACTGCAGAAGGTCGTGACCGCAGCGCCGTATTTCAACATCCGGTTCACGTTGCGGCCGGAAGTGGCCAAGAACCGTTCGTACGCGGTGAACGCCTCGGCAGGCGATTGATTCAACCCTCTGCAAATCCGAGTTGTGGTGCAAGGCAAAAGGCTGCGCAGGCTTTGTGCTTGACTTTCTGCGATGAGACGTACATCTTAAAAGGCTTTCCTTCTTCATCCGGCGGGGACTGTGGAGAGAGGAGACAATCTCGTTCGCTATGACCAAAGTCCGACTGTGCTTTCACGATCGCTGCTTTGACGGAACCGCTTCGGCAGCGGTGTTCTACCGCTTCTACCGGGAGCGTATTGACGGCAAGGCGGAATTCCATTTCACGGGAATGACGCACAGGGCCAAACATCCCTGGGAAGAAGGGCTGTTCGACGGGGATGAGAACGTCATCGTGGATTTCAAGTACTCGAATTCGCCGAAGGTGACGTGGTGGTTCGACCATCACCAGAGCGCGTTTCTGACGCCGGCAGATGCCGAGCATTTCCGGCGCTACCCCGGCAAGAACATGTACTACGACCCGGAGTACAAATCGTGCACCAAGCTGATCGCCACGGTCGCGAAAGAGAAGTTCGGGTTTGACACCAAGCCGCTCGAGGAGCTGATTCAATGGGGGGACATCATTGACGGGGCGCAGTTTCCGACGGCGCAATCGGCGACGGAACTGGCGGAACCGGCGACGCAACTGGCGCTGGTGATCGAGGCGGCGCCGGAGAACGGGATTCCAGCGCAGATCATCACGGAGTTGGCGTACCGGCCGCTGGCGGAGATGGTGAAGCTGCCGATTGTGGCGAAGCATCTGGGACCGCTGCTGGAGCGGCACCGGGAGTCCATCGAAGTGTTGCGGGAACGCTGCGAATCGCAGGACGGCGTGATCTATTTCGATGTAAGCGACCTGGACCTGGAAGGGTACAACAAATTTATTCCGTATTTGCTGCATCCAGAGGGCGTGTATTCGGTGAGCGTGAGCGCGTCACCGGTGCGCGCGAAGGTATCGCTGGGGACGAATCCGTGGAACCAGGCGACGGCGGACAAGAATCTGGCGTCGCTGGCGGAAGAGTACGGCGGAGGCGGTCACCCGCGAGTGTCGGCGATCTCGTTTGACCCGCAGGATTTGGAGCGGGCGCGGCGAGTGGCGCGGCATCTGGCGGCCGTGCTGCGGGCGAAGTAAAAGAAGTGGCGAAGGTGCGGTGAGGCGTTGGCCGTGGAACGTGTCGACAAGAAATTCCTGAGCGTGTAAAATAATAAGTTGCCCGTGGACCGGTAGCTCAAGTGGTAGAGCAGCTGACTCTTAATCAGCGGGTTGCAGGTTCGAGTCCTGCCCGGTTCACCAACTTTTTTCAATGAGTTAGCCTCATCCTGCTTTGCACTCTCACAAAAGCCTGTGCCCAATTTTGTGCCACGTCCGGCGCAAAACCCGCCCCACTGAGGTCGCCGACGGCGCGGCGCTTCACTTCCATTGGGTGAGGCAACATTTCTCGCTTCGATTCAGCGACGGAACGATACGGATCGGTATCGGTCATGGAGGACGCCGGAGGATTCCAGCAAAGGCCGGCCAGAAGCAATTCAGAAGATCACTACAACGATGGATCTCCCTGAGCGATCCAATTCAGTTGTTGAATGTTGGCTGGTTCTCGCAAATCTGGGGATTCGGCGCTACAAGGCAACGGGTTGCGGAGGGGCATAGTAAGGAAGAAGGAGAGGCCAAGGGAAGGGATGCGTGACCGTGGTCACGCGGGAGCATGTTCTATGTCACTGCGCCCAAGATGGTGGTGGATTCTGATGGATGGATAAGTGGACTCAGGAAGTCCAGAACCCTATGCAGGTTACTCGCGCAACAGATTATGCAGTTCGCATCATGATGGAACTCGCCAGTTTGCCGCCAGGCGACAAGGTGCAATTGAATGAATTGATTGAGAGCACCGGCGTCCGCGGAAGTTTTCTTTCCAAGGTGGTACAACGGCTCGTGCATGCCGGGATGGTGTCCTCGCATCGCGGAACCCGTGGGGGATTCTCGCTGAGAGTGCCCGGCGAGGAAATTACGCTTTTGGATGTCATTGAGGCGATCGAAGGACCGACGCAAATGAATCTTTGCCTGGGAAACGGGCCAGGGTGTGAACGCAAGTCCTGGTGCGGTGTCCATCCCATTTGGCAAAAGGCGCAATCCGCATTCGTCCAAGAGCTTGCCGGTGTATCCATTGCGCACCTCGCCATGGAATCCAAGGTCAATCTAGCCAAACAACAAGCGGCTGCCAATCGGCCGTAGCGGGAGCCGCGAAGGCAGGCTTCTGCAGTAGATTTTGCCGACGCGATAAGTGTGGCGATTACCGCGAGTCTGTCGAGTCGGGTACAAGCGGGCGGGGGCCAATGAATTAGAGTCTGTCTCATAAATGCTTCGTACCACCAACCTGCGCACCTAAGTAGTTAAAACCCCTGAAGTTGCGCACCTTTTCGGCAAGGCTGCCCTTCGCTTTACTCAGGGTAAAAAGCCGTGCCCTCCCAGGAGCCAGGTATGAATTGGCTTCTAGTGGGGAAGTGGTTGGAGGGCGTTACCCGAGAACTGGTAGAGGCTGGCCAAGTGATCGGTGCGAAGAAGTTCCGCGGCGAGAAGATCGGCTACGGAATCGATCACCCGGAAGAGGACGGGCTGGTCCAAACGCGCTTGGGGCAAGATCACGACCAGGGCATGAGTGGTGGAGCCGGTGGCAATGTGACAGTACCAGAAACAGACCGAGACGCCACCGGGAGCATGGGACTGGCGTTCCTGCGGGTAGGCCAGGGGGCGATCAGCTAGCACAACATGAAAGGTCTTGCCATCCGAGCGAGAGATCATGGGCATGGACTCGCACAAGCGGGAGAGGAGACCTGGTTCACCGAGATGAATGCAGTGCGGGCAAAGGTTGAAATTGCGATGGGCCACGTGCTCTTCGACCAGGGGATCGTCCTTCACGGATCAGCCCTCCGGGCCAAGACAAAATCGCGGTGATGCGGCAGGGGCTGGGGGACGCATTATTAAACGTACCAGTCTCATATAATAGATTAATCAGAAATGCAATTGAAAAATCTCGTCTTTAGCCCTCGTGAAATTACTCTGTCTAGTATGCTGTCCCGTGAGTAATCGATAAAAGTGTCGCAGCTTCAGGGGCTGAAGCCCGATTGATTCCAAGCCACATACGTGGGGGCTGAAGCCCCCACCTCCTAAAGAGGAATACCTGGAACTTCTGGGACACCACACTAGAAGCCGGCAGTTTACGGGAAACGAGTGTGAGAGGTTCTCTTGCCTGTTAGACAATGTTCCCGGAGAATAGAAGTTCATTGCCAAGAAGGGACACCTTAATAGCAGCTTAAATGGCGCAGCGGACGGAGACCCGGGAAGATGGCCAATTCGATTTACCCACCGAAACGATTTGTAGCCTATTTTTCCATGGAGATTGCCCTGGAAAACGACATGCCGAGCTACAGTGGCGGCCTGGGTGTGCTGGCGGGAGACACGATTCACGCGGCAGCAGATATCCGCCTGCCGATGGTGGCGGTGTCGCTGCTCTACCGCAAGGGGTATTTCCGGCAAAGGCTGGGAGAAGACGGCGCACAGACGGAAGAGCCGGTGGAATGGGAAGTGGAGAAATTTCTGAAGGAGGAGGAACCGCACGTCTGGGTGACGCTGGAGGACCGGCGAGTGGAATTGCGGGCCTGGCGGTACATGGTAAAGGGCGTGCGCGGCTATGAGGTGCCGGTCTACTTCCTGGATGCGGATCTTCCGGCGAATGACGCGCGCGACCGCGAGCTGACAGGGACGCTCTACGGCGGCGACCCCTACTACCGGCTGTCGCAGGAGGTGTTGCTGGGGATTGGCGGCGTGCGCATGCTGCGCGCACTGGGACACACCGAATTGATGCGCTACCACATGAACGAGGGCCACGCGGCGCTGCTCACCATGGAATTGCTGGAGGAGGAGACGAAACGGGCCGGGCGCACGTCCATCAAGGGCGAAGACATCGAAAGAGTGCGCAGCAAGTGCGTGTTCACGACGCATACGCCGGTTCCGGCGGGACACGACAAATTTCCCGCGGAGTATCTTTCGCGGCTGGTGCCCGATCAGGTGCGCTTTATTGACGTGAAAGACGCGTCATCCGTGGATTTGATGAAGAGCATCCTGCAAGTGGAGCAGACTTATCCGGACTGGAAGGAAGCGGCGCAGCGGGGCGCTTCGGTAAGCATGACGTACTTGGCGCTGAGCCTGAGTAACTACGTGAATGGCGTGGCGAAGTTGCACGGAGAAGTTTCCCGGAAGATGTTTCCGAACGTGCCGATTGAAGCGATCACGAATGGCGTGCACGCGGCGACATGGACTGCGCCGGCTTTCCAGGATCTCTTCGATCGCTACATCCCCTCCTGGCGCGAGGACAATTACAGCCTGCGCGGGGCGTTGGGCCTGCCGCCGGAAGAGGTCTGGGCGGCGCATCTGCTGTCAAAGCACAGCTTGCTCGAAGCCGTGCGCATGAAAACAGGTCTGAAGCTGGATCCCGAGGCATTCACGATTGGATTTGCGCGCCGCGCCACGGGCTATAAGCGCGCGGACCTGATCCTGAGAGATCTCGACCGTTTGCGGCAAATCGCGAAAAATGTCGGGCCATTCCAGATCGTATATGCGGGCAAAGCGCACCCGCGGGACGCGGGCGGCAAAGAGATCATCAAGAAAATCTTCAAGGCGAAGAAAGCGCTGAAGAAGGCGGTTACGGTCGTCTTTCTCGATGACTACGACCTGGAGCTGGCCGGGCATCTCACCTCGGGCGTCGATTTGTGGCTGAACACGCCGCAATATCCGCTGGAAGCTTCCGGCACGAGCGGCATGAAAGCGGCGGTGAATGGCGTGCCGAGCTTGAGCATTCTGGACGGCTGGTGGGTGGAGGGCTGCATCGAAGGAGTGACCGGATGGTCGATTGGAGAACCGCGTCGCGGCGATCCCGGCCCGGAGAGCCCGGTGGACAATGTGGTGGACACAGAAAGCCTGTACACAAAACTCGAGAGCGTGATCCTGCCGATGTTCTATGAAGAGCGCCCCCGTTACCTTGAGGTGATGCGCCACGCCATTGCGATGAATGGATCGTTCTTCAACACGCAGCGCATGGTGCAGCAGTATATTACCGACGCTTACTTGCGGTAGCGCGGTGAGCGCGGGCGACTGCCTCGGAGCGAACTTCCAGTAGAAAAACTTTACGCGGCAAAACGTGAAAGCCGGCCTTGCGGTAGAAGGTTGCGGCGGTTTTGTTGTGGTGCTGCACCTGGAGCTCGATGGCGCGGATGCCACGCTCGCGGCAGAAGTCCTCAATTTCGTAGAGCGCCAGTGAGCCGATGCCTTTGTTGCGGTAACGCTTGTCCACGTAGAGATCGGTGAGCATGGCTTCCACGCCGCCGTACTCCAAATCGAAATTGTAGGTGACGATGGCGTAGCCCACGGGCTTTTTGTGGCATTCCATGAGCCAGGCCTTGCCCAGCGAGAGATTGCGCAGCAGGGTGTGGAGACCTTGCTCCAGGGATTTGCGATGGAAGGGAATCTTATCGAAGCGGTAGTAAGCGATGACGAACTTCAGCAGCGTGGCGTGATCCTTCGGGCTGCAGGGACGGAAGGATACGAGCATAGGGCCTCACTTTGGGGAACGAGGGGAATGCGTCACTTCTTATCGTACTGCAGGTGCGGGCGCGGCGAAAAGGACTTGCAAAGAAGGTAGCGTGGACGGGGTTTCGATTGCGGGAGTTACTCCCGGCAGAGTCCCTTACATTCTACCCACCGCTTGGAGTCAACCATTGTGTCAATCTCGCGGGTGACTTGCACAAACTTGGCTTGCGCTCCCGACTTTGCTCCTACGCAATCGTCATCGCTGACCACGCGTTTTGTTTTCCCATCTGCTGAAACAGAGACGGCAACGCTCCCGGAATCGAAGCACCATGAGAAGGCACGATCCTCAAGAGTGAGGAAGTGGGCGCTATCCAGCCTTTGGATGACGGCCATGACTTGTTCGCGGCTAATTGCGCTGGTTTGCGGGCCTCGGTCATCGACGTACCGGTAGCCAACATAATCGACTGAGCCATTTCCGTGAATCGTGAGTGTGTAGCGCGGGCACCTTCCATAACAGGGGCCTCGCGACATTTGAATTGTTAGTGATTCCATTTCCTGAGGATGGGTTAAGCTACCTGCCCTGCTAGGAAGCCATGCGAAAAGCAAGATCGCGAGGGCGATGATCGCCGAGACATACGTCCATTTCCAGGCTCTTTTGCGCTCGCTCATCTCAATGGAATTTGCGTACGGCGTTCTTGAGCAAACCAGCCAAGCAATGCCCGAAAGCGGAAAAACCGAAAGCAGGAGGATTGGCGAGTACAGCCTGTGTGAGAAGTATCCCGTTCTCGGCCACAAAACAAGCAACCAAAACACATAGTGGAAGAACATGAAGATGCTCAGGGTCCATGCCGAAATGGAGCGCCGTCTGTACACTACGGCAAAGATGGCGAGGCAGAGAAACTCCGCAAGGAGTATCGCCAATGGCAAGCTCTGCCAAAAGGGATAGAACCCTATGGGAAATGAACTGGGAGGCCAGCTCCAAGTCAGCCTTGCAGGCAAGTAGCATGCGGGCACCGCAAAAAGCGCTATTACACCACCAGGACGCCCGACCAGTGTGCGATAGAACGACGATCCAGCAACGAGCCTGAGGGGGAGAAGCAAGAGGGCGGCGAGACCGAATACGGTGCCCGCAAACAATAGCTCGACTCCAACCTGACTCCAGTGAGATGGGAATTGTCGAGCCACCGCCGTTATGGAGATTACATCGGTTGAAGGGAGATGCAGGAGGTCATTGATCCTGTACACGCCTCGGAAAAAGTAATAGGGCAAGTCATTTTCGGGCGTCCACAACGACAGGTTTTTGTAAATGTACACAAGCATCGCGTACCCGATGGCATAGGCGATGTTGGCCGAGAACAGGATTTCGTACATGCTAAGGATGCTCTTGCGTTTTCGATGGAGAAAGCTGTTCGGGTGATCTCCATCGCGCTTCGATTCTTCCATGATGACCTGGAGCTTCCCACCGCCGGCAGAAACGCTGTGCGGCGGTCATGCGGCCGAAATTCTATTCCTATATCATTAGACACCAGTAACTGTGAGGAGTTTCCGCTGCTGGCCGACAGAGTCCTCATCTGGTCAACAAAGTTCGTCCGCTTGGACGAATGGCGCGCTAGATGGACAATGACCCGCGGGCTGGAGGAGCGGCAGATTTTAGCGAAGGCGGTTTTTGTAGAGGGCCATGCCGACGGCGGCGTCCATGCCGATTTCTTGGAGGGCGGTGATTTCGCGGGCGGTGGAGATTCCACCGGCGGCGACGATAGGCAGGCGCGTGGAGCGGCGCAATTCGCGGAACCACGCGAGATTCACGCCGCGCATGGTGCCTTCGCGGTCCACATCGGTGCAGAGAAAGCCGGCGCAATAGGGTTCGAGGGCGGACATGACTTCGGCGGGTGCTAGGGAGAGGGATTTGCGCCAGCCGTGGATGACGATGCGTCCTTTGGCGGTGTCCAGTGCGATGAGGATGTGTTTCTTGCCGACGCTGTTGGCGAGGCGTTTCAGGAAAGCCAGATTGGGCTGCTGTTCGCGGAAGGCGGCGCTGCCCACAATGATTTGCTCGACGCCCAAGTTGATCAACGCTTCGGCGCGGCGCACGGTGCGAATTCCGCCGCCAACGCGCAGCTTGATTTTGAATTTGCGGCGGGCTTCGCGGCAAAGTCGCTGCACCAGGCGGTTGTTGTGCCCTTTGCGCATGGCCGCATCGAGATCAATGACGTGCAGCCAAGCGTAGTGACCGAAACGGTCGAGCAGGCCGAGAACATCGGCCACGGCGAGTTCGCGCTTGCGGCCATGCACGAGCTGCACGGCTTGGCCATCCTGCAGGTCAATGCAGGGAATCAGCATGGCAAGCGCACCTCCACGCCGTTTTCTTTCAGGTAGGATTTCAGCGCGCGGATGGATTGCACCTGATCGTGGAAGATGGAGGCGGCCAGGGCGGCATCGGCGCTGCCGTGCGCGAAAACGTCCAGAAAATGCTGGGGAATCTTTGCGCCGCCGGAAGCAATCACCGGGACGCTGACGGCGCGGCTGATGGCGGCGGTCAACGCGATGTCAAAGCCGGATTGCGTGCCGTCGCGGTCCATCGAGGTGAGGAGAATTTCGCCGGCGCCAAGTTCCACGCCGCGTTGTGCCCATTCTTCGGCGTCGAGGCCCGTGGCTGCGCGGCCGCCGCGGACGCGCACCTGCCATCGTTCGTTTTCACGGTGCGCATCAATGGCCAGAACCACGGCCTGCGCACCGAATTCGCAGGAGAGTTCGCCGATTAATTCGGGACGCTGGACCGCGGCGGTGTTCACGGTGATTTTGTCGGCACCGGCACGCACGACGGAGCGCGCATTTTCGAGCGAGCGAATGCCGCCGCCCGCGGTGAGAGGGATGGCGAGTTGCTCGGCAACGCGGCGGATGGTCTCCAGAAACGTGGGGTGGTTGTCGCGCGAGGCGGCAATATCCAGGACGACCAACTCGTCGGCGCCCTCGGCGTTATAGCGCGCGGCGAGTTCCACGGGATCGCCGGCATCGCGGAGGCCTTCAAAGTGCACGCCTTTCACGACGCGAGCGCCGTCGGTATCAAGGCAGGGAACGATGCGGTGCGCCAGACTCATGCGGGCAACCTCAGGAAATTTTCGAGGAGCTTCGCGCCGGGCCCGCCGCTTTTTTCGGGGTGGAACTGCACGCCGAAGATGTTGCGTTGCTCGACGACGGCGATGAACGCGCGGCCGTGCTCGCAGACGGCGGTGCTTTCGGGGCCGGAGGCGGGCGCGGCATACGAGTGCGCGAAATAGAAGTAGGCTTCGTGCGGAATGCCTTCCAGAAGGCGACTGCTGTTCGTGCGCTGCAATTGGTTCCAGCCCATGTGAGGGAGCTTCACGCCCGGGGGAAGATGGGTCACGCGGCCGGGCAACAGGGCGAGACCAGCCAATGATGGGGCTTCATCGCTGGCTTCGTAGAGAGCTTGCAAGCCCAGGCAGATGCCGAGGAAGTTTGCGCCGCGGGCGATGGCCTCGCGCAACGGCTGGCGCAATCCATGCGCATCCAGAGCGGCGATCAGAGCGCCACAGTGGCCCACGCCGGGCAGGATCAGGCGTTCGGCTTCGGCGATCGCTTCCGGCCGGTTGGTGGTGAAGACGTGCGCGCCCAGGCGGCGCAGGGCGCGCTCGACCGAGGTGAGATTACCGGCGCCGTAATCGAGCAGGGTGACGTTCACAGGAGTTCCTTGGTGCTGGGCAAAACGTTGCGCAGGCGCGTGTCGCGCGAAACGGCGAAACGCAACGCGCGGGCGAAGGCCTTGAACAGCGCTTCGACCTGGTGATGCGAAGAGCGGCCGTAGAGAACGCGCAAGTGCACGTTGGCGCGAGCGGCCTGCGCAAAGCCCTGAAAAAAGTCTTCCACCAGTTCCGTTTGAAAATCGCCGACGCGTTTTGCGGAGAATTTTGCCTTGATGACGCAGAAACCGCGGCCACCGAAATCGATGGCGGCGGCCGCAAGGGTTTCGTCCATGGGCATCAGGAAATAGCCGGCGCGGAGAATGCCTTTCTTGTTGCCAAGCGCGGCGTTGACAGCTTCGCCGAGGGCAATGCCCACGTCTTCGACGGTGTGATGCTGATCCACGTGCAAGTCGCCCTTGGCGGCGAGGCGGAGATCGAGGCCGCCGTGACGCGTGACGAGGTCGAGCATGTGATCAAAGAAGGGAATGCCCGTGGAAATGACGGCCTTGCCGCGACCATCGAGATTCAAACGCAGCGCGATTTGCGTTTCTTTGGTGTTGCGCCGGATGGATGAAGTTCTGGGCATAAGTCTTCCTAGGAGTTGCGCGTGAACAGGCGCAGGAGTTTCTTGAGTTCCGCTTCCGTGCCAATCGTGATGCGGGCAAAGCCGGGTCCAAGGTCATGGCTGCGTTCGCGGACCAGAATGCCGTGGCGCTCGAGTTTCTGAAAGAATGCAGGGCCCGTCTTGCCAAAATCGGCGATGAGGAAATTGGCGGCACTGGGATAGACGCGCACATTGCGATTCTGGAGTTCACGCGCAAACCACGTGCGAAGGCGCTTGATGCCCCGGACATACCGCGCGATGGATGTGCCTTCTTCCACCGCGGCAACGCCGGCGGCAAGCGCGGCCGTATTGACGGGATACGGAGGCAAGGCGCGCCGGACCAGCGCCAACGAGTCGCGGCGGCCGAGAACGGCGCCGAGGCGCAAACCCGCGAGGCCTTCAGCTTTGGAAAAAGTTCGCGCCACAAAGAGATGCGGATATTGCCGAATCCAGGGAACGACGGAGAGACCGGAGAATTCCGCGTAGGCTTCGTCAATTACGACAACCGTGTGCGTTGCGGCGCGCAGCAGCTTGCGGATTACGTCTTTGCCGACGAGCGTCCCGGTGGGATTGTTGGGGTTGGCGAGGAAGAACACGCGGGGTTTCTTGCGAAGTGCGGCGAGCGCGGCGGCGAGGGGAAACTCCATGTTGGGGCCGTAGTGCAGCGACAGCACGCGCGCGCCGGCAATTTCGGTGTAATAGCGGTACATCGGAAAGGTCGGCTCGCAGATCAGGATGGAGGTGCGCGGCTCGACGAAGGTATCGAAGAAGACGCGCAAGGCATCGTCGCCGCCATTGGTGAGGACGAGTTCATCCGGGTGCACGCGAAAATAGCGAGCGATTTTGCGCGTGGACGCCGCGTATTCCGGATAAGTAGCGATTTCTTTCGCGGTGAGCTTGCGGAACGCACGCAACGCGGCCGGACCGCAGCCGCACGTGTTCTCGTTGAAGTCGAGGCGAACCTTGCCCGCGCGGCCTTCGGAGGGCGCTTCATAGGTGCGGCGCTCGAGAATCGCCCGGCGAACGGGGAGTTGCACGTTCACCGGCGCACCTCGACGGCATTGGCGTGCGCGTAAAGTCCTTCGGCACCGGCCAGGGTTTGTACGTCGGCGGCGAGGCCGCGGTAACCACGGGGCGCGATTGTTTGCACGCTGATGCACTTCACAAAATCGCCGGCGCCGAGGCCTCCGCGACGCCTGGCCCAGCCGCCCGTCGGCAAAACGTGGTTGCTGCCGCTGGCATAATCACCGAAAGGTTGCGCGCTGAGCGGCCCGAGAAATACCGTTCCGGCGGAGCGGATTTTGCCCAACAGCTTGCGGCTGTCGGACGGCAAGCTGAGGTGCTCTGGCGCAAAGCGATTCACAAAGTCGAGGGCCGCGTTCCAGGAATGGGCCAAAAGGATGGCGCCGGTCTTGTGGATGGAAATCCGCGCGGGATTATTGGGGAGCAATTCCTGCAATTGCTTGATGACCTCGTGCTGAACTTTTCGAGCGAAGCTCGGCGAAGAAGTTAGCAGATAGCTGCCGGCATCGGGAGCATGCTCGGCTTGGGCGAGCAGATCGGCCGCGATCCAGCGGGGATTTCCGTGATTGGCGAGCACGATGGCCTCCGTTGGCCCGGCGGGCAAATCGATGGCGCAGGTAGAGCTGACGATTTGCTTTGCCGCGGTGACAAAGCGGTTGCCCGGCCCAAAGATTTTTTCGACGGCCGCGATGCGTTTTGTGCCATAGGCAAGCGCGGCAATCGCCTGGGCGCCTCCGACGCGCGCGATTTGCGTGACGCCCAGTAGATCGGCCGCGGCGATCAGCTCGTCATTCGGGCGCGGACAAACAGGAAGGATGCGCCGGACGCCGGCCACTTGCGCGGGAACCACGGTCATGACCAGCGTGGAGACGAGGGCAAAGCGTCCGCCGGGAATATAGCATCCGATGGAATCGAGGGGGCGGACGATTTGGGCGACGGTCACGCCCGGCTCGATTTGCAGCGACCATTCGCGGGGCAGCTGTTTTTCCGCCACGCGGCGAACGTTGTCCGCGGCGTGAGAGATAGCCCGAAGGAATTCGCGGCTGACTCGTTTCTTTGCCGCGTCGGTCTCGGCGGGAGAGATCCAGAGTGATCCGCGTTGCGGCGCGGCCGGGTCGAACTTGCGAGTCCATTCGTCCAGTGCGGCATCCCCCCGGAGGCGGACATCGGCCACGATTTTCGCCGCGGTTTGCAGGGCGCCGCGGTCATCGCCCTGACGGAGCCGCATGAGTTTTGCTTCGGTTTGCGCGGTGAGTTTCAGGATTCTCATCAGAGCACGATCTTGTTCAAAGGATATTCCACGATGCCCTGAGCCTTCGCGGCTTTCAGCTTCGGCAAGATCTGCCGGACGACCGCTTCTTCGATGATGGTGTTCACGGCGACCCATTCGGGATCGCTGAGCGCGGAAATGGTCGGATTTTTCAGCGCCGGGAGCACGGCCAGTACGGCGGACAGATCCTGCCGCCTCACATTGAGCATCAAGCCGACGCGTGTGGCGGCGGCAATCGCGCCTTGCAGCATGAGCACGAGGTTTTCGGCCTTCTGGCGTTTCGCGGGATCTTCGGCAGCTTTACGGTTCATGATGAAGACCGTGGAGGATTCGAGGACAGTGTCGAGGATGCGCAGCCGGTTCGCGCGCAGCGAAGATCCTGTTTCCGTCACTTCCACGATGGCGTCGGCGAGCTGAGGCACTTTCACTTCGGTGGCACCCCAGGAGAACTCCACACGCGCTTTGACGCCGTGGCCGGCCAGATATTTTTCGGTGATACGCACGACTTCGGTGGCGATGGTTTTTCCCTCGAGGTCGTGCGGGGAGCGAATGGCGGAGTCTTCGGGGACGGCCAGCACCCACTTCACGCGGGCCAGGCGCTGCTTGGCATAGACGAGTTCCGCGAGTTCCACGACATCCGCATTGGTTTCCACGACCCAATCATGGCCGGTGATGCCGGCTTCGAGAGCGCCCGATTCGACGTAGCGCGCCATCTCCTGGGCGCGCACCAGCAGGCAATCTATTTCGGCGTCGTCAATGGCGGGCACGTAGCTGCGGGAACTCAGGGTGACTTTCCATCCGGCGCGGGCCAGGAGATCGACCGTGGCGTCCTGCAAGCTGCCCTTGGGAATACCCAATTTCAAGACGCTCATGACGCCCCCTTTTTGCCGTAAACATCTTCAACCGCGAAAGCACGTTCCGCGACGGTGCGGGTTGTGCCGTCCGGCTCCAGTTCGCGGAAGAAACAGCTCCGGTAGCCTTGGTGGCAAACGCCGGGCCCCACGGCATCCACGCGGATAAGGAGGGAATCCGCGTCGCAATCGAAAAGGAGCTGGCGGACGCGAAGGACGTGGCCGCTGGTTTCGCCTTTTTTCCAGAGGCGCTGGCGGGTGCGGCTGTAGAAGTGGACTTCGCCGGTGCGCCGGGTGTACTCGAGCGCTTCGGGATTCAAGAAGCCGAGCATCAGCACTTCGTGCGAGGTGTGGTCCTGAATGACTGCGGGGATCAACCCGTCCAGTTTTGCAAAGGCAAGTTCCACCAGAGCCTCCCAAAAACAAAAAACCCGCCGGGGCGATTCGCGCCAGCGGGCTAATAAGAGCTTTTTGTTACGAAAGCGCTATACAGACCTCAACGGGCGCGGCAGGAAGCCGTGATGATGATGGTGTCGATGCGCCCGCAGAATCATTGCAACAAGAAAATACACGATCGGCGAGGGTTGAGCCACACTAAAAATCACGGCAGATGCATCTGAATTTTCGATACTAGGTGCGGGAGACGATGCCTGGCGGCGTGCTGGAGCTGTAATTGACCGTCATGATGAGATGCAGGGCCACGCCATACCGGGCGTTGGGCAGGGGTTCGATGCGGACAACCTCGGCCACGTATTCGCAGTTCATGGGGTCATGGGCCGAGCTAAAGGGAAAGGTCACGAAGACGCGCATGCCCTTGTAATAATTGGAACGGCGTGTGTGGAAGTAGATGCCTTCCTTGGAAGCGTTGATGCTGACGGGCATGTCTTCGAAGTGCTCGTCGCGTGGCTCGGAGGGACGCACGCGGAGGGGCTTGGCGATTTTGGCTCGCCGGCTGCGGCGCTTCTCCGGATACTGCTTTTCAGACAATTCGGCCATGCTATCGTCCTCGGGCGGGGCAATTTCTATGATTGAGGGAGTAGCGCGAAACGTCAAGGCATTACGCTGAATCTGATACTGACAGGACAATAGCTGTTCAGTCTAGGGAGCCACAGACATGGGCGAAAAGCTGCGCAAATCCGATGCGGAATGGAAGAAGGCACTGACGCAGAACCAGTACTATGTGACACGTCAGAAGGGAACTGAACCCCCCTTTACCGGCGAGTACGAGGCAAGCGAAACGGCCGGTACCTATAAGTGTGTGTGCTGCGGGCAGCCGCTGTTCCGGTCAGAGAGCAGATTCCACTCCGGGTGCGGCTGGCCGAGTTTCTTCGCGCCCGCCAACGGGGAGGTGTTGGAGGAGGAAACCGATACCTCCCATGGGATGACCCGCACGGAGGTACGGTGCAGCCATTGCGACGCGCATCTAGGGCATGTGTTTGAGGATGGACCAAGGCCCACGGGATTGCGCTACTGCATCAACTCGGTAGCCTTGAAGCTGGAAAAAGACTAAGGGGATCTCGGCTGAGGCTGCGAGTCCTGTTTCGGTGGGACGCAGCCATGGAATCGGCTGCTGAATAGTCCCAGCAGATGTCATTCCGAGGCCCGCTCGTTTTTTGAACAGGACGAGGAACCCACTTTTTCCCTGGTCTTCTGCGAAAAGCAGATCCCTCGGTTCGCTCGGGATGACAAAACTTATGCAACTTGGCTAGATGGGGTCGAGCAGTGCTCGACCCCTACGAAGTCAAAGGCAAGCGCAAAAACTGGATCCCGTGCTAGGACCAGGATGGCAACGGATTATGGTTTTCAGCAAACTCCCAAATCACTAGGTTGAGTCGCTAGGCGGCTGGGCAGGAGCAGGCCGCCATTGCCGCGACCGGATCGGACTGACGATCCCACGCGGCGAGCAGGAGAACCTTGTGGCCGCTGGGGTAGCGGAAAATATAGTAAACGCTGGAATCGCCATCAACCTCAAAAAAACCGGGGCGGCGCAAATCCGGGCGGCCGGTCATCCCGGCGCCAAGCAACAGGCGGAGTTCCGCCAACTGTTCCGGAGCGTGTGTCCGGAGGTCTTCGACAATGGGCGGCAGTTTTTGAATGATCGTCATCGGCTTATCCTTCATCCGCCGTAGCAGCATACTGTAAGCCTCACCTATTAAGACGCAAAATCTGGCGAAATGTTTCATGACAGCAACGCTGCGAGCTATTGGGCCGATGAGACGCTAGAGTTGCGCGCTTCACTTCTATTAGATGCAAGGGTTTAGGGTGCGGGCAGGGAACAGGAAGCTGGCGCTTGCTGGTGGCAGCGAGGGCAGCGGCCATATTGGCAGCCGTGTTGACGGGCCAGCCTGCGGTGAAGCAAGAGAGACGAGACCAGCAAGGCCCACCCTCTCATGTTGCAGGTGGGATCCGGCTCTTTGATCAGACAGCAGAGGTCAAATGCGGGTTTCGGGTTCGACAGTCCTCTTCAGTCAACTCATGAAGAAAGGGTAACTAGCTTGCATACTACTTGCGCGGAAAGAGTTTTCTTGCGATAGTGTTAGTTGAGCTTTATTCAAATTTGAGGAATTTCACGTGGCTAAACAAGCATCAAAACTACCCAGAAAGTCCGTGCGCGACGAAAAATCCGAGTTTGGCAAGGATCGCCGGCGCCGGCATCACCATTATCTGGTCACCGTCAACTACGCGGATGGCGAGACGTTTGGCCGCGTTTATACCGATAAGGACAAGGCCACGCGATTCGCGGAACGCCAGCGGCGCTCGCCCGTGGTCAAGTCCGCGCGCGTCAGCCAGGTATCCTGAGGCGGTGAGTCAACTGCAGCAGATGCATTGCTTTGAGTTGGTTTTTGGTGTGGTTGCGTGCTATAAAATAAGAGGTTGAGCGGCCTTAGTATAATGGTAGTACGGAACCTTGCCAAGGTTCAGGCGTGAGTTCGATTCTCATAGGCCGCTCCATTATATCAATCACTTACAGGCGCTGACCTCTTGAGCATGGGAACACGAAGGAACAACTAGCGTTTCCGTCGTGGGCCGGATCATCTCAACAACCTTCAAGTGCGCTGCCCTCTTCGCTGGGGTTAGGGCTTGTGCGTACACGTCCAGTGTGAGTCGGCTGTTCGCGTGGCGCATCAGTTCCTGAACGGTTTTAACTTCCTCAACGGCGCCTCTCAGAATGAGAACCTGCTGGGATTCCTTCTTAAATACGCTCGTGTCTCTTCGTTCGACAAGCCGTTGAATGGCTGTAAGATTTGGTATCTCGAACTCAATACCGCTCAGATCGCTTATTTCTGAAAACTCGAGACAGGAGAAGTCTTACCAAAATCCAGAGCGGCGGACTTAGACTCTCCGAATCCAGAGAGATGCCGCCGTCCGGGCGATGGGCTAGCGGCACCGGGAGAGGGGAAGAACGCGCTCCCCGGGGGTGATTTTCCCGGCACCGCTAGCTAGTTAGAATGATATCCGGCCCATAAGTTGAATCTGCCTGGCACCCAGCGCAGAGGTTACCTTCCCGAAATTACCAGTATCTGCCAGGTTGCCGTCGACCGGCCCGAGGTTGGGGTGGTTGAAAACGTTCAGGAAGTCGAAGCGCAATTGGAGACTGCCAGCTTCGCCCAACCACTTGATGTGAGTGTTCTTGGCCACGCTGGCATCCACGTTAAACATGCCAGGATTGCGATAGCAGTTGCGCGGCTCGGTTCCTTCCGTGTCCGCCGTAGGAACCGGGAAATCGGAAGTGGTAAACAAGCCCGTCTTGTAGGCCGAACGGCTGTAAGAAACACTGCAGCCGAAACTGGGGCTGTCGGGGATGTCATAATTGTTGCCGTCCTGATTGTAATCCCCTGAGGGGCTTGTGTTAACAACCCAAAATGGGGTGCCCGCTTGGGCAACGATGACGCCGCTCAAGGACCACCCTGCTGTCAGCACTTTGGCAAAACCGCTGGAGAATCCGGGCAGGGTATAAACGCCCGAAAGCGAGAAACGGTGGCGCACATCCCAATTCGCGTCTCCCCAGTAGCTGAAATAGGCACTCTGGTCGGGAATACCCAAGCCGCCATCCTGGTCAAAGCGGGTACCGGCCTCCGGAAAGTCCATTGCGTGAGAGAGCGTGTAGGACGCCTGGAAATTCAGATGACTGGTGGGATTCCCGCGAAGTGAAAGGATCATGGCATTGTAGGTGGCGCGATTGTTGTTGGTAACGTAGTTGATGGCCCCAAAATACGGATTCAACCGGGTAAGGGTGCCCTCAGCTAATCCGCCGGCAAAGCGATTCACATCCGTACCTGTCAACCCGTCATAGGAACGCGAGCCAGAGTAGTTCGCCCCGACCACAAGTTTCCAGGGAATCTGGTGCTCCACGCCAATGACGTAGTTCGCAGCGAGCGGGGGCACCATGTTCCGCGCGAGAGCATCAACGTAAGGCGTCGAGCCAGTGAGTCCACCAGCCGCATTCTGGCTGCCGGCGGTAATTGGCGGCAAGACGAAACTAAAGGGAGCACTGCCCGAACTCGACAAGGTGAAATAGTTGCCGAGGGGAGTCGCGGGACCTACGATGGGAGCATACGAAGTGTAGGTCAGGTTACTTAGGAAAGTCTGGCCAATAAGGCCTGGAGGGTTGTTGCGCATCTCATCCACGCTCTGGCCCAGAGCGACCCAGTCACGGTAGACGCCGATTCCGCCTCGGATGCTCCATTTGCCTGTTTTGGTGGGATCCCACGCGAAGCCCAGGCGAGGACTCCAGTAGTTGGTCTGGCTGTTGGAAAATACGCCACTCACCTTGCCGACGGTAGCGTCCGCCACCTGCTCGCTTAGAGTGCTTCCAGTGCCCAAGGTCATGTTGTAAAACTGGAAGCCGGCGCTGCCCCAAGCCGTGTGATTGGTAAAGTCATCCCACCGCAAGGCGATCGTCACGGAAAGGTTCGACTTTACCTTCCAGTTGTCCTGGGCGAACAAGCCAAAAGGATTTTCCTGCCCGCCGAAAATCACCTTTCCCGGTTGACCTGTCAAAGGGTTGTACGCGTTAAAGGTGTAGCTATGAACGTTGTCTTGGACCAAGTCGAACAGTGTGTTGAAGGAAAGGTTGGGCCGCACGTTGTCCGGAGTGAAGTCGCCGTGTTCGATGGCATGGTCACCGTTGTACCCGAACTTGAAGGTGTGGGCGCCGTGAACCCAACTCAACACCGCGCGCCAATTGTAATTGGGTCCGCGGTATTCGCCAGGCCCCCAACCCCCGCCAACGTTCCAGCCCTGCGTGCCATCATTGATGCCAACGACGGGGACTTTGAGATTGTTGCTTTGGCCGTTGGCGCCACCAACGCTGGCAAATGCAAATCCACCTTCGGCAAGCACGTTGGGATTAAAAGTGTGCGTATAGTCTATCTGACCGTACCGATTCCGCTGAATGTCCACGGCATCCAACGCCGCACGAGTAGCAGCCTGGGCGAGATCAAACGAATCGTTGTAATAGCTCAGATAGATGCGGTCCGAGGGTTTGGGATACCAATCGCCGCGGAAGTTATACTGCGTGCCATTGTAGGCATTCGCCGCCGAAAAGCTTCCGTATTGAAGGACTGGCATGGTGCAAGCGACGGAGACCGTTTCCGTAATTGTGATATTCCCGCTCCCTGGGCAGGTGGTCACACCCAAAACCTGAGCCGCCGTCGCCGTGGTGCCGTTCGGTACCAAGAGTTTGGACGGCGCATAGAGGCTGAGAATCTGTGTGCCGGTCGTACCGGGGAAATTCTGGGTTGCCCAGGTATCGAAAGCGGAAGTTTCCCAGTAGGTGGTAGTGGCTCCGGAACCCGCCAAACTTGCGGAGGTCGGTGTCTTTGACCACAATGTTTCCACATCGGCAAAGAAGAACAGCTTGTTCTTGACGATTGGCCCGCCAAGGGTAGCGGACACATCTTTGCGCTGGAAGCGGACAGGTGTGAAGTAGTCCGGAACCGCCTGGAGATCCTGATTGGTGTACAGCAGGCTTCCCGTGCCGTGGAATTGGTTGGTGCCGGACTTGGTTGTGATCTGAGTAACCACGGAACTGCCGAGGGCGTTTTCCGCATCCCAGGTGTTAGCCTGCATGGATACTTCCTGAACGGCATCCGGGACCGGAGCCAGGATGAGGTTGCCGTTCTGGATAGGGCTGGTTACGTTCATCCCGTCAACGAAGGCAGTGTTTCCGGTATAGCTACGCCCGTTTGCGCTGATCTGGGGGGTTTGCGTGCCGAAGTTGTCTGAGCCGCCACCCGGAGATGCTCCGGCGCCGCGCGTGCCCGTACCCACAATTCCGGGGGAAACACTGAGCACATCCCAAAGATTGCGATTCAACTCCGGAAGTTCCTTGGTGGTCTCGGCGTCCAAGGTTGTCTGAAGCCGGCTCTCATCGACGTCGATGGGAGCGGCCTGCTCCGTCACTATGGTGGTTTGGGACATGGAAGCGACCGGCAAGGTGATGTTAATGCCTTGCGTCTCGGCTGTGCCAAGCGTAACGTCCACTTCCGTCGTCTGGAGTCCCTTAGCCTGTGCTCGGACCACATAGCGGCCGGGCGCCAAGCTCGTAAAGCTATAGTTGCCCGAACCGCTCGTAGCGGTTGAAAGTTTGATTCCCGTGTCTAAGTTGCGCAGTTCGATCGAAGCGTTGGAAATCACGCCTCCGCTCGAATCGGTGATAACTCCCTGAACGCTACTGCTGTATTGAGCCAGACAAATACTCGAGGAAAGCCCAACTGCAAGCAGTACGAAAAGGAAACGACCCCAATGTCTTACCAAGTTGCCTCCTAGTGTGGGCGGCGCACCAACCACGCCAACGGATTGAAAGTCACGCCACGAGTAAACCTTTACCCGCGGAACCCCGAGCAAACGTTTACCCGGCCTAATGAAGTGCATGCTACGCTCAACTTTTAAATGCTGTCAAGCGGAATTATTGAGGGGTCGCCCACCTTACCTGCGCGGTTGAACCTCCGGAATCGGAAAGTCCCTCGTTCATTGTGGTTCCGTGATCGTGAGCGTTTGGTTTTCCTGCAGGCCCGTTGTCAACACCTGTTTGCGACGCGAAGGCCAGTCGACCTCCACGCGATCGATCTTTGCCGTGTTGCCCAGGCCGAAATACAGAGGCAGAACACTTTGCGCCAGATAACCAGACTTGCCGTCGTTATATCTGGAATACGTTTGCCCGCCGGCGTAAACACGGACCGTGGCGCCAAGCCCGTTGCGGTTCGAGCGCGTGCCGTGGAGCACGATTTTGAGCCAATGAATCTTCTTTCGTTCCGACAGGTTGCTGACGAGTATCTGCGGTTCGGAATTGAAGTCATTGACCACGATGTCCAAATCGCCGTCGTTGTCGAGGTCGAAAATGGCGGCGGACCGGCTGGAACGCGGCGACATGACGATGGATTTTCCGGTGTGGCCGACACAGACTCTGCTGTGCAGCTCAGTCTGCTCCTGGACTTCCCGAGGATCCGAACAGTCGATTTCGAACCACGGCGTGTACAACTTCTTGCGGGGTTCGATCCCCAGCACGAATTCCGAGTCCAGGAACTTCTCGCCGTGGTCATTCAGAAGCAAGGCGTTTATGCCGTAGCGGTAGGGATAACTCATGCCCGAGGGAATGTAGACGTCCTCCCAGCCGTCCGCGTTGAGATCGCCGACACTCGGTCCCCACGGCCAATAGGTTTCCAGTCCCAGGCTATCGGAGATTTCCTCGAATTTGCCGTTTCCCAGCTTGTGATAGAGGGCGTTGCCGTAAATGAAATCCTCTTTTTTCCCGTTAATGTAGGTTTCGTCCCAGGTAACGTTCGATTTCAGCTTTTCATTTTCCGGGCCCGGCTCGTCGCTCATGTCGGAATGCATATCGGTGATGAACAAATCCATGCGGCCATCATTGTCAAAGTCAAAGAACTTGATGCCCATCGCGCCCCATGAGGTCTTGGGAAAGTACTCATCGGTTTTCTCGACAAACTTCTTTCCGCCCACGTTTTCGTAGTAATGGCTGCGTCCCTGCATGTTCAGAAAGAAGATGCCAGGCCAACCATCCCCTTTCAAATCGGCGAAACCCGCATCACCGCACCATCCGTGGGGGTGCAATCCAACCTCGGCCGTCACGTCCTTGAAGTAGTGGTGCCCCATGTTTTTGTAAAGGACGGGGTATTCGTAGCGGTCCTCGTAAAGGTGTCCGGAGAAGGAGTCGTAGATGCTGATGTACTCGCCGTCCGGCCCCTTTTCATCGGTCGTGTATTTGCCCACATTGCAGACCAGCAGGTCGACCAAGCCATCGTTGTCGTAATCGAAAAAGAAGGCGCCGGAAGAATGGGCCGACAGCCCCAGTCCGGCTTCCTGGGTGATGTCTTTGAAGTGGCCGTGGCCGTCATTCTTAAAGAGCACGTTCCCACCGCGGACAGTGGTCACAAAAAGATCCTGACTGCCGTCGTTGTCGATGTCGCCAAATGCCGCGCCTGCGCTGATCCGGCCCGGCAATGCAACTCCCGCTTCCTGAGTGATGTTCTTGAACTTGCCGCCACCGAGGTTTTTCCAGAGTTCGTTGCCGCCGGCCTGGTTCACAAAATAAATGTCATAGAGTCCATCCCCGTCCACGTCGGCCACGGCCACCGCGCTCCCGTGGTCGTAATGGCCCCGCCGCATGTGCTTGGTAGCATCGTCCACGGCGTGATGCACGAAAGTGATGCCACTTTCTTTCAGCCGGTCTGTAAATTGGAAGTCATGGAAAACCCTGTAGCTTTTTGCAGCTTCAAGCTGGGCCTTCTTCCGCGCGGGGAGAGAATCGGCGCCGATGTCCTCTTCTGGATAGCGAAGGGGAGGCTGAGTGTCATTACGCGCTACCAACGGGAGCAGCAGCGCAACGGCGAATGCAACGAGGCTCAAAAGCAGCAGCTTACTTCCATTCTCTTTCATGTTGGCTCTTCTTCCTTCGAGCGGAGACGCGATCCGATTTCTGAGATTGCGGCTCGTGCTTTGCAATTTCGGAATGTGTTCCTTCCCTATCCGGCGATGGCAGGCCAGGTCCCCGGCTGCCGGAACCAGGAGTTTGTCCCGTGGAACAGAAATTCACTCATTACACCGCGCGGGATTGCCCACCTTATTTCCCGCCATTCAAGTTCCTGTGGTCCAGATTTCCTGTGGCCCATACTCCTGGCCCGGAATTGGCGGCCATCCTCTGTTTCGTGACAACTTCTGCGGCAGGGACCTTCCTCGGCCCCAGATGCCGCGCATTGTAGCGCCAGCTCTTCCCAATGAGCAATCGTTTTCGCTGTTTCCAAGTTTGGAGCATCGCGCGATAATCTAGATATGGACGTACGCAAAACAATCTGTCTACTGGGGGTTATCCTGGCGGTTTGCTCTGCGGTTTTCGGTCAGACCGCGCAAGATCCTACGCCAGCCATCGCTTCGGCCCTGGCTGCCAAAGATTTCGATCAGGCCTTGGAACTACTTCAACCAGCGCTCAAGCAAGCTCCTCTTAGCGCCAAATTGTGGACGATGCAGGCGCTGGCACTCTCCGGGAAAGGGGATACGAAGAGGGCTCTCCTTGCTTATCAGAAAGCTTTGAAGATCTCCCCGGAGTATATCCCCGCCCTCGAAGGTGCGGCGCAACTCGAATACGACGCAGGCAGCCAGAATGCAGTCCCGCTCTTGAAACACATGCTGCGGCTTCGGCCCAACGATCCAACAAGTCACGCCATGCTGGCCGTTCTCGCCTACAAGAAAGGCGACTGCGCGCAGGCCGTGGAGCAATTCGCCGCGAGCGGCTCCCTGTTTGATGCCCAACCTGCAATGCGGGAAGAACACTGTGCGTGCCTTCTGAGACTAGGGCAACCCGAGAAAGCCATTGCGATTTACCGAAGGGCTCTCGAACTAAGCCCAGAAGACAGCACTGTACGCTGCCAATTGGCGGCCATTCAACTGATGACCGAGCGGCCCAAGGAGGCGCTGGAGACACTCGCTCCCCTGCTTCAGGAACAGAGTCCCGACGTCAAAACCCTTGAACTGGCCTCTTCCGCTTATGAAGCGGATGGAAACACTCTCCTGGCTGTAACCACGCTTCGCCAAGCAATCGTTATGGACCCGCACGACGTGGATCTGTACCTCGATTTCGCGGTGCTTTCCATAGATCACCAGTCTTTCCAGGTAGGGGTTGACATGGTGAACGTCGGATTGCAAGCAGAACCCAAGTCCGCCCCCTTGTACGTGGCGCGGGGAGTCCTCTACGTACAACTGGCCAAGTACGACGAGGCCGAGAAAGACTTTGATCGAGCGGATGAACTCGAACCCAATCAGGGCATCGGCGCCGCCGCGCAAGGGTTGGAACAGACGCAGGCCAACGATCTAGATCGGGCTCTGCGAACCGTGCAATCCAAGCTGGCCAGTAAGCCGAATGATCCTTACCTGCTGTATCTTCAAGCGGACATTCTCACCCAAATGGGCCAGGAACCCGGGAGCCAGAACTTTCAAACTGCGCTGCGATCGGCAAAGAAGGCCGTGGCCTTGCAGCCGACCCTGGTCCCGGCACGAGACGTGCTTGCCAAACTCTACATGCAGGCGGGTCAAACTCAAGCAGTCATAGACCAATGCCGGGAGATTCTGAAGCTCGATCCAAAGGATCAGACAGCCCTGTATCATCTGATCCAAACGCTGCGGAAGACCGGAAACACTAAGGAGATTCCCGATTTGCTCAAGCGCCTGTCCGATCTACGCGTGGAAGCTACAAAAAAAGAGACTGAACATAACCGTCACAAATTGGTTGAGGTGGGAATTCCAACAAGCCAGTCCTCGCAGCATTAGCTGGCCGAACAAACCAAAAACTCGCGACAGGGCTTGCTGACCAAGAAGGGCCGTGGGCCAAAAGTACATGGGCCCGCTGACAGATGCAAAGTGATTGAGAATCGGAGCGGCTCACTCTTCGTGGGCAACTGCAGTTTGTGCTGCGCGCCTTGAGCTCGACGGCTACTCTATTTGGTTGTTGTTTGGAGGAAAGGTCGTCGAGTTACGCAGGACCAAGTGCGTTCTAAGATTGTACTCTGTTCCGCTTGGAGCAGGAGTTTCTCTTTTCACTTCTTTGAGAAGAGCGTTGAAGGCGAGCGTTGCCAATTCCGTCTGTGACATTTGAATAGTAGTTAACGGGGGAATCATGAAGTCCGCTAACCGCGTATCGTCGAACCCCACAACCGACAATTGCTGAGGCACACTAATTCCCAGCTCGAAGGCTTGCCTCATAACGCCTATTGCGGTCATATCATTGGAGCAAAGAAGAGCTGTGGGCCGTTCCCGGAGTTTGCAGAGCTCCTGAAGAGCCCGTTTTCCACCTTCCAGCGTGTGGTTCCCTTCGATGACGAATTCGGGCTTCACCTGCAAGCCGATCTCGCGCATCGACCCTTCAAACGCATCTCTTCGCGCCATCGCGGACCTCAGTTTGAGGGGGCCACTCACAAAACCGATGCGCTTATGCCTCAAAGCTGCCAGATGTTGTACGGCCTGACGAATGCCATGGGCATAGTCGACACGGATGTTGCTGACGCGTGGAGCCTTTGGGCCAACATCAACAAACACCAGGGGCATATTCCGGAAACGGAAATGCTCGAGTAACTCGTCTTCCAATCCGAAGGTAAGAATTGCGACGCCGTCCACTCGCCCTTCAATCATCCTGCGTACGGCAAGTTCCATGCGCTTGGGATCATGAATTGTGGAAGTCAAAAGAATTTCGTACTTTTGCTCGACAGCAAGAGTTTCAAAAGTTTGCACAATCTCGGGGAAAAAAGGGTTGGTGATTTCGGAAACGATCAATCCAAAAACATGGCTTCTTCCGGAGACCAAGGCACGCGCCTGGCGGTTGGGGTAATACCCGAGTTCGGCAATGGCCTTCCAAACGCGTTTTGCCAATTGTGCATCGACGGTCGGCACCTGGTTGACCGTGCGCGAAACGGTGGCGGTCGATACTTTGGCCCGTCTGGCTACGTCACGAATGTCCACGGGTCCCCCTTCTCCCCTTCGAATCTGAGCATTTAGCGGTATACGCTATCCCGAATCGCTACCGACCAAAAGGCCTTAGTGTCGGGGCGAGGAAAATAAGTTCATTCGAGCCTGGCCCACTGGTGCAGGATATCATAACGGGGTGTGGCGTTAGAAGAACAAGTGACCGGTTCTTGTGTTTTGGCGAATTTCATGGTAAGCGTTTACTGCATTTTGGCCGAATTGTGCGGGTTGCATCCAGCGGCCACCCAAGGGTGATTCACGATCAGATATTCCCCTGTGCCGTTCGGGTATGTGTCATTGCTTATTCTCGCGGCTTTCAATCCCGAAGTAGAGTGCACTCGAGATTGGAGAACGGCGGAAGTTGATGGCGGTCACAAGGTCTGGATGAAAGCGGAGGTTGGAAAGCGTTTTAAGTGTAAATGAGCCGTTCCCTTAGATGGCTGCAACGCCTCCTGGGGAAGAGTCGAGGGCGCATGTTGCTGTCAAAAGTGCGCGAAGCGGTATGGCAAGCGAATCTGGAACTGGTCCGAAGGGGACTGGTGCTATCGACCTTCGGTAACGCCAGCGGGGTTGCCCGTGGCGAAGGCCTGATTGTCATTAAACCCAGTGGTGTGCCTTACGATGAGATGAAGCCAGAGCATCTCGTTGTTACGGATTTGCAGGGCAAGGTCGTTGAGGGAACTTTGCGTCCGTCCTCCGATCTTCCCACCCACGCAGCCTTATACAGAGCCTTTCCATCAATCGGCGGCGTGGCCCACACGCATTCGGAGTACGCCACCGCCTGGGCGCAGGCACGCAAATCGATCCCGTGCTTCGGCACGACGCACGCCGACTATTTCCACGGCTCGATTCCCGTGACGGACATCATGAGCGATGACGAAATCAATGGTGAGTATGAAGCGAATACCGGGGTGGTGATTATCCGCGCGTTTGAAAAAATAGATCCCATGGCTGTGCCCGCGGTTCTGGTGGCGAACCACGGACCCTTCGCGTGGGGCTCCGACCCACGCAAGGCATCGGAAAACGCGTGGATGCTGGAAGCCGCGGCGCGCATCGCGTACTTCACGGTTTGCATCAATCCGCAAGCCGGCGGAATCGGCAAAACTCTTCATGATCGTCATTTTCTGAGGAAGCACGGCCAAAAGGCCTATTACGGACAAGTGAGGACGAAAGAATGACTCTTGCGTTGGCTTCACTGAGTATCCCGCGATTAGTACATTTATCCCCCGTTGATTTGGTGATCGTTGTCTTTTACTTCGTGTTGGTGCTGGCCATCGGCTTTTACCTGAAAGGGCGGGCCAACACCGGCGAAGACTTCTTCATGGCCGGCAGGGAGATGACCGCGTGGGTTGCCGGCCTGGCTTTCTTGTCGGCCAACCTCGGGTCATTGGAACTGATGGGTTGGGCCGGCAACGCTTATAAGTACGGTATCCTCGCGGCTCATTGGTATTGGATCGGGGCCATACCGGCGATGCTATTGCTGGCCCTGGTGATGGTGCCGTTCTATCACATCTGCAAGACCCACTCGGTTCCCGGATATCTCAAGCTGCGTTTTGGAGAAAGTAGCCGGACGCTTGCTTCGGTGTCATTTGCCTTCATGACCGTGTTGATGAGCGGCATCAACATGTACGCCATGGCCGTGGTGATGCGCGTGGTCTTGGGATGGGACATTCATGTCAGCATCTGGGTTTCGTCCGTCACAGTGGCGATCTATGTGGCTCTCGGCGGACTCCGCTCCGCCATATTCAATGAGGTCCTGCAGTTCGTTCTGATCTGGGCGGGCGCCTTGCTGATCCCAATTCTGGGTTTGGTGGAAGCCGGCGGCTGGAGCGGCCTGAAAGCGCGCATCCTGCAAAATCTTACGGAGCAGCACGTGGCGAACCCCGCCGCGTATACGCACCTGTGGTCCACGCTGGGTGACTTCAGTAAGAACCCGATGGGGATCAACTGGATTGGCATCGTGTTCGGCCTCGGCGTGTTCATCTCCATGGGCTACTGGACCACCGACTTCCTGGTAGTTCAGCGCATCCTGGCAGCGAAAGACCTGCGCTCGGCCAAGCTTGCCCCCATCATTGGCGCGGCTTTTAAGATGATGGTTCCATTCATCGTGATCCTACCCGGCTTGCTGGGACTGGCGTTGCTGCGCGATCCCCACACGGGCGGCTTGCTGCGGCTCGTTCCCGGCGATCTCGCGTGGTCGGAGGCGGGGCGAGCGCAGGGGTTGCATGGCTTCGACGAAGTTCTGCCCCTCATGCTGGCGCGCTACTGCGGACCTGGTCTGCTGGGTCTCGGCATTACTGCGTTGATCGCCGGTTTCATGTCCGGTATGGCCGGTAACGTCAGCGCCTTCGCTACCGTTTGGACGTATGACATATACGGGGCCCTGATCAACAAGCGGGCTTCGGATGCACTAAAGGTCAAGATGGGCCGCTGGTGCACGCTGTTGGGCGTGGGCATCAGCATCGGGACGGCGTATCTGGTGATGCACGCCCAAAGCATCATGGACTATGTCCAGGCGCTGTTCAGCTTCTTCATCGCTCCGCTCTTCGCCACCGTGCTTCTCGGCATGTTGTGGAAGCGCGCCACTCCCGCCGGAGGTTTTTGGGGCCTGCTGGCGGGCACTTGTTCTTCGGTAGGCATGTGGGCCTGGGTGAAGGTCAATCCCGATGTCGTGAAATACCTGGCGTTGTCACCCCACGCGCAAGACCAAGCGCAGAACATGTTCCGGGCGCTGTGGTGCGGGCTGATTTGCGGAGCGGTCACCGTCGTGGTCAGTCTCGCTACGAAGCCCAAACCGGACGCCGAGCTGACCGGCCTGGTCTACGGGCTTACGGCTATCCCCCACGAAGGGCACGTTTCCATTTTCCACCGCCCGGCTTTTTGGGCGGCGGTGGTTGGGGTCGTATTCGTGGCCCTGAATATTATTTTCTGGTGAGGAAAAATGAAAGCTGGCGGCTCGATATCCATTTGGTTTTTTATCGGAATTTCCCTGCTCGTGAATGGCCTGCTTATTTTTGGAGCGGGAATCTACGAGCTTTTCCATCCCCCGCAAACACCCGTCGTGCTGTTTCACTTGCACGCGAGCATCTGGTGGGGTGGGCTTCTGGCGCTGCTCGGCGCCGGATACTGTATTCACTTCACGCCGGGAAAAGGGCGTGTGTAGCGGGAACTGGAATTCACGGAGCGAACTATGCCAAACAAACGAAAGATGACCATGGGAATGATCGTGGGGAATCGCGGATTCTTCCCCGATCACCTGGCCAAAACCGGCCGGGAAGAAATGATTCAGGCGTTGCAGAAAGCCGGGATCGATGTCGTCACGTTGACCCCGGAGGAGA
>Ga0074044_10000639_pt1 | contig 32996 bp, 35 predicted proteins | sample BogForMeECP23OM1_FD_94443 | JGI IMG/M metagenome (GOLD analysis project Ga0074044, IMG submission 94443) | Bog forest soil microbial communities from Calvert Island, British Columbia, Canada - Bog Forest MetaG ECP23OM1 | ecosystem: Environmental > Terrestrial > Soil > Wetlands ...
CCCGCCTGGTCGACGGCGTCGAACATGCCGGGATAGGCTTCGAGCCCCGCCGCGTCGAGCACTTCCGCATCGGCCGGAATGGCCGCGTCCGCGCCAATGGCCACGATGCGGCCGCCGCGCATCACGATGTTCCCTTTCTCGATGACTGGGCCCGCGAGCGTTGTAATTTTCGCTCCGCGGATGGCGTAGGTCCTCTCCCCGGCCCGCGGTTTCTCTTTGGATTTCTCCTGCCCGGGCGCGGGCAGGACGGCAAACGCGGTGAGTGCCAGCGCGGCGAACACCGTCAAATAATTCTTTCGAGTAAATGGATGGGTTCTATGCATGGTCGTGTTCCCGCCTCAGTCGAGCCCGGTGGAAGCTGCCTGTACATCCTGCGGCGGCTTTACCGGCTCTTTGGGTTTCGCTTCTTTGGAGGGAGGCGCGCCCGCACCGGGCTTCTTTTCCGCTCCGCCCTTGCCCTCGCCGGGCTTCTTTTCCGCCTCCGCGGCCTTCTTTTCCTTCTCGATCAGCGCCTTGCGTTCTTTCTCATTTTCGACGCGCATGGCCAGATCTTTTTCGCGGTCGAAATAGAGGTGACCGTCAATGAACACTTTCTGCGGCACGGCGTAGACGCTGAGCGGGGGATGGTTGTAAATCACCAGGTCGGCGTCCTTGCCCGTCTCGATGGAGCCGACGCGCATGTCGATCCCGAGTTGAATGGCAGGATTGATGGTGACCAGCCGCAGCGCCTCGTTTTCGGTCAGCCCGCCGTACTTCATGGACTTCGCCGCTTCCTGGTTCAGGTGGCGCGCTTCCTCCGCGTCGTCCGAATTGATGGAGACGATCACGCCGCGGCGCGTCATCATTGCGGCGTTGTAAGGAATGGCCTCGTAGGCCTCCATCTTGTAGGCCCACCAGTCGGAAAAGGTCGAGCCGCCCGCGCCGTGCTTGGCCATCTCGTCCGCCACGCGATAGCCTTCCAGCACGTGCTGGAAGGTGCGCACGCGGAAACCGAACTCGTCGGCCAGCAGCATCAACTGGAGGATCTCGTCGGCGCGGTAGGAGTGCGCGTGAACCCAGCGCTTCCCTTCCAAGACCTCGACCAGCGGGTCGAGCTTGAGGTTGCGGCGCGGCGGAATCGCGTTCTTGTCTCCCGCAGCCACGCGCCGGTTGTACTCGTCCCAGGTTTTCTTGTATTCCCGGGCGTCCACAAAGGCCTGGCGGATCACGTCCATGACGCCCATGCGGCTTTCCGGATACCGCTGCGGGATGCCCGGCGGCGGCTGGAAATTGCTGCGCTTGGGGTTTTCGCCCAGGGCGAACTTGATGCTGAGCGGCGCGCCCTCAAACTTGAGCTCGCTCGCCGTCTTTCCCCAGCGGAGCTTGATCAACTGGTTCTGTCCCCCGATGGGATTGGCGCTGCCATGAAGCACGTGGGCCACGGTCACGCCGCCGGCTAGGTCGCGATAAATCTCGATGTCGTCGGGATTCAAGACGTCGCCGACGCTGACCATGGAGCTGACGGCCACGCTGCCTTCGTTCACACTGCCCTCCACCGCGATGTGCGAATGGCAGTCAATGATTCCGGGGGTGACGAACATTCCGGAGGCGTCAATCACGGTGGCGCCGGCGGGCTCCTTTACGTTTTTCCCGACCTCGGCGATCTTGCCGTCGCGGATCAGAATCGACCCGTGTTCGATGGTGCCTTTCGTGACCGTGAGGATGGTGGCGTTCTTGATTACCGTCACGCCGGACTCTTGCGCCGCGGCGCGGGACGCCCCGAAGGTGACCGCCAGACACGACGTCAGGCCCAAGAAGAGGACTGTTCCGAGCGGATTCTGCCTATTCATGGTCGTCCTCCTGGAGCCCTGCGGTCCCGCCCAGGCTCGGTCCCGGTCGCGTGCCGGTGAAATCCGCGGAAAAATTGGAACCACTGATCGTCCCTTTCAGATTGCTGCCTTCCAGCGCGCCGGAAAGCGTGAAGTCCTGCGGGCCGGATCCCCTGTCCGCGGAAATGGTGATGGAGAATGCGTTGGCGCTGAGGTAGCCGGTGGTGACCGGGGAAGTGCCGAAGGGATGGGTGACCCTTCCGGTAACATCTCCGCCGGGCGCCATGGTCAAATCGGCGGAGGCCTGCTGCGCGCCCTGCTCCGTGGCAAACGAGATGGTCCACTTCCCGCTGAGGTCGCCCTTGGGCGGCTCCTTGGGTTTCTCGGGCTCTTTGATTTCAAACCTCCGCCCATCCACGAATACGTACTTGATCTTCGTTTTCTCGCCGAACAGGTCGCCGTCGGCCACCACGAGATTGGCGATCTTCCCCGGCTCGATGCTGCCCAGCCGGTCGGCCAGGCCGTAAATCTCCGCCGGGGAGAGGGTGAGCGCGCGCAGCGCCGCGTCCGGAGCGAGTCCCGCGTCAATCGCCTTCTTCACGTTCTTCAGCATCTCCTTAGGCCCAGCGAGCCCGCCGTCATAGAAGGCAAACGTCACGCCGGCCTTGGCCAGCGCCGCGGGAGTTCCCGGAGCGCGGTCGCGGATGCGCAGAGTGCGCAGCGACTCCTCGGCGTCCGGGTCGGCATCCTTTTCTCTGACCGGCCACTTCGCGTCCACCAGGGCCACAACCTTGTTGGCCGCGAGCGCGTCCGCCACGGCGTAGCCCTGCTGCACGCCGTAGAGGAACGGGCGCGTCTTGATCTGTTCCGCCAGCCAGATCCCGCGAAGAATCTGCGGCGGGGTGGTGGCGGGAATCAGCACCGGCTCGCCTGCGCGCTGGGCCGCCTCGAGGGCGCGCAGCACGCGGTCGTATTCCGGCCGCTCGTTGGCCCGCACGTCGGCACCATAGACGGCCTGCGCCGCCACATCCTGCTGCTCGTCCAGGAAAACCTGGCGGATGTAAGAAATCGCGCCCATCAGCGAGCCGGGAAAACCCGAGAATCCACCCGGCGCGTTCAACGTGAGCTGCACCGTGGCCGACGGCTTCACCACCAGATCACCCGGCCGCTCGCCAGCCAAATCAATCACCGCGCCCTGCCCCGGAAAAAGGCCCGTCTTCGGCGCGGTGAGCGCGGTGGTGAATCCACCGGAGCGCCACGTCTCGATTTTCTTGTCGCCGACATTCAACTCATCGGCAGCGTCCACCCAGGGAGTCGAAGCGGGACGGTCCTGCGGCCCCTTGGAGAGCATCGCCGGCGATACCGGCCCGGCTGGCCGCCCGCGCCCAGGGCCAGCGCCAGCCGGCGGCGTTGGTGCCTCCGCGGCGCCCAGTCCCACGTCGGTGAGTGCGTCCACGAGGCCGGGGTAAACGGTCAGGCCTTTGCCGTCAATCACCCAGGCTTCAGCAGGAACAGGCACATCTTTTCCCACTGCGGCGATCAATCCGTTCGCGATCACCACAGTGGCGCCTTCCAGGGGCGGCCCGGACACGGGCACAACCTTTACGTTGCGGATGGCGAAGTAGCGCGGCTCGTCTGCCGCCGCCTGGCGCTCCGCAACGCGAAACGCGCAGATAGCCGCAGCGAGCAGCAGGGCGGCCACGGCCAGCGCGCGCAGGCCACCACGCATCTTCGAAGCTTTCATGAGCAACCCCCTGAGGTCTTTCCAGGATCGAGCTAAGGAAAACCTGCAAACCGGGTGAGAAGATACACTACGTGGGCCGCGACACAAAGGTTTCCACAAACGCCCGCGCGGCAACGGCGGGGGATTCCTAGCCTCCCGTTTCCTTTTGCTCGCGCAATTTCCACACGATCTGCCGCCACATGCCCAGCCACACTTCCGCGTCGCCTGCCCGCAGATTCAGACGCCGCACCAGCCGGCGCACTTTCTCCTCCGCCATCGCCGCGCCGCGCGGCTCGAGATATCCGCAGGCGCGCAAAGCGTCCAACAGCATGGCAGTGATGCGCTCCACTTCGGCGGACGTGGCGGGCGGCGCCTGCTCCGTCGCTGGGGCCGGCCTCGCCTGGCGAACCAGCTCGAAAAGACACACCGCCACCGCCTGCCCCAGGTTCATGGAAATGTTCTGTGAAATCGTGGGAATGCGCAAAACCCAGTGGCAGTGGCTCAGTTCGGAATTCGAGAGGCCGGTTTTTTCCGAGCCGAACAGCAGAGCCACGCGGCTGGACCGCAGCCGCCGGCGGATCAGGCGGGCGCCCTCCTCCAGCCGTCGCAGCGAGTGATGCAATTCCCGGCGCCCGACCGCCGAAGTACCCACCACCAGGGTGCAATCGGCCACCGCATCGGCCACCGTCTTGTATTCTTCCGCTGCGGCCAGGACGGCCGCCGCGCCCACTGCGGATCGCGCCTCGCGAAACCCTGCCTTGTAGGGATTCACCATGCGCAGGCGCGAAAATCCGAAGTTGCTCATGGCCCGCGCAGCCGCGCCCATGTTCAGGGGGTTGCGGGTGCGCACTAGCACCACGCGCAGACGGTCGAATTCATCCGCAACAGGCAAGCACGCCGATTCTACGCCAGGCACCGGATGCGCGGCGACTCACAGCAGCCTGCCCCGAGCTTTACGGGGCTGACCTATCGAGGGTTGGGGCCTTGCCCCGGCTGATTCACTGCGATCGAGATCAGCTCGACTTCGAAGACGAGGGTGGCATTCGGCGGGATGACTCCCCCTTTGCCGTTCACTCCGTAAGCCAGATCGGGAGGAATCACGAGCTGCCATTTGGATCCCACCGGCATGAGCTGCAGCGCCTCCGTCCAGCCCTTGATGACTCCGCCGACCGGAAAGGTCGCGGGTTCGCCGCGTTTGTACGAGCTGTCAAACTCGGTGCCATCAATCAGACTGCCGCGATAATTGCAGGTCACCTTGTCGCTCACGGTGGGCTTGGGTCCGGTGCCCGCGGTCAGGATTTTGTACTGGAGCCCGCTCGGCAGAGTGACCACGCCTTCTTTGGCCTTGTTGGCCGCTCGATAGGCATCACCTGCTGCCCGGTTTTTCTCGGCCTCCTCGCGCATCCTCGCTTCATCCCTGGTCCTGAGGTCGTTCTGCAATCGCACCAGCGCGGCGCGTGCTTCCTCGTCGGTAATCTGGGTCTTGCCGCCGGCCAGGGCGTCCTTCAGGCCCTGCAAGACGAGATCGGGGTCAACCTCCACCGATTCCCTTCGCAGGTTGTTTCCCCAGTTCAACCCCAGAGCATAGCTGACCTCGTCCTTCTGGCTCTTGAACGTCGAGCTTGGCTGGCTCGGCGTCCCCGGCGTAGCGTGCGGATTCAGTGTAGGCGCCTGCGAGGCCTGCGCGGGTGTGGCGCCCTGCGCCGCGGCGGGCCTGACGGCAAGCGCCATCCCCATTCCGAAAATACATAAAAATGCCAATAGAGGTTTTTTCATGCCCATCATCTTTTCATGCGGAGCCGCTCCGATGCAAATGGAACGAGCGATCACCCCGCGACCAGGGCGCTCGAAACTGCAAGCGTTTCTCCACCGAGGGGCGGGCCTGAGGAGCCTGCTCTTAGGCGCGGCCTTCGTTAACATTTCCCGATTGGGCCGCGTCCTGCTCGCAGGTCTGAGCCCGCCGCGGACCCGCCACGCCGCGCACCGCTGCAGGGTGGAAAAGAGGACGAACACAGAGCTGCTCCTGCTCAGCGCTGAGTCTGGAGGGAACCGAATTGCGCAAAACGAATCCTGATCACCTTCGTGCACGGCACATCTCCGCTGTGATTGCCATTCTTCTGCTGGCTAACTCGTTCGCGACCTACGGCCAGAATTCGCCTGAAAAAATCGACCTGGCGATGATCGAGAAAATTAAGGCGGAAGCCCTGCACCACTCGCAAATCATGGAAATGCTGGGCTACCTCTCCGACGTTGACGGCCCACGGCTTACCGGCTCGCCGAATCTTAGAAAAGCCCAGGAGTATGCGCGCGGAAAGCTCCACGAATGGGGACTTGCGAACGCTCACCTCGAAGCCTGGGGACCATTTGGCCGCGGTTGGACGCTCGAAAGATTTACCGCCAACATGATTGCGCCGGCGTTTTCTCCGCTCATCGCCTATCCGAAGGCCTGGAGTCCCAGCACCGAGGGGACGGTCCGGGGCGAGGTGGTTTTCCTGAACGCAAACTCAGCGGCGGATCTGGAAAAATACAGAGGGAAACTCAGAGGCAAGATCGTCCTGTTCTCAGCCGCGCGCCGCGTGGACCCGCTGTTCGAGCCGCAGGCGCACCGGCAAACCGATGAAGAACTGCTGCGGCTCGCCAATTCCCAGCCGCCGCCATCCGAGCCTCAACCGTTTCAATTCACACCTGAACAGCGAGCGGCGCAGGAACTCAACTACCGAAAATGGCAGCTCCTCGAATCCGAAGGCGCGGCGGTGGTATTGCAACCGGCGTATCGCGATGCGGGCACCGTCTACGTGACGGAGGCCACGGTTCCCTATCCGCCCGACGTAGCGTTCGACCAGCGGATGCACGCCTGGGACCTCCGCAAGCCGGCCATTTTGCCGCAGGCCGTGGTGGCTGCCGAACACTACAACCGGATCATCCGGTTGCTGGCTCGGGGAATCCCCGTGCAACTGGAAGTGAACTTCTCCGCCCGTTTCTACGAAGACGATCCCATGAGTTACAACGTGATCGCGGAAATTCCGGGGACTGATCGAAAAGAGGAAGTGGCCATGATCGGCGGCTCGCTCGACTCCTGGCACGCCGGCACGGGCGCGACCGACAATGCCGCCGGCGCCGCCACCGCCCTCGAAGTCATGCGCATTCTCCAGTCGCTCGCGCCGCACCCCCGGCGCACAATCCGCATCGGCCTTTGGTCCGCGGAGGAGCAGGGGAGTCTCGGCTCGCGCGCCTACGTCGCCGCGCATCTCGGCCGGAAGATTCCACCGCCGGAAGGCTCATCCACGCGCCCGCGATTCGAGTTCCAGCCGGAATACGAATCCTTCGCCGGGTATTTCAACCTGGACTACGGCACGGGACGAATCCGGGGAGTCTACCTGCAGGGCAACGAGGCGGTCAGGCCGATATTTCGCGCCTGGCTCGGGCCGCTCCAGGACCTGGACGCCTCCACGCTTACCATAGCCAATATCGGGGCCACGGATCACATCCCCTTTGATGAGATTGGCCTGCCGGGCTTCCAATTCCTCCGCGATTACATGGAAGGCACGAACACACGCGCCCCGCACACGAACATGGACGTGTATGACCACGTGCTGGAAGACGACCTGAAGCAGTCCGCAGCCGTGGCCGCAACGTTCATCTACAATCTGGCCATGCGCGACGAAAAACTGCCGCGCAAATCGTTTTCTCGTCCCTGAACGTCACGTTCCGCTTAAGCAGGAGGAAATGACGGCCGAACGGCGGTAGGCGACTCGAGGTTTGGCGTCCAAACGAACCGGAGATTCCTGTACAGCAATTCGTCAAAGAAGGCGGCCCAAACCTCAACGCAGTCGAAGATATTCTTCGACTGTGAACCCCGCATCTTTGAGAAGGCGGACGGCCAAGCCGCGCCCAATGTCGCAGCCCGTGTGTACAGGAATGGTTACGGAAACCCTTCGCTCTTCACTCCACAGAGTCAGGTGACTTCCTGCCTGCCGGTCTTCCACGAATCCCTGGGCGCGCAGAAAGCGCACCAATTCCCGCGCCGTCACCTACGGCATTCGGGTCATTCAGGAATTCCGACGCTCAACTCCTCTACGTGGACCAAGCTGTCGTGCTGGGGAACCGGCTGAGCGTGGGCCAGCATGGACGCCAATTGTTGTTCGACGGCCTCGCGGATATTGCGCTTCGCGTCCTCAATCGTCTTTCCGTTGCTGAAGCACCCGGGCAAGGTGGGGATATAGGCCAGGTACCCCTCGTCCTCGGGCTCCTTCTCGATCACAATCTGAAAGGAATAGAACCTCATGTAAACCTCTCCACGCGGATCAGATATATTCCGATTGCAGCAATTATATCCCGACTGCTTCCCTCCTGGCTGCGAGAATTCAGGGGAGTGTGGCCGCAGCGTTTGGGCAGGACGCTGTGGCACTTATCCGACATTCCTTGTCACAATAACGAGAGCACCCAAGCCGAGCAAGCGATATTGGAAGCCGTGCAGGCGAACGAATGGCCGGAATGCGATGCCGCAGGCAGTCAACCTGGTCGAGGAGGAGAGGATGCTGAGTTCAGCAAAGATGATGGGGTTTGTGCTCACCGAGGACTACGACAAGGCCCGGGCGTTTTATGGGGGCAAGCTGGGCCTTCGATTTGTGAGCCACGACCAGTTTGCCTTGGCCCTGCGCGCCGGAGAAAACATGGTGCGCATTTCCAAGATGCCGAATTTCACGCCGCTCCAGAGCACCATGCTGGGCTGGGAAGTGGGGGACATCGAAGCCGTGGTCGGCTGGCTCCAGAAGCGCGGCGTTGAATTCCAGAAGTACCCGTTCGTCCAGGACCGCGAACGCGGCATCTGGACCGCGCCCGGTGGCGACATGGTCGCTTGGTTCAAGGATCCGGACGGCAACGTGTTGAGCGTCGCGCAGCATCGTGCGGCCACCTGACGCTGAGTTGCTGCGACGCGGGGCAAACGCAATTTACGTCAATTCCTCAGCGGCTTCCCCGTCTTGAGCGTGTGGGCCATGCGCTCGAGCGTTTTCTTCTCGCCGCACAGGCTCACGAACGCCTCGCGTTCGAGGTCGAGCACGTACTGCTCGCTCACCAGCTGAGGCGCGGAAAGCGGGCCGCCCGCCAGGATGTTCCCGAGTTTGCGTGCCACCACCGCGTCGTATTCCGAAACGAAGGCCCCGCGCAGCATCATGTGAATCGCGAGCTTTGCGCCGGCCAGGAACTGCTCGCCCAGCACGCGGATGGACGGCTCGGTGGGCGAAGGGTGCGCCGGACGGTAGCCTTCGCGCACCAGTTCGAGCGCCGCGGCCTTTGCATCGGCCACTTGCCGGTCCTTGTTCATGCTGATTCCGTCGCCGGGCCGGAGGTAGCCGAGGGCGCGCGCCTCTTCCGCGCTGGTGGCCACCTTGGCCATGGCGATCTGCTCGAACACGGGCTTGAGCGCATGGAACAAATCCAGGTCGGAGCCTTCTCCGCCGGCGGGATTTACGCTGCGCGCATGCTCGCCCGCGCGGACCAGCATTTCCTTGGTGCCGCCGCCCGCGGGGATCAGCCCCACGCCCACTTCCACGAGCCCGAGGTACGTTTCCGCCGCGGCCTGGACGCGCGCCGCGTGCAGGGGAATCTCGCAGCCGCCGCCGAGCGACATGCCGAACGGCGCCACAACTACCGGCTTCGGCGAGTGCTTCAACGCGAGGTTCACCTGCTGGAATTGCCTCACGGCCAGATGCACCTCGTCCCACTCCTGCTCCTGCGCGAGCATCAGGATCATCATCAGGTTCGCGCCCACGCAGAAGTTTGAGGCCTGGTTGGCCACGACCATGGCGTCGAAATCGGTCTTCAGCCGCTTGAGGCCGGCGTGCAGCATCTGCACCGTGTCCGCGCCGATGGAATTCATCTTGGAATGGAATTCGCAACAGACCACACCGTCGCCCAGGTCCACCAGGCTGGCGCCCGCGTTTTTCTCCACCACGCGCCCGGCCTGGCGCAGCCGGTCGAGCACAATCACGCCCGCCGGGAGCGTCTCCTCACGCTCGCCCTTCGTAGCCAGATCGAAATAGAAGGTGCGGCCGGCGTCGGAGCGATAGAACGACTTGCGCCTGGACGCGAGCAGCCCGGTGACGAGCGGCGGCAGCGGCCGTTTTTCCGCCTCGATGCGCCGCGCCATGGTCTCGACGCCCGCCGCGTCCCAGATCTGGAACGGGCCCATCTCCCAGGCAAAACCCCAGCGCATGGCGCGGTCCACATCCAACAGGCTGTCGGAGATTTCCGGAATGCGCCGCGCCGCGTACAGGCACATTTCGGAAATGGAGCGCCACAGGAAGCGCGCGCCCTTGTCGCCGTCGCGGCCGGCGAGGGCCGGCGCGAGCAGTTCGCGGAGCCGCTCGCGCGTGTCGTCAATGGCCTTGCCCGCCTCGATGGAGCCGAAGCGCGGCTTGGCCCGCGGCCGGTATTCCATGGTCTTCCAGTCGAGGGTCAGGATTTCCTTCCCCTCACCGCCCTTCACGCGCTTGTAAAAACCGCTGCCGGTCTTTTCGCCCAGCCAGCCGCGCTTCATCATGTCGTCAACCAGAGCGGGCACGCGGTAGCGGTCGCGCATCTCGTCGCCCGCCGCGGTTTCGTAGATGTTGCGGACCACGTGGGTGAGCACGTCCAGCCCGACGATATCCGCGGTGCGGAAGGTGGCCGATTTCGGCCAGCCCACGGCCGGGCCGGTGCACGCATCCACCTCCTCGACGGTCATGTCGAGTTCCTGCATCAGAGCGAGCACGTTGAGCATCGAGAAGGTGCCGATGCGGTTGGCGATGAAGTTGGGCGTATCTTTCGCCACCACCACGCCCTTCCCGAGCGCGCGATCACAGAACTCGCCGAGCCTTGCGAGCGTCTCCCTGCGCGTATCCGGCCCGGGGATCAGCTCGACGAGCTTCATGTAGCGCGGGGGATTGAAAAAGTGCGTGCCGGCCCAGTGCTGCCGGAAATCTTCGGAGCGGCCCTCGGCAATCAGGCGGACGGGCAGTCCCGAGGTGTTCGTGGTGACAAAGGTGCCCGGGCGGCGGTGCTGCTCGACGCGCTCCAGCAGCTTCCGTTTGATCTCCAGGTTTTCCGCCACGACCTCGATGATCCAATCGGCCTCGGCGCACCAGGCCAAGTTGTCGTCGAAATTGCCGATGGTGATGAGGCGGGCGTTTTCCGGGGTGAAAAACGCGGCCGGGCGGGCCTTCTTGGCCGCTTCGAATCCCGCGCGGACGATCCGATTGCGCACTTCGGGCGAGTCTGCGGTGAGCTTTCGCCCCGCTTCCTCCGCGGTCAGCTCCGCCGGGCGGATGTCGAGCAGGTAACAGGGCACCCCCGCATTCGCCAAGTGCGCGGCGATGCGGGCGCCCATCGTTCCGGCGCCCAAGACTGCGACCTTTCGAATTCCAGCGTTCACGCGGTGCCTCCGGGTTGCGTAGCCAAGCAGCCGACACGAGGAAAAAGTTCCGGCGTAGTGCCTGCCAGCGGCTTGGATTATAGACCCACAGAGCACAGTTGGCAGCCGAAGCCGCCCGGGATAGCATCAAAGAGGCTGGAACACGGGGTGTGCGCAATCTCCGCGGCCCGGCCGGTGCCCGGGCACGAAGACAAAGTCGGAATGAGCAAAGGTGACGTGAAAGAGTTCTTCCGCAACAGCCTGCGCCGCATCCGCGAATTCGCGCGTGGCGCGCCGCTGGAGCCCGTGCGCCCGCCGCGCATCGGGCTGGCGCTGGGCGGCGGCTTTGCGCGGGGTATCGCGCATCTGGGAGCGCTGCGCGTGCTGGAGGCCGAAGGCATCCAGGTGGATTGCCTCTCGGGGACCAGCGTGGGGGGCCTGATTGCCGCAGCCTACGCCAGCGGGGCGTCGCTAGAAGCCATTTCCCGCCGGGCGATTTCCACTTCGTTTCGTGATTTTGCGCGCTGGAGCCTGTCGCGTTTCGGCTTGGCCTCGAATGAACGCATGAGCCGCTACGTGTACGAGTTTTGCGGCGCACAGTGCTTCGAGGACTTGAAGCTGCCGTTATCCATCTGCGCCGCGGACCTGCTCTCCGGCGAACCCTACTACTTCACCAAAGGCGACCTGGGAATTGCACTGCGCGCCTCCTGCGCCTATCCAGGGCTCTTCCAACCAGTGGAATTCGATGGCCGACTGCTGGTGGACGGCTTCCTGGTCGGGCCGGTGCCGGTGGAAGCGGCCCGGACGCTGGGCGCGGAATGCGTGATCGGGGTCTACCTGGGCATGGCGGGTCCCGCGCCGCGGCCGAAACACATGGGCGAGGTGCTGTGGCGGGCATTTGCCATCATGCAGCAGCAAGCCATCCAGCGCCGGGACCGCTCGGCCGACGTGCTGCTATCGCCGGACGTGCGGGATTTCGCCTGGGACGATTTCTCGCGCACTGGGGACCTGATCGCCGCGGGCGAGTCGGCCGCGCGAGCCGCAATGCCGCGTATCCGAGAACTGCTGCAGCCTTCCGCGGCGTGGTCCGCCCGCCCAAGAAGCGTCGCGCGGCCCGCGTGATCCAGAGTCCGCGGGGGCACGGCATGCCGTGCCCCTACCAACTCCAGCGTGCCATGGCTGTCCAGGGACAGGGCGGCGCTACTGCCGCCTTTCTCTTTCACTCCGCGCGTAGAATGACGCGCACGGGCTGGCCGTTTCCCTTCCCGCGCTTGGTGAGCCAATCGCCGAGGGCGGCCGCAAAACGCTCCGGATCCACGCGAAAACTGGCCTCCAGACGTCCTTCGCCGGCGGGCAACGTGTCGTCGAATTCTGGAGCATTGGTAAAGTTGCGCATGCAGAAGGAATCGAGCCAGTCCAGGGGGCACGGCCGCCGTTCTCCCGCGATCTCCAGCTCCACGATCCACTTCCGCGCATACATGGCCTGACTATATCACCCGCGATGCCGGACGTTTGAGGCGGCGGCGCAGGGCCTCCTCTGGAACCGGATATCCGATGTGATTTCACGGTGGGTCTGGCGTGATGGCTATCACAGCGCCGGTCGGAGAAACGAAATAGAGTCTTTATTGGAAGTCGCCTGATGCGCACCCCCCGGCCGACGCCGAATGGGGTGGCGAAGGGGGCAGTATGACCTACACAATTGGAATCGAAGAAAAGATCCCCGCGCGCCAGCAGGTTTCTCTGGCGAGGATCATGGTAGCAACCGATTTCTCGCCGGTCTCGAACCGCGCACTCGATTATGCGGTGTCACTGGCCCGCCGCTTTGGTTCGCAGATTTATCTCACTCATGTGATCACATACGGTGGGCACGGCGTGATGGAGCCGGATCTCGGGGCGCCGATGGGCGAGGAACTCCAGCGCATCGCCCACAAACAGGCGCAGGAAGTGGTGGATTCCGGCCGTCTCTACGGAGTGCCCTATGAGGTGGTGATCGAAGAGGGGACGCTCCGGCCGGCGCTCGAGTGCCTGCTCGATAAGTATAAGATTGACCTGCTCGTCCTGGGTACCCACGGGATGAGCGGCCCGCTCAAGGTGTTGTTCGGCTCGTCGGCGGAAGAAATCTTCCGGCAAGCGCGGCTCCCGGTTATGACCGTGGGACCGGTAGTAAAAGAGGAAGCCCCGTTCGAAACGGAGTTCAAGAACATTCTGCTGGCGACCAACTTCGGCCCGGGAGCGGAGCGCGAGGCCACCTTTGCGCTGGCGCTGGCGCAGGAGCACAGGTCAAAGCTCATCCTTCTGCACGTGATCCCGCATCCTGACAATGCCTTCGATCGGGACACCATCCTGGAGAGAGAGCGCATCACGAATCAACTGCGCGAACTGGTGCCGGCGGGATCCGAGCTGCTGTGCAAGCCGGAATTTCATCTGGCCTACGGCCAGCCCGTCGAGGAGATTCTGCGCGTGGCCAAGGTGACGGAAGCGGATCTGATCGTCATCGGCGCGAAGAAGAGGGGCAGTCTGTCCGGACATATCCCCGCCACGAAGGCTTTTGGCGTGGTTCGCGGGGCACGGTGCCCTGTTCTTACCATCAAGTCCTGAGATACGAGGCGCGGCAGGATAGCCAAAAGGCCCCGGAAGCGCGAGCAATGGGCGGCGCGTGGTGAGCTGCCCGGTGTTGAACCTCTCCGTTTACCTCGGGAGCCTTTTCTTGCAATTCGCGCCTCCGAAGAATACGCTAATCAGACTGTAAAGGGTCCGACGCCCAGCAGCTTCGGTGCAGGCTGCGCGCGGGTCGGACGTACACCGGGATGCGGCCGCAGCCGAATCCTTTCCTCAGTAGGCTGGTCCGGGAGGAAGAATGGCATCTCCAATCGAACGGTGGGTTCAGGAATCGGCGCGTCTCACCGAACCGAAAGAAATCGTGTGGTGCGATGGTTCGGAGCAGCAACACCAGCGGCTGATCGAGGGGATGCTGGCGGACGGCACACTCCTCCGGCTGAACGAGCGCAGCTACCCGAACTGCTACCTGCACCGCAGCGACCCGAGCGACGTGGCCCGGACCGAGCAAATCACATTCATCTGCTCCCGCTCGCAGGCCGACGCGGGTCCGACCAACAACTGGATGACGCCCGCGGACGCGAAGGAAAAGGCCGGGGCGCTCTTCCGCAGGGCTATGCGCGACCGGAAAATGTACGTGGTGCCGTATTTGATGGGACCCGCGGATTCGCCGTACAGCAAAGTCGGCGTGGAGATTACGGACAGCGCCTACGTCGTTGCCAGCATGTACATCATGGCGCGCATCGGGCGCGTGGCGCTCGACCGCCTGGGCCACTCGGAAGACTTTGTTCCGGGGCTGCACTCCCTGGGTGATCTGAGCCCCGACCACCGCTACGTGCTGCACTTCCCCGAGGAGAAACTCATCTGGAGCATCGGTTCGGGCTACGGGGGCAATGCCCTGCTGGGGAAAAAATGCTTCGCGCTGCGCATTGCGAGCTGGATGGCGCGCGAACAGGGCTGGATGGCGGAGCACATGCTCATCGTGGGGCTGACCAACCCCGCCGGGAAGACGACCTACATCGCCGCGGCATTTCCATCGGCGTGCGGGAAGACAAACCTGGCCATGATGGTCTCCGCGCTGGAGAGCCAGGGCTACCGCGTCACCACCATCGGCGACGATATCTCCTGGATGCACGTGGCGGCGGACGGCACGCTCCGGGCCATCAATCCCGAAGCGGGCTTTTTCGGGGTCGCTCCGGGCACGAACCGCAAGACGAATCCCAATGTCATGGCCGCGCTCAATCGGAACTCCATTTTCACGAATGTCGGCCTGACCCCATCCGGCGAGCCATGGTGGGAAGGGATCAACGGGGCGCCGCCGGCCGGCACGATTGACTGGCAGGGGCGCCCGCACACGGGCGGCCCCGAGCCCGTGGCGCAGGCGAATTCACGCTACACGGTACCCGCGAAACAGGCGCCCTCAATCTCACCGCGCTTTGAAGATCCGGAGGGCGTGCCGATTTCCGCCTTCCTTTTCGGCGGACGCCGCGCGCGCGTGGCGCCGCTGGTGTACGAGGCCCGGGACTGGCCGCACGGCGTGTTCGTTGCCGCCACCATGGCGTCGGAAACCACCGCGGCCATCACCGGACAAGTGGGCGTCACGCGGCGCGATCCCATGGCCATGCTGCCCTTTTGCGGCTACAACATGGCCCGCTACTTCGACCACTGGTTGGAAATGGGCGGCAAAATCCCCAAGCTCCCGCGCATCTTCCACGTGAACTGGTTCCGCAAAGGCGCGGATGGAAAATATCTGTGGCCGGGCTACGGGGAAAACGTGCGCGTGCTGAAGTGGATTGTGGAGCGGGTGGAGGGCAAGGCCGATGCGGTGGAAACGCCCATCGGATACGTGCCCTCGCCGGAGGCGCTCACGCTCGACGGCCTCTCCATCCCTCGCGCGACCATCGAAGAACTCCTCCGCGTGAATCCGGCCGACTGGAGCGCGGAGTTGGACTCCACCCGAAAGTTCTTCGAGCGGTTCGGCTCCACACTGCCCCGGGAAATCTGGCGGCAACACGAGCAACTCCAGCACCGCCTGGGCCGCGTCACCGTCCCCGCGACGTGACGGCTGGACAGGCTCCCTGCCGATCCTGAGCCCGCCACGGCGGGGCCCGAAAGGACGCTTTACAGTAGGCTGCGGATGGCCTCGTCGAGCGCCACATGAGTCTGGGGAAAGCCGTTGATGGAGAACTCGGGGCCTGCCTCGCGGGATAGCTTCAAGTAGCGGCTGATCTGGTAGTCCTCGTCGAGCGCGCTGAACAGGCGCGAGGTTTCCTGCTCGCCGAGGCCGAGCGAAGCGAGCGGCACCGCGCGGCCGAAGTGCCCGGCCAGGTCCAGGTAGCGGTCCACGAGTTGGCGGAGCTCGTTCACGCTCGTTTTCGCGAGGGGGCCCGCCGCGCGCGGTTTGCCACGCCCGGGAGCTTCCGCTATCATACGGAGGCCGCGAGAGATTACGAGCGCAATTCTCCAGTGCAGGGGCACGATCCCGCCACGGCGGGATGCCCCTATGCCAGCGGACACCAGGAGGAGGAATCATGGCAGTCACTGCGGGCCAGATGGCCCCGGAATTCACGTTGAAGGACCAGAGCATGAAGGAAGTGAAGCTGGCAGATTTTCGCGGGAAGAAATCCGTTGTGCTGATTTTCTACCCGCTGGACTGGAGCCCCACCTGCACGCAGGAACATGCGTGCGTGGTGAATGAAATGAAGCGTTTCGAGCAACTCAATGCCCAGGTGCTGGGCGTGAGCGTGGACAGCGCCTGGTCGCACAAGGCGTACGCCGAGAAAATGAATATCCAGTATCCGCTGCTGGCCGATTTCCAGCCGCGGGGCGCCGTGGGGACCCAGTATGGCGTGTACCTGGCGGACAAAGGCATCACCGGGCGCGCCATTTTCATCGTGGGAAAGGACGGGAAAATCGCCTGGGCCAAGAATTACGACATCCCGGCAGTTCCCGACGTGGACGAGGTGGCCAAGGCGCTTTCGGCCATTCACTAGCGCTTTGATCGTGAGGAATCGCGTCACGCGCCCCGAGCCGCCCGGGGCGCGTTTCTATTTTCGGGCAGCGATGTCGGAGGTTTCCGAATCCAGACCCCGAGGTCTCTGAATCGGACTGACTGTGAGATGGGTTGGCGTGGCGGACGCAGACGATCCGAGCGTAGGAAAAACCGCAGGGCTGGTCGCCCTGCGCTACAACTGCAGCGCGTCACTGCATGCGGTAGATTTGCCAGAGGAGGAGAGCGTTCAGCGCGACGATCGCCGCGGCGGTGAGCCAGGCCACCGCGATCGTGACCGGGCGGTTGGTGAATTCGCCCATGCGTTTGCGGTTCGAGGTGAATTGGACGAGGGGAATCACTGCAAACGGGAGCTGAAGACTCAGAATCACCTGGCTGAGGATGAGCAGGCTGGTCACGTGATTCGATCCCATCAGACCGATGACCAGCGCCGCGGGAATGATCGCGGCGAGCCGCGTCACCAGCCGCCGCAGCCACGGCCGCATCCGGAACCGCAGAAAACCTTCCATCACCACCTGCCCGGCCAGCGTTCCGGTGAGCGTGGAATTCTGTCCCGAGGCCAGCAGGGCCACGGCGAAGAGCGTGCTCGCCAGGCTCGCGCCCAGCACGGGACTGAGCAGTTTGTAGGCATCCCCGATTTCCGCCACGTTGTGCATTCCGCGCGTGTGGAAGACAGCGGCGCCGAGCACCAGGATGGCCGCGTTGATGAAGAAGGAGAAGCCGAGCGCAAGCGAGGAATCCAGGATGCCGTAGCGGATGGCCTGGCGTTTGCCTGCCGGGTCCTGCTGGTAGCTCCGCGTCTGCACCAGGCTCGAGTGGAGATACAGGTTGTGCGGCATCACGGTAGCGCCGAGGATTCCGATGGCGATGTAAAGCATCTCGCCGTTGCGCAGGATTTCCGCGGTAGGCACCAGACCGCTCACCGCGGCTCCCCAGATGGGCCGGGCAAGAAGCAACTCGTAGGCGAAACAGAGGCCAATCACGCCGATCAACGAGATCACGAAGGCTTCGATCCAGCGGAAGCCGCGGCCTTGAAGCGTGAGAATCAGGAGCACGTCGAAGGCGGTAATCAGCACGCCCCAGAGCAGGGGAATGCCGAAGAGCAGTTGCAGTGCCACGGCCGAGCCCAGCACCTCCGCCAAATCGCAGGCTGCAATGGCGATTTCGCCGCCCAGCCAGAGCGCGATGGCGGTGCGGCGCGAATAGTGCTCGCGGCAGGCCTGCGCCAGATCGCGGCCGGTGGCCACTCCCAGTTTCACGCACAGGGCCTGTAGAAACATGGCCATCAGGCTGCTCAGCAGGACCACCGAGAGCAGCGTGTAGCCGAATCGGGAACCCCCGGCCACGTCGGTGGCCCAATTGCCGGGGTCCATGTAACCGACGGCGATGAGATAGCCCGGCCCGGCAAAGGCGAACATCCGTCGCAAAAACCCCGCCCCGGCGGGCACGTCGACGGTGCGGAAGGACTCCGGCAGCGAGGGCAACCGCACGCCAGGGATGGCGCTCTCCGCCGCGCGGTCGCCGGCCGCAGCCGCCCGTGCGAGGGGCGCGGCGTCGAGCACGTTCTGGAATGAGTCCTGCATTCCGGGGTCTTGGAATCTATTAATCTAGCTTAAGACAAGAGATAAAGTAACGTTAATCCGCGCTCCCAGTCAAGATTGATTTCGTGGAGCGTGACGGTGAGTCACGCGTGGAGCGGGCGGCGCCTCAGTACCGCGGGCTCTGCTATAGTGGTGCGCGGCACGAGGAGGCGAGCATGGCCGATCAGCCAAAACCCGAACAACAGCTCCAGATCAAAGCAGACGAGAAGGAGCTCCAGGGGACGTACTCCAATCTGGTCATGATCCATCACAACGCGGAGGAGTTCACGCTGAACTTCATCTACGTATTTCCCAACGCGCCACAGGGAAAACTCATGTCCAGCGTGATCGTGAGTCCGGGCCATGCGAAGCGGCTGCTGCGGGCGCTGGCAGAAAATATCGGGCGATACGAGTCGCAGTTCGGGCCAATTCCCGAGGCGCCCGCCGGGACTGCGGAGCCGAAAGTGGGGTTTGTGCACTGACGTCCGCCCCGGCGCGCTTCCGTCCGGGAGGGAGGTAGATGGAATTCCGCGTGGAGGAGATGACCGCGGAAGATTGGCCGGCGGTGAAGGCTATCTACGAGGAAGGCATCGCCACGGGAGTGGGCACGTTTGAGACAGCAGCGCCCTCTTGGAACGAGTGGAATAGGGCGCGCCTGCCGCACTCGCGGCTGGTAGCACGGAGCGGCAGCGTTCTCGGGTGGGCAGCCTTGAGCCTGGTCTCGGGACGATCCTGTTATGCGGGTGTGGCGGAAGTCGGCATTTACGTCGCGAAGGCGGCGCGTGGCCACGGCGTGGGCCGCGCACTGCTGGATGCGTTGATCGTATCTTCGGAGGCGCATGGTATCTGGACCCTGCAGGGCGTGACCATCACGGAGAACGCGGCGAGCCTTGCGCTCCAGCAACGGTGCGGGTTCAGGGTCGTGGGACGGCGCGAGCGGATTGCCAAACGCGACGGCGCATGGCGCGATACCATCCTGACCGAACGGCGGAGCCGGCGAATCGGGGTGGAGTAGGCGCAGAAGACCGAGGCGTTCTCGAAGGGCAAATTCCTCTCCCGCTCCCCCAGGCCCGGAATGACAGCCCGTCGGATTTCAGGAACGGCGCTCCAGGAACAGCGCGCCGAACGTGAATTTGCGGTCGGGATAACGGCGATCGAGGGCAAACCGTGCGCCGGTGTCCTGAAAGTGCTGTTCCCCCATCCAGGCGAGGCCGCTCGAAGCCACCAAATTCTCCACCTCCTCCACAGTGCGGACTGCACCGGGTTGCGGGGCCTGCTCGCCATAATCAAAGGACAGCACGAACACTCCGCCCGGCCGCAGCAATCCGGCCAGCCGCGAAATCGCCACTCTCTGCCGGTCTTTGGGGAGATGCTCGAGCACGCTCGCGGAGATGATCGCATCGAAAGACGTCCACTGGCGCGGCGCAGGCGAATCCGCCAAGTTGTGCGACGCGACGCGGAGCGTCCAGCCATGCCGGTGCGCCGCGCGGCGAGTAGCTTCGCAGAGCCGCTCGTCAAGGTCCAGGCATTCCACCTGGCATCCCCGCGCGGCGAAGAAAAACACGGGCAGAGTGGCGGCCCCACCGAAATCGAGAATGCGCAGCCGCCGCTTCTCTGTGCCTGCGAACAGGCACGCGGCGCTCGCGGCGTACTCCCACAATTTGTGCCGGCGGACGAACACCCTGCGGCGGAGCACGCCGTTGACGGCGAAGGGCGTGCCGCTCAGGGCGAGCCTCGCGGCGAAGGAGCGGAGAGAGCGCGCCCAGGGTGCCATCTGGGGCGACGCGAGATCGCGGGGATCGTAGGTACGACTGGGAAACGGCGGCGCGGCCATGGAAACACTTCTTTTACCGTTTCGCGGCCGGCGGCGCAACCCCCGGCGGCCGGGTGTGTTTAGCTGTGTTAGAGTACGCTGAAAATCACCATGAAGCAGTTCGGCCGATACGAAGTGCTGGAAGAAATCGGGAGTGGCGCCATGGGCGCGGTCTTCAAGGCGCGCGACCCGATGATGGACCGCGAGGTGGCGGTGAAGACGATTCACGCCTCGGCGCTCATTGGTCCCATGGCAGACCAGTACCGCGAGCGCTTTACGCGCGAAGCGCGCGCCGCCGGCCGCCTGGCGCACCCGGGCATCGTTACCGTGTTTGACGCGGGCGTGGAAGGCGACACGCCCTATCTGGTGATGGAGTTCGTGCCGGGCCGCACGCTTGAATCCGTGCTGAGCAGCGGCGAGCACTTTCCGCTCGAACGGGTCTACGAAATCGGGCAGCAACTTGCGGAGGCGCTGGCCTACGCCCACGCCAACGGGGTCATCCATCGCGACATCAAGCCCGCCAACATCCAGCTCACCGGCTCGCCGGAGCGCGCCAAGATCATGGATTTTGGCGTGGCCAAACTCACCCAGGCGCAGGTGACTTCCACTGGGACGCTGCTGGGCACGCCGGCGTACATGGCCCCGGAGCAATTTACGGGGATGCCTCTCGACGGGCGCTCGGATTTGTTTTCGCTCGGGGTGATCCTCTACTGGCTGGCCACCGGCGACAAACCGTTTACCGGCGACACGATCACCGCCGTCTCTTACAAAATTGTCCACACCGAACCGATCGCTCCACGGCAACTGAACCCCGGGGTGCCGGCGGCGCTGGAAGCCATCATCCTGAAGTGCCTGTCGAAGGACCCTGCCGCGCGGCATCAGACCGGCGACGAACTGGCCGCGGACCTGGCGGCACTACGCACCGGCCTACCGCCCGCGTCGAGTTCCGGCATCCGTGTTTCGCCGCCCGCCGGCGCCAGCCCCGGGAGCACAATTTCGAGCGTAGTCACTGTGCCACTGGGAGCGAGCGCCCAGATGCGCCGATCGGCGATTGACGCGCAGGCAAGCCCCCCGGCCCCGCCGGCCGCTACCGGAGGTGTGGCGCGGACGGCCCCGCCCGCTGCGCCGCGGCCTCCCGCGCCGGAAATTCCGCGGCGCGTGACGCCGGCTCCCCAGCCGCAGGGCTCGAGCGCAAAGGTGTGGCTCTACGCGCTGGCGGTGCTGGTGGTTCTGGGAGTTCTGTGGGGCGCCACGGTGGCGAAGAGGAAAAAGGAGCAGGAAGCCGCCGCGATGGCCGCCAGCCAGCAGCAGGCCGCTCCGCCGCCCGCGTTGCCTGCGGCCCAAATGCCCGACACGACCACCTCGTCCACCGCGACTCCAACTATGCCGGTCCCGGTGCCCCCTCCGGCTCCCGCGTCCGCGGGTGAAACGAAGGCCGCAGCGCCCGCGAGGCGCCCCGCGGCTGCCAAAGAAGAAAAACCCGCCCCTCCGCCCGCGACAGAGCCCCAACCCGACATCAGCGGGTTTGCGCTGCGGCTGGAAGTTTCCGCCAGCGCACCTTGTAGCGTGGAGATCACCACGGACGACAATCCCTCGCAGATGCATTCCCTGCGCGCTGGCGAATCCCTGCGCGCCGGCGCGGCCAAAATCTTCCAGGTGCGCACGGACAATGCCGGTGCGCTGCACCTGAAGCTGAACGGGCGGGACATGCCGGAACTAGGGCCACCAGGCTCTCCGCGCACCGTGCGGCTGACGGCCAGAAATCTAGAGGCCACGCAGCCACTCCAGTCCGTGGAGAAACAGGGCGGCGGATCATCTGCCGCGCGCGGTGTCACGACAGGGAAGACGCAGGTGGACATGGAAGTCACCAACCTGCCGAAATTCGCGGACCTTACAGTGTGGGTGGACGGGCAGTTGCTCTTCCAACGTGCGGGGTCAATGCTCGGTGGAGCGGATTCTTTCTCCCGGGTCGATCCCATTCCACCCGGTGCGCACACCATCTCCGTATTCATCGGGAACGATAAGGCCCGCAAAGGAGTGAAGAAGCAGATCTCCGGAGATTTTTCCGCCGGCCAGAGGCGAACGCTGCGGGTGCAATCACACTTTGAGGGTCGCCGAGCACCCGGCATGTTCCAGTTTGATCTTTCGTTGGAGTAGGGAAAGGGCGCTGGACTGAGCCGCCGGGAAAAGCCAACCGCCTTCAGGCGGATAGTTGCGTTTCGTTGATTGCCGGAACTTCGATCACCCACCCCTGAGTTTTTTCCAGGAATTGAAGGCCGAGGGCGAACCCCTGCCCTTGCAGTGACTGGCAGTAGGTGACGCGGGCGAGGGAGCGAAAGCCGCCGGGAAGCGATGCGAGGTAGAGCTTGTCGTTTTTGCGCCAGGGCCGCACCGAATAGACACGCGCCCCGTTGGCGCTCACGTTTTCCGTGAACGTGCTTTCCGTCCCCTGGACGTTGGCATGGCCGGAAAGCTGCACGGCAATGGCCATAGGGACACGTTTCTCAGCGCGTTCGACCGCATTGGGCTTCATCGCCTGGCCCCCTCCGACAGGTGTGCGCCTGGTAGGCGAATCAGGTACTCACCGCGAATCCGCCACCAGCCAGCTTGCTGCAATTATCGTCCCTCTGGCCCACGGGAATGTACAGCGGCGGATTCCCGAGGAGTCACCAACCCGTTAAGGGTCAGGGCGGGGTTACGGCTTCGGTGCAGGAGGGGGAAGATCGCGGGCCTGGACAACGCTTTGGAAGCCGACCTTTTTGTGCGAGCCGTCGCAGAAGGGTTTGTTCTCCGAGTGGCCGCAGCGGCAGAGCGCCACGGCGGTGCGTCCGGCAAGGCCGAAGGGTTTGCCGGAAGCATCCACGATGGTGAAGGTGCCTTCGACGAACAGCGGGCCGTTATCGCGTGGCGTGATTTTCGTTTCGGACATTTTCGATCTCTCCTGTGTGGAATTCTCTCCGTGTTCTCCGTGTTCTCCGTGACTCCGCAAACTCCGTGTTGCAGTCTTTTTCTCTGCTGCCGCACGTGCTCAAAGGGGGCGGCGGTGACTGCTAGAAACCGCGCCGGATCGCTGCCGCAGAGGGCTCAGGCCCGCCGCGGCGGGCCCGCGCTACCTAGTACTTCGGCACTTTTGGATCGACCTCGTCGGACCAGGCCAGGATGCCGCCTTTCAGGTTCCAGATTTTGCGGAAACCGGCCTGGCGGAGGAACGCCACTGCGTCCGCCGAGCGCTTTCCGCTGCGGCAGTGCGCCACGATTTCGCGCGAGCTGTCCAATTCGTGCACGCGGCGCGGCAAATCGCCCAGGGGTATCAGGTGGCCGCCGATCTGGCAGATCTGGTATTCGTGCGGCTCGCGCACGTCCAGGATGAACACATCGTCGCCGCGGTCCAGCCGTGCCTTCAGCTCGCGCGGGGTAATTTCCGGAACAATCACGGTGGGGACGGCCTCCTCGCCGCGGATGCCGCAGAATTCCTGGTAGTCAATCAGCTTTGTAACCGTGGGATGGCTGCCGCAGACCGGGCAATCTGGATTCTTGCGAAGCTTCAACTCGCGGAAGCGCATCTGGAGCGCGTCGAACAACAGCAGGCGGCCGATGAGGGGCTCGCCCTTGCCGAGGATCAGTTTGATGGTCTCCATGGCCTGAATCGAGCCGACGATCCCGGGCAGCACGCCGAGCACGCCGCCTTCTGCGCACGAGGGCACGAGCCCGGGCGGAGGCGGCTCCGGATACAGGCACCGGTAGCACGGCCCGCCGGGATATCCGAACACGGTGGCCTGGCCCTCGAAGCGGAAGATCGAACCGTAGACGTTTACTTTTCCCGACAAAATGCACGCGTCGTTCACCAGATAGCGCGTGGGGAAATTGTCGGTGCCGTCCACGATGATGTCGAAGTCGCGGAACAGTTCGAGGGCGTTGGCACTCGTGAGCATCGTCTCGAAAACCGCGATTTCGATTTCGGGGTTCAGGTTGGCCAGGCGCTCGCGGGCGGCTTCCACTTTGCGCCGGCCCACGTCGCTGGTGCCGAATGTCACCTGGCGCTGCAGGTTGGTGAAGTCCACGGTGTCGAAATCCACCAGGCCCAGATGGCCCACGCCGGCGGCGGCCAGGTAGAGGCCCAGCGGCGCGCCGAGGCCTCCGGTGCCGATCAAGAGGACGCGAGCACGCTTTAGCTTGAGCTGACCGTCCATGCCTACCTCGGGCATGATCAGGTGACGGCTGTAACGTAGGATCTCCTCTTTGGAAAGCGCCACTGCAGGAGCAGTCTCGGGCGGCGCGGTTTTGGTGGCCATGGTTATCGCTCCACTGCGTCTGTCATTCCGAGGGCGGGGTTTGCCCCATGAATCTGCTTTCGCCCGTCTTTCACACAGAAAGCAGGTTCCTCGGTTCGCTCGGAATGACGGTGATTTGAACCACCGGCGATGGACGGGACGATGCTGACCGTGTCGCCGTCGCGAAGCGGCGTGGCTTCCTTCTGGAGATAGCGGATGTCGTCGTCGTTCACGTAGACATTGACGAAGCTGCGCAGGCGGCCGTCGTCCTGGTAGAGGTGGCGGCGCAGGTCGCCGTGCTGGGCGATCAGGGAGCTGAGGGCTTCGCCCACGGTCTTCGCGGCCACATCCACATGGTCGCGCTTCCCGGCGTAAGACCGGAGCGGCGTGGGAATCATGACTTTCACGGCCATCGAACTCTCTCCTCCTCAGGCTACTTCGATGCATTCGGCGGCATAACCGCTGCGGTCGTCAGCCAGGCGCCAGGAGGTCATCTCGCCCGGCTCGCGCTGGGCGACGCTCAGGATCACGTAGCTATACCACGGCCAGGCGTGCTCGCGGTCGTATTCGCTGGGCCGCGCGGGATGATCCGGGTGCGAATGATACCAGCCGAGCAGCTCAAGGCTGCGCTCGGCGGCGGCGCGTTCGGCGTGGAGCACGTCTTCCGGCGTGACCGAGAAGCGGTCACGCGGGGAATCGTCGCGCCGATTTTCGAGCGGCAGGACGGCGGTCACCTCGCGCAGCGCGGCGTCGCCGTTGCCGTCCGCGGCAACCTCGCGGCCGAGCAGAGCGCCGCAGACCTCGTGCGGGTAGCCGTACGCGCCGTGCTTCCGTATTTCTTCGCCCACCGCGGGACTCAGCCGCAGACGCATGGCTACCCCTGCTCCTGCCAGAAACGTTCGCTCAGATATTTGTCGCCTGAGTCGGGAAATACGGTGACGATCACCGCGTGCTCTCCACGAGCCAAGCCGGCGGCGACGCGAAAACTTCCGGCGAGCGCGGCTGCGCTGCTGGGACTGACGAGCATGCCTTCCTCACGGGCCAGGCGCATGGCCAAATTGTAGGCATCCTCGGTGAGCACTTCGAAATTTTGGTCGGCCACGGCCGGATCGTAAATTTTCGGGACCATGGCCGTGGGCATGTGCTTCCACCCCTCCAGACCATGGAACGGCCCATCGGGCTGGAGGCTGACGCAGCGGATGGCCGGGTTGCGTTCTTTGAGCCGCCGGGCCGTGCCGATAAACGTGCCGCTGGTGCCCAGGCCGGCGACAAAATGGGTGATGCGCCCGTTGGTCTGCGACCAGATTTCCTCGGCCGTAGTGCGGTAATGCGCCTGCCAGTTGGCCGGGTTGCTGTACTGGTCGGGATAGAAATATTTCTCCGGGTCGGCGGCATAGATCTCGCGCACACGGCGGATGGCGCCGTCGGAGCCTTCATCCCCGGGCGTGATCACCAGCTCGGCGCCGTAAGCGTGCAGGATGCGTTTCCGCTCCTCGGAAGCGCTGGAGGGCAGGCACAGCTTCACCGCGTAGCCCAGCGCGGCACCGAGCATGGCGTAGGAGATACCGGTATTGCCGCTGGTGGCGTCGAGAATCGTCTTGCCGGGGCGCAGCGCACCGCTCTGTTCTCCGTCGCGAAGCATGCTGAGCGCGGGCCGATCTTTCACCGAGCCGCCTGGGTTGTACCACTCCGCCTTGGCATAAAATCCGGCGCCGGGAAATTCGCGGCCCACGCGTTCCAGACGGAGGAGCGGCGTGTTCCCGATGCGCTCCACGAGCGACGCGCCCAGCGCGCGGGCGACGGCGGCAGCGGCGACTCCTGCGGATTGTGTTCCCCCATACATGGTGGATGACGGAGATTTGCGGTAGCGCGGCGCCCCTTCGAAACGCTTGAACCGGCGCCCCGGCCTCTACTTATTGGATGCGCCACGAGCGATGAAGCTGCATGGCCCGGTTGCCTACCAGAATAGCAGAAGGGCGGGCGGCTGCGCCACACGGCGGGCTGCGGTATAATGTTCTTCCCATGGCACGAGGCTGGGAAAGCAAGGCCATCGAAGAGCAGCGCGAAGCGGCGGCGATGGCTCCGGAGAGGAAAAAGAAACTGGAGCGCAGCGCCGAGGAACAGGAACGCGTCCGGAAGCGTGAGGACTTGCAACTGGCGCGCAAACGGGTGGCGGCGGACCTCGCCGCGGCGACGCATCCGCGCCACCGCGAGCTGCTGGAGCGCACGCTGGCCGATCTCGACAGTCGCATCCGAGGGCTGGGGGACCAGATCTAGCCTATGTGGTACGTCAATACGCGGTTCAGTAAGGAGCAGATCGACACGCTGCCGCGCGCAGGGTTCACGGTGAACAGCACCGGCGGCGTTGTGCGCGTGGAGCGGTACGGGTGCGGCGCGGAATTTCGGCGCACGCCGGAGAGCCGCTTCGAGATGACCGAACTGCCCACCGTCATTTCCGGCGGCCTGTTCACGCGGCTGTGGGACGCCGGCTACCAGAAATTCCTGCTGCGCTCGGACGGCAAAAAGCTCCCGGCGATGGCCTCGCAGCTCTCGAGCCTGCGCCGGTTCAATGAGGACCTGCGCAGCGTGCTCGGCCTGACCACCTACTACAACGAAGGGCTCGGCTCCGTTTGTGAGATTACCGTCTACGACCGCGTGAAGGGACGCCGGGGCGATGTTCCGGACGAGTCGGTGGGCGCGAACGCAGAAGCGAAGCACTGAAGCGCGACGAACACGGGGCGCTTCAGCCCATCTCTACCCCTTCCGAGAAGCACGCTCCAATTGGCGCCGCATTTGCCGCTCGTCGAGCCGGTGCTTCGCTGCTTTGCGGCTGCCCAGGAAGAGCACGGGCACGTCGCTGCCATAGAGCGCGCGCAGCTCGTCGGACTGGTCCACGTCCACTTCCGAGATGCGGGCGGCGAATTCGCGCGCGATGGGCGCGAGTGCCGATTTCATTTCCTCGCACAGATGGCAGCCGGCGCGCGTGTAGAGCGTCAGGTCGAGCGGCCCGCGCAGGGCCAGCCGGCCGGCCTCGGTGCGGCGCACCAGGGAGCCGTCCGCGGCGGGCGCCAGCATGCCCTGGCGCACTAGGTCGGCCAGCACGCCGTCGCAGGTCTCCCGGCAGAGGGCGCCGTTGCGGGCCAACGCGTCTTCCAAGGTGCCGCGGGGGAGCACGGAGGAGCCACCCAGCTCAAAAGCCTCCAGCGCGGCACGCGCAATAGGATTCATTGCCCACAAATCTTATACTTCCAGGTGCAGGGCTGCCACCCGCGCGGGCGGCGCGGCCCGTCAGGGGATCTGGAAATATGGGCCGAGTGCTGGCGCTGGTGGACGACCTTTTCTTTCGAGCGAAGCTGGTGGAGACGGCGCGGCTGACAGGCGTCGAGCTGGCCTGTTTTGGCACGCCGGATGACCTGGTGGCGGAGGCCCGCGCTCATGCACCCGCGCTGGTGGTGGTGGACCTGAACGCCCGGGTGGAACCGCTGCGCGCCATCAAGGAGCTCGCCCCAGGCAACTCCATCCCGGTTGTCGCCTTCCTTTCTCATGTGCAGACGGACCTGGCGGAGAGCGCGCGCCGCGCGGGTTGCACTGAGGTGATGCCCCGCTCTCAATTCTCCAAGGAGCTTCCCACCATTCTGGCCCGGGCAAAAATAGCCCCATGAAAAAAACGGCAAAAAAACTGATTGTTCTGCTCCCGCTTCTTCTGGCCGCAGCCGGTCCCCTCGCGGCGCAGGAGAAAGCGCCGGCAACGCCATCCGAAGTCCTGGCGGAGGCCCTGACCGCTGCGTGCCGCGAGCAGGCGGCCGAATTCTCCCGGTTCTTGCCGGAAGAAAGCGCGGAGGCCTATCGCAACCTGCCGCAGTTTCAGCAGCAGGAGTTAATGCAACGGCTGGTGGCCGTGCGCGAGGCCGGCAAACCGCTGCTCTCCACCTCCCTGGAGGGCGAGCCGGTGTTGCGGTGTACTTCCGTTTCAGAGACCACCGAGCTGCGTCTGGGCCGCGGGCGGGTGCACGGCAATCTGGCGTTTGTGACTGTGACGGTGCCCAGCGGCCGCACTGCCGATTTTGGCCTGGTGCGTGAAACGGACGGCTGGCGGCTCGTGTCGCTGGGACTGCTGATGCTGAACATCCCCGAGCTCAAAAAGGAATGGGCGGCGCAGGAAATCGTGTCGCGCGAGCTGCGCGCCGTGGCCGCGCTCCGGCAGATCGCCGGCGCGGCGGAAACCTATCGCAAAGGGTTCGGCCAGCTTCCGGAAACCCTCGTGCAGCTTGGCCCCGCGCCGAAGGAAGGCATCTCCCCGGATGCCGCGAACCTCATTGACGCCGCGCTGGCCGCGGGCCAGAAGGACAATTATTCGTTCCGCTACCGCGTGTTCAGTTCCCCCAGCGCAGCCGACGCGCGTTACGAGATCATCGCCACGCCGCTCCGATACGGCCCTGGCGGAAAGCGCTCCTTCTATCTGGACTCTTCCGGCGTCTTGCGCGGCGCGGACAAAAACGGCGACGTCGCGGGCCCGGACGACCCGCGATTGGACGGCCGCCTCGAGGAAGAACCGGAATAGCCCCGGCCCGGCGCTCCATCCGCGGCCTGCTTCAGCTATAATCTCGCCACACGTAGGAGGGTTATGACCGGCACACGCACCGAAGTTCTCGACCGCCGCTCCAGCGAAGGCGCCTCCTGGGTGGCGCGCCAGGCGGGGTGGCTGCTGCTCGCCAACGTCCTTCTGGTGCTCTGCTCCCAGATCGCCATTCCGCTGCCGTGGACGCCCGTGCCCCTGACGCTGCAGACGTTCGGCGTGCTGCTGATCGCCGTGTTTTTTGGCGCGCGCACGAGCGCGCTGGCCGCGCTGCTCTATCTCGTCGAGGGCGCCGCTGGGCTGCCCGTTTTCCAGCCGTTCGGCGCGCCGGGAGCGGCGCGGCTGTTCGGCCCAACGGCGGGATACCTGCTCGCCTTTCCCGCGGCCGCGTTTGTGGCTGGCCGGCTGACGGAAATCCTCTCCGCTCGCGCGGCCGCCGCGCGGCAGCGGGAGGCGGAAACCGAACGCGCAGCGGACCCCCAAGCGTCGCGGGCGGGCGCAGGAGCGGGCCGAGGCGTTTCTGCGTGGCTGGCGATTGCTGCGGCTCTGCTTGCCGGCGATGCCATCATCGTTGCCAGCGGCTGGGCGTGGCTGGCCTCTCTCGTGGGCGGCGGGGCAGCCTTTGCGCAGGGCGTGTTGCCCTTCCTCGCGGGCGATGCTGTGAAGATTGGAGTGGCAGCCACGATCGCCCAGTCAATGCGCCCGAAGAGCTGAGAACCGCTGAAAGATGCGAAATCCGAGACACTGCAAAGGGCAGTGCTGTCGCCCGCCGTGGCACCACCGCGCGCGTCCCGCCGGGACCTGCCCGAGGTTTCGCAAACCTTTCTGCATCCGGCGCGAGTGGATCGGATTCCTTTCCTGTCTCCTGTTCGCGAACGCCGCCTTCGCACAGGCCCCGCAGCCGATTGTGGGCACCACCGCCCGGCCCAGCGTCACCGTGCCGCGTGGGCCGCTGCCCGTATTCGCGCTCTATAGCAACTTCTGGGTCAATCTCCATCACGTGCTCTACGAGCAGGCCCGCCTGCGCACTGAGCGGCCCGTGGTTCGCACGCAAACCGGGGCGGCGGAGCAGGCGCCTGCGCCGCTCTCTCTCGACGCGCTCACGGAGAAGGAGCGCCAAGACTGGAATTCGGCGATCGAAGAGTACGAAGTCAAACTCGCCCCCCACGACCTGCTGTTCGATGAAGACATGGTGCTGATGAACGACCGGCTGGCGGAGATGGGAGACGACGAGACCGCCGAGGCCACCGGCTTCCGCTCCGGCGTGATTGCCGCGCTGGCCAAGGCCGCGCCCATCTACCGCGCGCACTGGTGGCCGGGGGACGACCACACAAACCGCGCCTGGATTGACGCCGTGGCGCCGCTGGTGGAACAGCTCGGCGCGCAAATCTCCCGCGAGCTTTCCTCCATCTACCACTCGCCCTGGCCGAAGGGCGCCATCCACGTGGACGTGAGCGCGTATGCGGGCGTGTTCGGCGGCTACACCACACTCGATCCGCTGCACATCACCGTCTCCAGCCGCGATCCGCGCAATCAAGGGCTCGCCGCTTTCGAAATGCTGTTCCACGAAGCCTCCCATGGCCTGGCCGACCCCGTGCGCACGGCCCTCAACCGCGAATTCCTGGCGCAGGAGAAGCCCATCCCCCGGGACCTGTGGCACGCGCTGCTGTTCTACACCACCGGAGAAGTGGTCCGCCGCATGATGGCCGGCGCCGGCCACGAGTCCTACCGGCCCTACGCCGAGCAGAATCGTTTGTACGAGCGCGACTGGCAAACCTATCAGAAGGCGCTCGACCGCGACTGGGGGCCGTACCTCGAAAACCGCTCCGATTTCCCCACGGCCATTAAACGCCTCGCGAACGACTTGTAGACTGTTCCTCTCCTGCCGCCGAAGCCTGTGGATCGCTCAATTGTCGGCTCGGGGCTTCTGTGTTAGTCTGAAATTCGTCCGCCGGTCACGCACGCAGATGCGAACGCCCGGCCCGGCGCGGCGGGCTTCATTTCGGAACGTCCCACTCCCTTCCGGGAACAGGCCGGGCGCCCCGCCGGTGGCGGGGCCGGCTTCAGCGGACCTATGACCATGGAAGAAATGAGTGGCGCGTCCCAATCCGCAGGCGTCGGGCAGAAAGGCGCCATGGCTGTCGCGCGCGGGCCGGAAGCCTGGGATCTGACGCTGGCTCACTCGCCTGACTCCGACGACGCCTTCATGTTCTACGCGTTGGCCACCAGCAAGCTGCGCGTCCCCGGCCTGCGCTTTACCCACACGCTTTCCGACATCGAAACGCTGAACCAGGCGGCGCAGGACGAAAAATACGACGTGACCGCGCTGAGTTTCTCCGCCTACCCGCATCTGGCTTCGAAATACGCGCTGCTCGACTGCGGGTCGAGCTTCGGAGACGGGTACGGGCCGCTGGTGGTGGCCTTGCGCGCATTGAAGCCCGCGGACCTGGCCGGGCGGCGGATCGCCGTGCCGGGTATGCTTACTTCCTCCTATCTGGCGCTGCGGCTGCATACGCCACGGTTCGAGCCCGTGCCCATCCCCTTCGACAAAATCATCGAAGCGGTGCGCAACGGCAGCGTGGAGGCCGGCCTGCTGATTCACGAGGGCCAACTGCTGTATTCCAACGCCGGCCTGCACCGCGTGGTGGACCTGGGCATGTGGTGGCGCGAGCAGACCAGCCTGCCGCTTCCGCTCGGCGGCAACGCCGTGCGGCGCGCCCTGGGTCCGGAGGTGGCCCGCCGTGTGGCTCGCGCGATTCAGGAAAGCGTGCAGTACGCGCTCGATCACCGCGAGCCGGCCCTCAGCTACGCGCTCCAGTTTGCCCGCGAAATGGATATGGAGCTGGCCGACAAATTCGTGGGCATGTACGTGAACTCCTGGACGCTCAGCATGGGTGAGCTCGGGCGCAGCGCCGTGCGCGAACTGCTGGCCCGCGGACACGACGCCGGAATCCTGCCCTCTGTTCCGGCGATTGATTTCATTTCGCTGATCCCGGACGGAAACGGATCCTAGTGCGTTCATGAATTCCGGGATCGCAGTGTGGCGGCGTGCGAGATTGCTGCGACCGGACACGCCCCGCCGCGCGCTGTTTGGATAGTGCACAAACTGAAAGCCTGTGCTACTTTCTCGGCTTCCTGCCAGGGGCGTCCCGGCAGCCACCCGTTCGATGGAGCTCATACTGGCCAGCGCTGGAAGCTATCCCCGCAGCGGTTCGGGCGAGGGCCTGCAGGTGCTGGTGCGCGCCCGCGCAGCCGCGGCGCGCGGAGAGCAAACTGCCGCGGACCTCTCCGACGCGGAAAATTTCATGGTGCGCCGCGCCATCGAGGAGCAAGTGGCCGCGGGGTTTGAAGTGGTGACGGACGGGCTGACGCGCTGGTGCGACCCCGTCTCCCACTTGGCCTGCAAACTCGAGGGCGTGGATCGGGGCGCCGAGCGCGCGCTTCCCAATGGCGGCAGCTACCGCGTGCCGGTGGTCACGAAGCGCCCTGTGCGCAACCTCCCCTTCCTCACGGAGGAATACCGCTTCGCCTGCAATGCCCTCGGCACAGTCATTACCCCCCGGGGAAAAGCAGGGAAGCTGGCGGTGAAGGCCGTCCTCACCGGCCCGTTCACGCTCGCAAAACTTTCCGAGACGAAAGACTCCAGTATGGCTACGCTCGAAGCGCGGGCCGAAGCCTTTGCCGAAGTGCTGGCCGCGGAAATTGCCGCGCTGGCCGAAGGCGGAGCGGAAAACATCCAGGTGGATGAGCTGGCGCCGTTTGACCCCCGGAGCGATTGGACCGTGCTGCGCGCCGGCTTTTCCGCTCTCGCTGCCGCGCGCGACACCGCGCGAAAGGGCGGCCACCGCGTGGAGCTGACCCTCGCGCTCGATTCGCGCGGCGCCGCGGCGCAATTTGACTCGCTGTTCGATCTCCCTGCGGACGTGATTGCGTTCGATCTCGCCGCCGACGCGAAGCTCTACGACCGCATCGCCTCGGCGGGCTCGCCGAAGCCGGTGCATCTCGGCCTGGTCAGCGGACGAAGCGCGGAAATGGAAAACATCCGGGAGCTGACGCGCAAACTGGAAGCCCTGCTGCCAAAAATTGCAGCAACGAAGGTGTTCCTGGGTCCCGCGGGCGGCCTGGACGCCCTGCCGCGCGAGATCGCCCGCGCAAAACTCGAACTCATGGCGCGCGTGCGAGAAAACGTCGCGGGCCGCCCCGTTCCACTGTGAGCTCCGCCGGAAGAGCCGGGGCGAGCGCGCAAACCGGGATGGACACGCGGCC
>Ga0074044_10000642_pt1 | contig 32990 bp, 26 predicted proteins | sample BogForMeECP23OM1_FD_94443 | JGI IMG/M metagenome (GOLD analysis project Ga0074044, IMG submission 94443) | Bog forest soil microbial communities from Calvert Island, British Columbia, Canada - Bog Forest MetaG ECP23OM1 | ecosystem: Environmental > Terrestrial > Soil > Wetlands ...
ACGATGTATCGGGAGTCGGCTGAAGCGGCGTTAAAATTGCTGGCGGATGGCACGAAGATCGATCTTGTTTTCAGCGACATCGTTATGCCCGGGACGATCGACGGTGTAGGGCTCGCAACCGAAATCCGGTCGCAGTATCCCAATTTGCCAGTAGTCCTTACGACTGGCTACAGTGAAGCTGCACGAGCCGCCCCCGAGGACTTACGGATACTGCGCAAGCCTTTTGATGCCGAAGCGCTAAGGGTCTTTATTCAGGACGCGATGGCAAGTGAGATTGACTAGTAGCACTACTTTGGCAGATTCATTCACGCCGTTTGCCAGCGCGAATCCATCTTCGGCAGTGCGGGCCTCTCTTAGGCGGCGATCTAAGTCAGAGTCCGATGTTCTACCGTTGAACTGTTCCCCAATTTTTCGCGCGCTCAGAAATTTTAGCGCTGTAACGAAAGCCACTCATGCAAAATGGGCGCTCTCCTCTGGGACATCTCGACGCGCTTTCCAAGGCTCTCACAAGCCGAGGTCTGCCGGCGAGCGTCGGATCAATGCTTGCCTCGACCCGAAAACCCGACCACCACCGTGGCGATACAGAGCATGCTGCAGGCCGCCGAAAACAGGAACACGGCGCGCGGCTCGCCGTGATCCATGAACATTCCGTAGATCGTTGGCGCGATCATGGAGCCAATGTTAAATCCAGACGACACGAAACCGAAGACGCGTCCGAACGCATTGTGCGGCGTCACCGCGCGCACCAGCATGTCTCGCGAAGGGCTGGCAATGCCGACGAACAGTCCGGAAAGCGACGTCATCAGCACGAGCGCAAAGGAGGAGAAGCCGACGACGCCGACGAGAGCGGTCACGATTCCGGCAAAGGCCAGGCCGAGGCCGGCGACGGCGGCGTGGCGTGCGGTGCGTGAGGCGAGGACGCCGCCGACAAGCACGCCCAGCGCATTCATCAACAGCAACCCGGTCAGCGCTATATTAGCGAGCGTGTCGGGTGTGCCGTAGAGCGCGCCGAGCGCAACCACGAGGAAGCTATTGAGCCCTCCCATGGTTGATATGAGAATGAAAAAGCAAAGGCTGAGAATGATCGGCGGGGAGAGCAGGAGCCGCCAGCCGCGGTCATCGCCCGGCGAACCGCCGGCGTCGCGGCGCTTTTCGGCTATTCGGTCGGCGGCCGTTGGCCGCTGCGCGGCCAGTAGCACAAGCACCGCGAAACCGAGTAGCGCAGCGCCAATATAGGCGCCGCGCCACCCGAATTGGCTCTGCATCACCAGCAGCGTGGCCGGAGCGACCGCGGCGCCCAGCATCCCGGCGAAGGTGTGGAATGAGAAGACTTGGCCGATCCGCGCTGGCGCGCTGTGGTGGGACAGAAGTGAATAGTCGGCCGGGTGATAGGCCGCGTTGCCGAGCCCGGCGACGGCATACATGGCAATGAACACGACGAACGAATGGACGATTCCTGCGACCGCGAAGGCGGCGGTGCCGATTGCGACGCCCGCCATCAGCACGAAGCGTGCGCCGATACGATCGACCAGAAAACCGGCCGGCGTCTGCAATACGGCCGACACGACATTAAACACGGTGAGCGCGAGTGCAAGGTCGGTATAGCTCACGCCATAATCCGCCCGCACGAACGCGAACAGCGGCGCAAGCATGATCATGTAGTAGTGACTCAAGAAGTGCGCCGCGCAGACCGGCGCGACCACCTTAAATTCGCCGAAGCGGCGTGCAGGGACGGAAATCGCTTGCGTCATCGAATTAAACGCCCGGTGCCGCGCGGAGCGCCTGCCAGATATGAAACGGCGTCAACGGCATGTCGACATGACGAACGCCGTAATCGGCGAGCGCATCGACGACCGCATTCATCACCGACGTGAGAGCGCCGGCGCAGCCGGCTTCGCCGCAGCCCTTGACGCCAAGCGGGTTGGTTTTCGCCGGCACCGGGTGCTCGGCAAGAACGAATGGCGGCGCATCCGTCGCGCGCGGCATGGCGTAGTCCATGAACGAGCCGGTCAGCAATTGTCCGTCGCCGTCGTAGACCGTCATTTCCATGAGCGCCTGGCCGATGCCTTGCACGACACCGCCATGGAGTTGGCCGGCGACGATCATCGGATTGACGACGGTGCCGAAATCGTTGACGCAAGTGTATTTCACCACTTCGACCGCGCCAGTCTCGGGATCGATTTCAACCTCGGCAATATGGCAGCCATTGGGAAAGGTCGCGGCGCTGGGTCCGTTGCTGATGTGAGTGACGTCGAGCGATTGCGGTGCCTCCGCCGGCAGCTTGGCGCCGCCGTTGCGCAGCATTTGCGCGAGCTCGACCAGCGAGACCGCGCGATCCGTTCCGGCGATAACGAAACGGCCTTGGTTGAATTCGATATCGGAAGCCGCAGTTTCAAGCACGTGGCTGGCGATCTCCTTGCCCTGTTCGATAACCTTGGCGGCAGCTTCGACGATCGCGGTACCGCTGTGCATGATCGACTTCGACCCGCCACTGCCGCCACCCATCACGATCCGATCGCTGTCGCCCTGAACCAGCGAGATTTTCTCATAGGGAACGCCAAGCTTCTCGCTCAATACTTGCGCAAACGGCGTGGCGTGGCCCATGCCGAAATCGAGCGTGCCGGTGGTGAGCGTCACCGCGCCGTCGCCGTCGAAGACGATCCCGGCCATTTCTTTCGAGGGCGGCGCGGTGACCTCCAAAAAATTGCCGATGCCGAAGCCTCGCAGCTTGCCGCGCTTGCGACTCTCGCGCTTGCGGCGGGCGAAGCCCTTGCCGTCGGCGAGTTCAAACGCCTGCTTCGTCAGCGCGGCGAAATCGCCGCTGTCGTAAGTCATGCCGGAAGCGGTCTTGTACGGCAGGTCCCGCGGGCTGATCTGATTGCGCCGCCGCAGCGCGAGGCGGTCGATTCCTATCTCGGCTGCCGCCGTGTCGATCAGCCGCTCCATATAATAATTTCCCTCCGGCCGACCGGCGCCGCGGTAGGCGGAGACGTGCGAGGTGTTGGTGAACACGCACTTGGTCGACACTTCGATCAGCGGCGTGCGATACATGCCCTGCACGTTCTTCACCGCGTTGATCGTCCCCATCATCGGCGCAACGGGCGAGAGGAACGCGCCCATATTGGCGAAGCTTGTGATGCGCACCGCAAGGAAGGTCCCATCACCGGCGAGTGCGAGCTCGCCCGTGACATCGTGATTGCGGCCATGACTGTCGGAGACGAAACTGCCGGAGCGCTCGTCAGTCCACTTCACGGGCCGGCCGAGCGCGCGAGCGGCATGCAGCAGGCAGATATATTCGGGGAAGACCGCGGCCTTCATGCCGAAGGAGCCACCGACCTGGCCGGTCAGGATATGCACGTCCTTGACGGCGACGCCGAGCGCCTCGGCGATGTTGGCGCGCATGCTGAAAACGCCCTGCGAGCCGACGTGGAGTGTGAAGCGACCGCCGTCGTAGGCCGCGAGCGCGGCGCGCGGCTCCATGGCGTTGACGACGACGCGGCTGTTCACAAGCTTCAATCGCGTCACGTGCGTCGCCGCGGCGAACGCCGCGTTGACGGCATCGGCGTCGCCAAAATGATAATCGAGCGAAACATTGCCCGGCACATCATCGTAGAGGATGGGCGCGCCGTCGCGTGCGGCGTCTTCCGCCGAAATGACGGCAGGCAGCGCCTCGATCTCGAGAAGGACCGCTTCGGCGGCATCCTTGGCGGCGAGCGCAGTCTCGGCGACGACAAAGGCGACGGGGTCGCCGACGTAGCGAACTCTGTCCGCCGCCAGTGCACCGCGCCACGGCTTCTTCATCGGCGAGCCGTCGCGGTTTTTGAACGGCACGATGCACTTGAGCGGACCATAGCCCTGCAGATCGGCGGCGGTATAGACGCCGAGCACGCCCGGCATTTTTCGCGCGGCGTCCGCATCGATCGCGCGGATGATGCCATGGGCATTGCGGCTGCGCACCATCGCCGCATAAGCCTGGCCAGGCAGGCTGACGTCGTCGGTATAATGTCCCTGGCCGCGCAGCAGCATCGGGTCTTCGCTGCGCGGCACCGACTGTCCGACGGCAAATTTCTCAACGGCCAATCCCTCGGTCGCGAGTTTGTCCGCCGTCAATTGGTCCGCCTGTCGGCCGGCAGGCTGGTGCAAATTCATGGCCGTCCAATCCCGCAAAATGCCATATCGCGGTGACATAGTGGACTTGGCAGAGCGCGACAAGCTGGGCGCGCAACATGGCTCATAGGCGGGAAAGGCACCGTATTGGCCCTGCCGTCTCCGGCTGATACATTTGCCCCGACTTGAGCTTGAACATGGCCGCGGCCGTCGAGCCGCAGAGTTCCGGCGCGGCAGGAAGGTATTGGATGAACGAGGAGGCGCCGCCGACCGGCGGCCTCGATGGCCATGGAGCGTCGCGACGGCGACCGCGCTGGCCTCGCCGAACGCCGTACGGTATCCGTCGCGATGGCGGCTGGCGCGACGACACGCACGCGTTCGTGAACGAGCATTCCGATGGAACCTATGCCGCGCTCGATCTCGGCACCAATAATTGCCGGCTTCTGATCGCGCGTCCGACTGCAGACGGGTTTCGCGTCGTCGACGCGTTCTCCCGCATCATTCGTCTCGGCGAGGGCGTTGCCGCTTCGCGCCGCATCAGCGAGGCGGCAATCACCCGCGCGGTCGAAGCGCTGCTGATCTGTCGTGACAAGATGCGCGCGCGCGGCGTGCGGCGGGCGCGGCTCATTGCCACGGCGGCCTGCCGCGCGGCCGAGAACGGCGAAGAATTCCGTGCCCGCGTCGCCGAGCAGGCGGGCCTCGAGCTCGAGATCGTCGATTCCGCGACCGAGGCTAGGTTGGCGGCGGCGGGCTGTACCGAGCTGTTCGATCCCGCGGCGACCGGCGTCATCCTCTTCGATATCGGCGGCGGATCCTCGGAGCTGGTGCGGCTCGGCCGGCCGAACGGTGTTCGGCGCGGGCCGCCGCGGCCCGACATTGTCGGCTGGGTTTCGTTCCCCATCGGCGTCGTCACGCTGGCCGAGCGTTACGGTGGCACCGTGGTGCCGCGCGAGATCTATGATGCCATGGTTGAAGAGGTCGGCACTTTCGTGGAAAAATTCGCCGACGCGCATCGCGGCGAGCTTGACGACTTTCACATGCTCGGCACGTCGGGCACGGTGACGACGATCGCCGGGGTGTTCTTGAGGCTCAGGCGCTACGACCGCCGGCGCGTCGACGGCTGTTGGCTTTCCGACGACGAAATTTCGCGCGTGGTTTCCGAACTGATGGCGATGAGCTTCGACGAACGCGCGGCGAACCCTTGCATCGGGGCGGAGCGCGCCGACCTCGTCCTCGCCGGCTGCGCCATCCTCGACGCGATCCGACGCGCCTTTCCTTGCCCCAGGCTGCGCGTCGCCGACCGCGGCCTGCGCGAGGGCATGCTGGTCGAGATGATGCGGGCCGACGGCGTGTGGGGAGAGGCCTGATCGGCTATGGCGCGGCTCAAGGGCGAGAAGCGCCGCACACTGTCGTCGCGGACTTGGCTCGAACGGCAGATCAGCGATCCTTACGTGGCGCGCGCCAAGCGCGAAGGGTTTCGCTCCCGCGCGGCTTATAAGCTCGCCGAAATCGACGACAAATATCGCCTGCTCAAGCCGGGAACGCGCGTCGTCGATCTGGGCGCGGCGCCGGGGGGCTGGAGCGAGGTCGCCGCCCGGCGGGTCGGCGAGGGCGGCCGGGTATTCGCGATCGACATTCTCGACATGAAGCCGGTCGCCGGAGTCGAATTTCTCAAGCTCGATTTTCTCGCCGGCACCGCGCCGCAGCGGCTCAAGGCCTTGCTCGGCGGCAAGGCTCACGGAAAAGTTGACGTCGTGCTCTCGGACATGGCGGCCAACGCCACCGGCCACCGCAAGACCGACCATTTGCGCATCATGGCGCTCGCCGAAGCGGCCGCGCATTTCGCGCGCGAGGTACTCGGTCCGGGCGGCAGCTTCCTGTGCAAAGTCTTGCAAGGCGGCACCGAAACCGCGCTTCTTGCCGAGCTCAAGCGCGATTTTGCCGGCGTCAAGCACGTCAAGCCGCCGGCGAGCCGCAGCGATTCGGCGGAGCTTTATCTCCTCGCCCGCGGATTTCGCGGCCGTGAGGTGCCGCCGGCCTAGGGATTATCCGCCGCCACCGCCTGCGCCGCCTTCGCGCCCGGCGAGTTCCGCACCGGCGTCGGCCGGAAGACGCGCGAAGATGAAGGCCGCACAGGCGGTCAACGCGCCGACCGCGAGAAATGCCGGCGGAAAGTCCATGGCGCCCATTGCGGTCCCGTGCTTCAGCCGCAGCGTGGTCTCGACCACGAGCGCGCCGACGGCGACGCCGGTCGATAACGACAGTTGCTGGGCGACGGAGACGAGCGTGGTCGCCCGGCTCATCAGCTGCGGTTCGATCTCGGCATAGGCGATCGTGTTGATGCTGGTGAATTGCAGCGAGCGAAAAAAGCCGCCGGTGAGAAGAATGGCGACCATCGCCGCAAACGGCATGCCGGGAACGAAGCTGGCACAGGCGGCGAGAAACGCGGCGCTGATAAAGCTGTTGTAAACGAGCACCGGGCGATAGCCGAGGCGTTTGAGTACGCTGGCGACGGCGGCCTTCATGAACAACGAGCCGAGCGCGCCGGTGAAGGTAATGAGGCCGGATTGGAACGGCGTCAGGTCGAAGCCGATCTGCAGCAACAGCGGCAACAGAAACGGTAGCGCGCCGATACCGAGCCGGAACATGAAGCCACCGAAAATGCTGGCGCGAAACGTCGGCAGCTTGAGCAGCCTGAGATCGAGGATGGGTGCCGACTTGTGTCTGGCATATACGACATAAGCCGCCGCCGAAGCGGCGCCGACGCCGAGCAGCGCGGCGACCACGCCGGTGGGCAAAAACGCCAGTCCCATGACCGACAATCCGAAGGCAAGTCCGCCGATGCCCAGCCCCGACAGGATGAAGCCGACAAAGTCGAACGGAGCGGGCCGTTCGGCGCGGACATTCGGAATGTAGCGTGTGGCCATCACCAGGCCGACGAGACCGATCGGCACATTGATGATGAAGATCCAGTGCCACGATGCGTAAGTCGTGATGAAGCCGCCGAGCGGGGGACCGCAGATCGGGCCGACGAGGGCCGGTATCGTCACCAACGACATGGCGTGGACCAGTAGCCGCTTATCGATGCTGCGCACCAAAATGAGGCGGCCGACCGGCGTCATCATCGCTCCGCCCATGCCTTGAATGATCCGGGCCAGCACGAATTCCTCGAGTGAGCGCGACAGCGCGCAGCCGATCGAGCCGAGCACGAATACTCCGATGGCGATGCGAAAGACGTGGCGGGCGCCGAAACGGTCGGCCGTCCAGCCGCTCGCCGGAATGCAGATGGCGAGCGCGAGCAGGTACGAGGTGACGGCGAGCTTCAGCGCCAGCGGGTTGGTGCCGAGCGCGCGCGCGATGGCGGGCAGCGACGTCGCGATCACGGTGGAGTCCATGTTTTCCATGAACAGCGCGACCGCGACGATAAGCGGCACGACGCGGTCGTACGAGCTCGGCGGAACGCTCGGGGGCATGAGGTTCTATCGGCTCGCTGGGGGGCTGGCTTTGAGCCGCTGCAAGCCTTCGGCGGGCTGCTGGAACGAAGGATCGAGCTCAAGCGCCTTGCGGAAGTCGGCGATAGCGCCGGCGGCATCGGCGAGCCGCTCGCGGATCAGACCGCGGGTCGAAAAAGCACTCGCCGAATGCGCGTTGAGCGCAATCGCGCGGTCGGCGTCGGCCAGCGCATGTACATTGTCGCCGGCGAGGTAATGCGCCCAGGCACGATTGTAAAAGGCGAGCGCAGCGGTCGGCGACAGCTCGACGGCGCGTGTGTAGTCGGCAATGGCGCCGGCAAGATCGAGTCGCTCGCGCTTGGCGTTGCCGCGGTTGATGTAGGCGTCCGCCGAGCGCGGATCGAGCTTAATGGCCTGATCAAGATCGGCAATGGCGCGCTCGGTCTCGCCCTTGGCCTGCCAGGCGCTGCCGCGGTTGTTATAGGCCACGGCCGTCGGATTGAGTTTGATCGCTTGGTCGTAATCGGCGATCGAACGATCGAGATCGCCTTTGCGCCGCCAGGCGATACCGCGATTGTAGAGCGCTGCGGCATAGTTCGGATCGACGCGCAGCGCCTCGTTGTAGTCGGCGATGGCGCGGTCGGGGTCGCCTTTGTCGTCGAAGGCGTTGCCGCGATTGTTGTAGGCCACGGCGAATTTCGGATTAAGCTTGATTGCCGCGTCGTAATCGGCGATGGCGCGATCGAAATCGCGTTTCTGAAAGAAGGCATAGCCGCGCTCGTTGTAGGCGCCGGCGTGTTGCGGATTGAGGTGGATGGCCTCGGTCAAATCGGCGATCGCGCGGTCGAGGCTGCCGTCGCGACGCAGCGCGATGCCGCGATCATAGTAGATGCGGGCGTTCTTGGGGTCGAGACGGATCGCCTCGTTGTAGTCGGCAATGGCGGCGTTGCGGTCGCCCTTGTCGTCGTGCGCGTTACCACGGTTGCTGTAGGCTTCCGCGTTGGTCGGATCGAAGCGGATCGCAGCGTCGAAATCGGCGATGGCGCGGCCGTAGTCTCTATTCTGGTAGAAGACGAGGCCGCGATTGTCGTAGGCCAGCGCGAATTGCGGTGAAAGCTTGATGGCGTGATCGAAATCGGCGAGGGCGCGGGCGGTATCGCCCTTGGCGCGCCAGACATCACCGCGGTTGTTGTAGGCAGCAGCGAAATCGGCGTCGAGGCGGATCGCCTGATTGTAATCGGCGATGGCGCGGTCGAAATCGCCCTTCTGAAACCAGACGATGCCGCGATTGTTGAGCGCTGCGGCGCTTTTCGGGTCGAGCCTGATTGCCTGGTCGTAATCGGCAATTGCATGGTCGAAGTCGCCCTTGCGGCGGAACGCGAGGCCGCGATTGAAGTAGGCCACGGCGTAGTTCGGGGAAAGTCGGATCGCCTCGTTGTAATCGCCGATGGCGCGGTCGAAGTCCGCCTTCTCGTCGAAAGCATTGCCGCGGGTCATCAACGCGCCGGCGTCGGTTCCGTTGAGTTTGATCGCCGCGTCGAGATCAGCGATGGCGCCGTCCAGGTCGTGCTGTGCCAAGCGTACGCTGCCGCGGTCGGCGAAGGCACGCGCGTAGCCGGGATTGAGTTTGGTCGCTTCCGTGAAATCGTTGAGCGCATTGGCGAGGTCGCCATTGGCGCGCATTACCATGCCCCGATTGTGATGCAGGATGGCGAGATTGGCTGGCTGATAGCGGCCGGAATCGATCAGCGCCGTGCAGGACGCGATTCGCTTCTCATTGGTGGCGCGCCATTGTCCGGTGCAGCGGCGTTCGTCGGTTGCGTCCTCCGCGTGCGCGGCCACGACAAGCCCGAGCGGGGCAGCCAAGGCCAGGGTCACCCAAACAGCCCAAAAGGCATGCGGCGATCTCCGCGGCATCATAGTTTCACCCGGCATGAACTGGGCAATCGCTTTAACTCGCTTTGTTCGGTCTCGGTTGCGGCCAAGCTACTCTGCTGTACACTCACCGGCAAAGCCGTGCAGTCCCTTCTGGCCGGGCACGATGGATGTGAGACGGTGCGAAGCCAACCGACGACCGATGCAATGAACAGCCAGCTTGAATACCGGGCGTGCAAAGTGGCCGCGCCACAGAGCCGAAGGGCTCGGCACCCGACACTCGCGTGAACCTGCCGGAGCGAGGGGTATGCGCGGCCGCTCAATTTCCCTTTCGGTTCCCCGGCGCATTGTCGCGGATTACATGCGCCTTGCGGCAACGATACCCAGCGTGCCGGCCGAGCGGACAATGGATCTCGGCGCGGTGGCGGCAGCCCGCAATGCATGTTCGCCCCGCCCGCCCTGGGTGGCTATTTTCGCCAAGGCCTTTGCCCTCACGGCTGAGGAATTCCCCGAGCTCAGGCGTGCGTTTTTCAAATGGCCCTGGCCGCACCTGTACGAGTATCCCGCCAGCGTTGCGATGTTCGCCATCGATCGCATCTATCAGGGCGAGCCCTGTGTCTTGCCGCGCATGATCAAAGATCCGGCGGCCTATCGCATCGGCGATCTTGCGCAGATCATCCGGCATGCCAAGGAGGCGCCGCTGGATGAAATCAAGGAATTTAAGCGCGCGCTCGATATTGCGAAATTGCCGAGACCGGTGCGACGGCTGCTTTGGTGGCTTGGCTTCTGTAACGGGCGCCAGCGCGCCAACTTTTTCGGCACCGTCGTACTATCGACGGTGTCCGCGTTCGGCGCCGATCTTATCCATCCGATCGCCGTGGCGCCGTTTCTTCTGACCTATGGGATTATCGGTGCAAACGCACGTTGCCGCGTCCGCCTTATCTTCGATCATCGTGTCCTTGACGGCGTGGCGATCGCGCGGGCCTTGGTGCGCCTTGAAGCCATTCTCAACACGGCGATCATCGACGAGATCCGCGCGGCGGAAACTGCGGTCGCGCCGACAAATACTCCCGGGATGGAGCTCCACTCGGTATCGTCCCAAACCCCAGGTCCGGGAAAACTCGCCGTTCCATAGGCCCAGATTTCAACACCATCTATGAATCCGGGCGCGGACGTGCTAGGAGCCGCCGCCAACCCAAGCGGGCCATCGAGTCGGACCAGCAGGCGGGCAGGGCGAGTGCTCCACTCGCGCGGATTTCCGCTTTCAAGCTGCCTTTTTCGACGCGCCCGCCCGGCAAGCCCGCCACACACCGTGCGGGCGCAAGCGGAGTTGGCAATGCTCAAGAATAGTCCGCGCGAGGGCTTCACCTTCGACGACGTGCTCATCAAGCCCGGTCTGTCGGACGTGCTCCCCTCGGAGGTGGATATCCGCACGCGCATCACGCGCGGCATCACGCTCAATATCCCGATTGCCGCCTCGGCCATGGATACTGTGACCGAGACGCAAATGGCGATCGCCATGGCGCAGGCGGGCGGCATTGGCGTCATTCACCGCAATCTCGAGCCCGCGGTGCAGGCGGCGCAGGTGCGACAAGTGAAGAAGTTCGAATCGGGCATGGTGGTAAATCCCGTCACCATTCATCCCGACGCGACGCTCGCCGATGCGCTCGCTCTGATGCAGGAGTACCACATCTCTGGCATTCCGGTGGTCCAAGGCGGCGGCAACGGCCGCGCCGGCAAACTCGTCGGCATCCTCACCAACCGCGACGTGCGCTTTGCCACTGACAAGCGGCAAAAGGTCTCCGAGCTGATGACCAAGGACGCCCTGGTCACGGTGCGCGAGAGCGTCGGCCAGGACGAGGCTAAACGCCTGCTGCATCAGCATCGCATCGAGAAGCTCCTGGTGGTCGATAACGATTACCGCTGCGTCGGTCTCATCACGGTGAAGGACATCGAGAAGGCGGTAGCCAACCCCAATGCCTGCAAGGACGAGCAGGGCAGGTTGCGCGTCGCCGCCGCCACCAGTGTCGGCGAAGCCGGCTACGCCCGCAGTCAGGCGTTGATCGAGGCGGGCGTCGACCTCGTCGTCGTCGACACCGCCCACGGTCATTCCCGGCGGGTACTCGACGCCGTGACCCGCATCAAACGGCTGTCGAACGCGGTACAAGTGGTGGCCGGCAATATCGCCACCGCCGAGGGCGCCAAAGCGCTGATCGATGCCGGCGCCGACGCCATCAAGGTCGGAATCGGGCCGGGCTCCATCTGTACCACGCGAGTCGTCGCCGGCGTGGGCGTGCCGCAGCTCACGGCAATCGTTGACGCGGTCGAGGCCGCGAAGCGAACCGATACGCCGGTGATCGCCGACGGCGGCATCAAATATTCCGGCGATCTCGCCAAGGCGATGGCGGCGGGTGCCGATTGCGCCATGGTGGGCTCGCTTCTCGCCGGCACCGACGAGACACCGGGCGAGGTTTTTCTCTATCAGGGCCGCTCATACAAAAGCTATCGCGGCATGGGTTCCGTCGGCGCCATGGCGCGCGGCTCAGCCGATCGCTACTTTCAACAAGAGATCAACGACGCGCTCAAGCTCGTGCCCGAAGGCGTGGAAGGCCAGGTGCCTTACAAGGGCCCGGTTGCCAACGTGCTGCACCAGCTCGTCGGTGGACTACGCGCGGCCATGGGCTATGTCGGAGCAAGAAACCTCGCCGAGTTTCACGCCAAGGCCGAGTTCATGCGTATTTCCGGCGCGGGTTTGCACGAGAGCCACGTGCACGATGTCACCATCACGCGCGAGAGTCCCAACTATCCGAACCGCGAATGAGCACTCACCATGAAAACGCCGGCTGCCGATCCGTTCGCGCTGGTCCGCATGGCTACTCAGCGTCAAGCTGTGGGTCTCGCATTGGCGGTGACACGGCACCATGATAAGCACCTGTAACCATTAACATCGGGGGTCCGGCCGATGTCGCTCCAAGCCGTTCTGCTGCCGCTATTCGTCGAGGTCATTCTCACCTTCGCGCTCATGCTCTGGATGGGCGGGCTGCGCAGCGGCGATTATCGCTCGGGGGCCGTCAAGGCGCAGGATGTCGCGCTACGCGAGCCGATCTGGCCCCGGCGCACCGCACAGGTTGCCAATTCCTTCTCCAATCAGTTCGAACTTCCGGTCCTGTTCTATGTGCTCACCATCCTGGAATTGGTCACCAGACACGCGGGCTACGTCTTTGTCATCTTGGCGTGGATTTTCGTGATCTGCCGCGCGCTTCAGGCTTATGTGCACGTGACCAGCAATATCGTGCGGCTGCGTGGCGCATTTTACTCCGTTGGGGCGTTGGTCCTCATGATCATGTGGGCGCTCTACATCGTCGAGGTGCTCACCGGAACCTGAGGAGCAAATGATGCCGCTCGATCTTTGTCACCCAACGGCTCCGCACGCGAAGCTTAAGCTGCCGGAATGGTACGTCTCCAACCTCATGATGGACCGCGCGCTCGATGCGATCTGCCGGCGTGTGAAGAAGTTCGATCGTAAGCACGATATTCCCTACCTTGCGGGTTATAGCGAGGACGGCAAGACCATCTACATCGATCGCCACATGCCGCAGTTTTTCAAGTTCCGCGGGCGCAAGATCGACACCGACCGCTTCCTCGTCCTGCATGAGGAGGTGGAGAAGACGCTGATCGATCAACTTGGGCTGCACTATCTGCACGCGCATCAGATCGCGACGCGCGCGGAGCAGGCGGCGGTGCGCGCCGCTGGCATCAACTGGCGCGACTACGACCGGTTCATGCAGAAATACGTCAAGCGAATCGGCGATGAGCGCTTGACCAAGGTACCCGACGATCTCGACACCAAACCGTATCGCGACGAGCACGATGACGATTTGTTGCGGCGGATGCTCGCTTCGATCGACAAGGGCGAGATCCCCAAAGGATTCCGTGGCGTGCAATTGCGCGATGCCGCCCATGACGTCCGCCAGTATGTTCGCCGTCATGACACGCCGGGTGCCCGCCGCGCGAGCGCGGTCAAGCGCGCCATGAAATGACGGCGGGCTCAAGCGGGGCGCCCGCATGACGCCGGCCGCACGTCTTTCGGCTGCCATCGAGGTCATTGCCGACATTGACGCGCGACGGCGGCCGGCGGCGGACGCGCTCAAGGACTGGGGCCTCGCCCATCGCTTCGCCGGCTCGGCGGATCGCGCTGCGATCGCGGGTCTTGTGTACGATACATTGCGCCGCAAATCGTCGTCGGCGTGGCTGATGGGTGAGGCTGGCCCGCGCGCCGTGCTGGTCGGGATGCTGCATCGCGAGCGCGGCCTTGACGTCGCGGAGATCGCGGCGCTGTGCAGCGGGGCGCGCTTTGCGCCCGCACCATTGAGCGAGGCGGAGCGAGCGGCGCTCGCGGGCGATGCGCTCGCGAGCGCGCCGGCGCCCGTTCTCGGCGATTATCCGGATTGGCTCGATGCGCATTTATCGCGCGTCTTTAAGGACGAACGCGCCGCGGAGGGTGCCGCGCTCGCGAGCCGAGCGCCGCTCGACATGCGCGTCAACACGCTCAAGATCGAGCGTGAGGAGGTACTGCCGATGGTCGCGCATCTTCACGCCGAGCCGACGCGATGGTCGCCGATCGGCTTGCGTATTCGGCTTTCGGCCGACGCGAAAAGCCCGGCCATCCATGCCGAGCCTTGCTTTCGCAAGGGTTCAGTCGAAATCCAGGACGAGGGCTCACAGCTTGCCGCGCTGTTCGCCGGCGCCAAGCCCGGCGAACAGGTCGTCGACCTGGCGGCTGGCGCTGGCGGGAAAACTTTGGCGCTAGCGGCCGTGATGGAGAACCGCGGTCAGATTTATGCCACCGACATCGACAAGCGCCGGCTCGCACCGATCCACGAACGCATCGCGCGCGCCGGCGCGCGCAACATCCAAGTGCGCACGCCGCGAGGCGAAACCGATGTTCTCGCCGACCTTGCCGGCCGCATCGATGTTGTGCTGATCGACGCGCCGTGCACTGGAACGGGCGCTTGGCGGCGTAACCCCGACGCCAAATGGCGCGTACGGCCGGGTGCGCTGGCGGAGCGCGTCAAGCAGCAGGAAGTATTGCTCGACCGCGCCGCCGCGCTGGTGAAAGCGGGCGGTCGTATCGCCTACGTCACTTGCTCGGTCCTCCAAGAGGAAAACGCCGACCAAGTGCGCGGCTTTTTGTCTCGGCATCCGGATTTCACCGTTGTGTCCCCGCGCGAGATCGTCGCCGCAGCGCTCGGCGAGCGCGCCATGTTGTTCTGCCGGGCCGCGTTGGTCGCGGAGGAGGGACTTTTGATGACGCCGCGGGCGACCGATACCGACGGCTTCTATGTCGCTGTCATGCGCAAGGCGTAGCATTATGGTGGAACAGGAACTGCGGTGCCCTTGACCCCGGCAGGTCATGGCCGCACATACCCTCCTCAACGCCCATGCACGACACCATCCTCATCGTCGATTTCGGCTCGCAGGTCACCAAGCTCATCGCCCGTCGCGTGCGCGAGGAGTGCGTCTATTGCGAGATCGTCCCTTTCCAGAAGGCCGAGGCCGCGTTGAGCGCCTTGCGGCCGAAAGGAGTAATCCTCTCCGGCGGGCCTGCATCCGTGCTCGACAAGGATGCGCCGCTCGCGCCGATGGCGATCTACCAGGCCGGCGTGCCCGTGCTGGGCATCTGCTACGGCGAGCAGGCGATGGCGCAGCAACTCGGCGGCGAGGTCGAGGGCGGCCATCATCGCGAATTCGGCCGGGCCGAGGTCGAGTTGACCAAACCGTCAGCGCTCACCGACGGCGTCTGGGAGGTCGGGCAGCGTTACCCCGTGTGGATGAGCCATGGCGATCGCGTCACCAAGCCGCCGCCGGGTTTTAAGCCGGTTGGAACCTCGGCCAATGCGCCGATCGCGATGATCGCCGACGAGAAGCGCAAGTTCTACGCCACGCAATTCCATCTCGAGGTCGTGCATACCCCGCACGGTGCGGCCATCCTGCGTAACTTCGTGCGCAAAATCGCCGGCTGCTCCGGCGATTGGACCATGCGTGCGTTCAAGGACGAGGCGATCGAGAAAATCCGTCATCAGGTCGGCAAGGGCAGGGTGATTTGCGGGCTTTCTGGCGGTGTCGATTCCGCCGTTGCTGCCGTCCTCCTGCATGAGGCGATCGGCGACCAGCTCACCTGCGTGTTCGTTGACCACGGCCTGTTGCGGCTCGGCGAGGGCGAACGTGTGGTCGCCTTGTTCCGCAGTGCTTACAACATTCCACTCGTGCATGTTGCCGCCGAGGAGCTGTTCCTCAAGGCGCTCGACGGGGTCGCTGATCCCGAAGAAAAACGCAAGACGATCGGAAAACTGTTCATCGACGTGTTCGAGGCGGAGGCGAAAAAAATCGCAGATTCTGGAAAAGGCTTGGCCGAGTTTCTTGCCCAGGGCACGCTCTACCCTGACGTGATCGAGAGCGTCTCGTTCGCCGGCGGCCCGTCGGTGACGATCAAATCGCACCACAATGTCGGCGGCCTGCCCGCGCGCATGAACATGAAGCTCATCGAGCCGCTGCGCGAATTGTTCAAGGACGAAGTCCGCGCGCTCGGTCGCGAGCTCGACCTGCCGGAGGCGTTCGTCGGCCGCCATCCATTCCCGGGGCCCGGCCTTGCCATTCGCTGCCCCGGCGCCGTCACCCGGGAGAAGCTCGACATCCTGCGGTTTGCCGACGACGTATTCATCGAGGAAATCCGCCGCGCCGGTCTCTACGACGATATCTGGCAGGCCTTCGCCGTGCTGCTGCCGGTACGAACCGTGGGCGTGATGGGCGATTTTCGCACCTACGACTTCGTCGTCGGATTGCGCGCCGTCACTTCGACAGATGGCATGACCGCCGATTTCTATCAGTTCGACATGGATTTCCTCGGCACCGTCGCGACCCGCATCGTCAACGAGGTCAAGGGCGTCAACCGCGTCGTTTACGACATCACCTCGAAACCGCCCGGGACGATCGAGTGGGAGTAGAAATCTCTTCGCAGTGTTCGCCATGAATCGTCAGTCGAACCGCTGAGCTCTAGTCTCATGCGTGTCCTTCTCTCCGAGGGTTCCGGCCTCACATCACGGCAGGTGGCGACCCGACTGGGCAATCTTGGACACCATGTCGAGATACTTTCCTCGTCGCAGATTTGCTTGACCAGATTTACTCGTTACGTCCGCAAGGTGCACCTTGTGCCGCGTTTCGGACTCGAGCCGTTGGCTTGGCTGGACGCCGCCAAAGCAATCGCTAAAGCCCGGGCCATCGACCTTCTTTTCCCGACCCAGGAGCAGGTCGCCGTGCTTTCAGCGCGCCGAGAGACGCTCGACGTCGCGACAGTGGTGCCGGCGTTCCCATCCCTTCGCCGAGTGCAAGACAAGATATCTGCAGCGCGAACGCTGCAAGACATTGGCGTTCCGCAACCAGCATCGGTGATCGTGGGCAGCATGGCCGACTTAGACCGGGTGTCGAATTTCCCAGCCTTCGTCAAACGGCCGATCAGCACGGCCAGTAGCGGCGTTCGCCGAGTCTCGTCAAAGACCGAACTAGAGAGGGCGGCGAAGGAAATGGGACTTGGCGAGCAGGAATTGCTTGTGCAATCCCACTCTTCGGGGCCGCTCGCGATGATCCAAGCCGTCGCAGACAATGGTCGTTTGGTCGCCCACCACGCAAATCTACGTATTCGCGAAGGTGCCGGTGGCGGCGCTTCGCTCAAGGAAAGCGTGACGCTCCCGCTAATGCCTGAAATTCTCGAAAGGATGGTGCGAGCGTTGAATTGGCACGGCGCCTTATCGATGGACGTCATCGTGACGCCCGCCGGACCGGTCGTGATCGATGTCAATCCGCGGCTCGTTGAGCCAATGAACGCTTATTTCGCGGGAGTAGACTTGGTTTCTGTTATGCTTGATCTCGCTCAAGCGAGTCACCCCGCCCTGCAGCGTCCCGGAAAAGCCGGCGTTCGTTCACGCCAGCTCCTGCTCGCGATTCTGGGTGCGGCGCAGCACGATGGGACGAGGTCGGCCATCCTGCGGGAACTCGTCGCGGTACTCTACCGACGCGGCGAATATGCGGCCGCTGATGAAGAATTGACGCCGCTCCATTGCGATCCAATTGCAGCGGTTCCCGTGATTGTCGCCATCTTGTTCACACTCTTTCGGCCGTCGCTTTGGCAGACTTTTCAGTCCGGCGCGGTTGGACAATATTCACTAACGCCGCAAGCGTGGGACCAGATTGTTTCGGCGGCGGCGATCGGCGCGGCGCCCTTGCCAGGCTGAGACTGCGGCGAATCTGCCGATTCATTAACAAACAAATCAGAAGTCATTTTCCCGCCATCGAACCACCATGCTTTCTCCGAAGAGCTGCGGCTCTTTACGGCGCTGACGGCGGGGCAACGGGGTTCCCGCTCGTTCGTGTAAGGCGCGGCGCAAGCGGGGCGAGGGTGGAGCGTTCGATGACATTGCGTGCGTACGTTGGCGGCCTTGCGTCCGCCGCCGGCACCGCTCTTTCCATTTGCTCGGCCTCTGCGGCTGATCTGCCGCCGGCACCGGTTCTCACGGCGCCCGTCGCCTATGCGCCCGCGGCGATTTACAATTGGAGCGGCTTCTACCTCGGAGGTCATGTTGGCGGCGGCTTCGCCAATTCGTCGTGGAGCGATCCCTTTACGGGAGCGAACAACACCTTCAACAGCGGCGCGGGTTTCCTCGGCGGCGGACAGGTCGGAGCCAATCTCCAGGTCAATACGCTGGTGCTCGGCGTTGAGGGCGACTTCAGCTGGACCGGGCTCAAGGGTAGCGGCACCGATTCGATCGGCGACATGATCAACACCAAGACCAACTGGACGTCCACCGTCACCGGCCGCGTTGGCGCGGCCTTCGATCGCCTGCTGGTCTACGGCAAGGGCGGTGTCGCGTTCGCGCGAGATCAAAGCGGCTTTACCGATGTCTTCGCCAACAGCGCGAGCAACACATGCCTGCGCACCGGCTGGACCGCCGGCGCCGGCCTCGAATACGCTCTCAGCAAGAATTGGTCGGCCAAGATCGAATATGACTATCTCGGCTTCGGCTCGCGGGCCTTGAATTTCACCACCCCAACCACGCCGTTGTACACTTCGAACGTCAATCTCAACGTTCAGGAAATCAAGGCGGGCCTGAATTTCCGCTTCGGCGGACCGTGAGTGGTCAGGATCTCGAGCGAATAAGCCGGCACGGCGCCGCCTTTTCATGGCGGCAGGTTCGGCGGGCGGTCAGCTCTTACCAGTGAGGGTTTTGAGACCCGTCGCTTGCGCGAGGGGCCTCGGCATCATTGACAAGAGCGGGCGGCTCGTCATGATCGCGGCCGTGCAATTCGGGCCGACCCCGCTTCCCTCCGACCACGCTTAATCTCAACACCAAAGTTGGCGGCTCATCATGGGCCTCGCTGTCGAAATCCTCGGGCTGGTTCTGTTTCTCGGCGCGCACGTGTTCGTAACCATGCGCAGGCAGCGCGGTGCGTTGATCTCCAGGATCGGCGCGGGGCCATACAAAGGCTTGTATTCGCTGGTTGCGATCGTCGGTATCGTGCTGATCGGCTTTGGTTTCGCGCGTTACCGCGCCGAGGGCCTGATCCAGGTCTGGTATCCGCCGGCATGGACGCGCCAGATCGTGGTCGCGCTGATGTGGCCGGCGAGCATCGCGGTCGTCGCCGCCTATATTCCCGGCGACATCAAACGCGTCCTCAAGCATCCCATGCTGGTCGGCGTCAAAATCTGGGCCGTGGCGCACCTTTGCGCGAACGGCGATCTCGGCGGAATGATCTTGTTCGGGTCAGTGCTCGCTTGGGCGGTCTATGCCCGCATCACCCTGAAACGTCGCAGCGAACCCGGTGCGCCGACCATTCCGGTCGGCGGACGGCGAAACGACATTATCGCGATCATCGTTGGCACCATTCTCTATCTTGCGCTCGGCTTTGTGTTTCATCCTATCGTGATCGGGCTGCCGGCCTTTGGCACGCCGGCGCTGGGATATTGACGAATGTCGGTCCACGACGAGATCCGGCGGCTGACCGCGCCGGACATCCGCGGCCGCAAGAATGGCGAGCCGATCGTGTGCCTGACCTCGTATCACGCGCACACGGCGCGCATCCTCGACGGCTATTGCGACGTCATCCTGGTCGGCGATTCGCTCGGCATGGTAATGCACGGGCTGGAGACCACGGTGCCGGTCACCCTCGACATGATGATCCTACAAGGGCTCGCGGTGATGCGCGGCTCGAAGCGGGCGCTGGTGGTCGTCGATTTGCCGTTCGGCTCGTATGAGGCATCGAAGGAGCAAGCCTTCGCCTCCGCCGCCCGGGTGCTGAAGGAAACCGGTTGCGGCGCCATCAAGCTCGAAGGCGGCCGGCGGATGGCGGAGACCATCGCGTTCCTGGTCGAGCGCGGCGTCCCGGTCATGGGCCATGTCGGCTTGACGCCCCAGGCGATCAACACGATCGGATCGTTCCGCGCGCAAGGCCGCGATGAGAGCGATTGGGCGCCGATCGAAGCGGACGCGCGCGCGGTGACGGACGCCGGCGCGTTTGCCGTCGTCCTCGAAGCGATCGCCGAACCGCTTGGCCGCCGCATCACCGGCGCGGTTGCCATTCCCACGATCGGCATCGGCGCGAGCGTGGCTTGCGATGGCCAGATTCTCGTGCTCGAGGACATGCTCGGGCTCTCTCCGCGGGTGCCGAAATTCGTCAAACGCTTCGGCGAGCTTGGGCCGTCGATCGAGCAAGCGGTGAAGAGTTACGCCGAGGGGGTCCGTACGCGCAGCTTTCCCGGCCCCGAGCACGTCTATCCGATGCGGAAGAAGAAAGTGTAAGGCGGCTTGCGCCGACGCGTCGCGGCGGAACCTGCGCATGGGTCGCACACGGGCGCGGGGGCTTTGCCTTGCTCGTGCCACATGATTATTCTAGCTCCGGCGCGGATTTCGGAGCCTAACTGCCCGGAATCCTTTGATTTTGTCCAGGTCTTGTTTGGAAGCCGGCTCCGCGGCTAGAGGTGCGGCGCAGACAGAGTGTTGAACGCGAGCTGGTGCTGGGGCAGGTTCCGTGACCGATATTTTCCAAGAAGTCGACGAGGAAGTCCGTCGCGAACGGCTTAACAAGCTGTGGCAGCGTTACGGCAATTACATCATCGCCGCCTGCCTTCTCGTTATCGTGGCAGTGGGCGGTTGGCGCGGTTACGATTGGTGGGAAACCAAGAAGGCTGCCGAAGCCGGCGCCGCCTTCGAGCAAGCGATCGCGCTCGCGGAAGCCGGAAAACACCAGGAAGCGGAGGCGGCATTCGCTAAACTCGCCGCCGACGGCACCGCCGGCTATCGCGTGCTGGCGCGTCTACGTGAAGCCGCCGAGCTCGGGCGGACCGACCGCAAAGCCGCAATCAAGGCCTATGACGAAATCGCCGCCGACAGGAGCATCGGACAGGTGATGCAGGATCTGGCTACGCTACGCGCCGGCTTCCTGCTGGTTGACGGCTCCTCCTATGGCGACATGCGCGCGCGGCTCGAGCCGCTGACCGGGCCGGACCGGACTTTCCGCCACAGCGCGCGGGAACAGCTTGCGCTGTCCGCCTGGAAGGAGCGCGATATGGGCGCGGCGCGGCAATGGACCGATATGATTATTACCGATCCGCAAACGCCATCGGGTGCGCGCAGCCGCGCCGAGGTTCTGAGCGAGCTCATCGCAGCGAGCGGCAAGGGCTGAACCGATGCCGACGCGACAAGGTCACTCGCTGGTTCGGGTCGGTTCGGCGCTCGCCGTCGTGCTGGCGCTCGCTGGCTGCACGCCGGGTGGTCAGTTCGACCCGACCGAATTGTTTTCCACGGACCTGTTCGGCGCCAAGAAGAAGCTGCCGGGTGACCGCGAGCCGCTATTCCCTAATGGAGTCCCAGGCGCGGAGACCGGTGTGCCGCCGGATTTGATGAAAGGCTACCAACCGCCGCCGGAGCAGGCCGCGGACAACAGTGGCGCCGCGGCTAAGCCTGTAGCAGCGCCGGCGAAGCCCAAGCCCAAACCCAAGCCAAAGCCGCAAGTTGTGCGTGCGCCGGCGACGCACGATGCTGCCTTTGATCAGAAGCCAGCATCCGCGACGCGGCAAAACGCCCAACCCGCGCAATCGGTTTGGCCGGCCCCGCCATCGAGCAACGCGGCACAGTCCGGACAAACGGTTTGGCCAGCGCCGGCGCCGAGCAACGCGGCACAGTCCGGGCAATCGGTTTGGCCAGCCCCGCCGCCAACTGCTCCGGCCCAGCAAACGGCACAGCCAGGGCAGTCGGTCTGGCCGAATCCTCCGGCTCCCGGCACGTTTTCACGCTGATCACTTCAGGATAAAGAGCCTCCTGCAACGCCAAAGCGGCGTATTGCCATGCGCTCTTGCCATCAGATCGCGTCATGTCCTTCACCGTTGCCATCGTCGGTCGGCCCAATGTCGGCAAATCGACCCTGTTCAATCGCCTCGTTGGGGCGCGCCGCGCTCTCGTCGACGATCGGCCGGGCGTCACACGCGATCGGAGGGAAGGCGAGGGCAGGCTCGGCGATCTTTCCTTTAGGGTGATCGACACGGCCGGGCTTGAGGACGCCGACCGTGAGAGCCTTTCCGGAAGGATGCAGGCGCAAACGGCTGCTGCCATGGCGCAGGCCGATGCTGTGCTCTTCCTCGTTGATGCGCGCGCCGGCACAACGGGGACTGATCGGGCCTTCGCTAGCCTCGTGCGCAGATCCGGGAGGCCTGCCATTCTCGTTGCCAATAAGAGCGAAGGGCGCGCCGGCGGCGCTGGAGTGCTCGAATCCTATGCGTTAGGGCTCGGCGACCCGGTCGCCATCAGCGCCGAACATGGTGAGGGCTTGGCCGGCCTCTATGACGCGCTCCGCGCGGCGCTGCCCGAGGCGACCGCGGAACACGCCCGAGAGGAGGTTGCCGTCGCCGGCGCGGCGGAGGACAAGCCGATCCGCATCGCGGTCGTCGGACGTCCCAACACCGGCAAGTCGACGCTGATCAACCGCCTACTCGGTGAAGAGCGGCTACTGACGGGACCCGAAGCCGGTATCACGCGCGATGCGATCGCGGTCGATCTCTCCTGGCGCGGGCGGCACTTGCGCATCCATGACACAGCGGGACTACGCCGTCGCTCGCGGATCGAAGAGAAGCTCGAAAAGCTTTCGGTCGCCGATGCACTCAACGCCATCCGCTTCGCCGAAGTGGTGATCGTGCTGGTGGACGCGGAGACGCCGTTCGAGGAGCAGGATATCCGGATCGCCGACCTTATCGAGCGGCAAGGGCGCGCCATCGTCATTGGGCTCAACAAGTGGGATTTGGTCGAGAAAGAGCCGGGCGCGCTTTCGCGCTTGCGTACGCACATTGACCGCCTGTTGCCGCAGATCAAGGGCGTGCCGATCGTTGCGCTGTCAGCCCGAAACGGAGACGGCGTCGATCGGCTGATGGCGGCGGCGATGGACGCCCATGCCGTCTGGAATCGCCGGGTGCCGACGGCTGCGCTCAACCGTTTTTTGACGCAGGCGGTGGCGGCACATCCGCCGTCCACCGTTAAAGGCCGCCGCGTCCGGCTCGACTATATCACGCAGCCGAAATCGAGACCGCCGACCTTCGTGCTGTTTTCGTCGCGCGCATCATCGCTTCCTGAGACCTATCGTCGCTATATCGTCAACGGGCTGCGCGAGAATTTTGCGCTGCCGGGCACGCCGATCCGGCTCACGCTGCGCGCCAAGGCCAATCCTTACGCCGGCCGGAAGCGCCGCTGATGGAGGAGTTGGCGGACGAATTGAAAGCAAACGTCGGCACGGCACGACGGGAGGCTGCCTTTGTCTTCATCTTCGCGACCGTGCTGCTCGACATGCTCGCCATCGGCATTGTCATTCCGGTGTTGCCGAAGCTCGTTGTCGATTTCGCTGGGGGTGACACCGAGAGGGCGGCGGTCATTTTCGGCATTTTCGGTACTGCCTGGGCGTTGATGCAATTTCTGTTCTCACCGATTCAAGGCGCGTTGTCTGATAGCTTCGGCCGGCGCACGGTGATCCTGATCTCCAATTTCGGCGTTGGATTGGATTACGTGCTGATGGCGCTCGCGCCGACGCTCGAATGGTTGTTCCTCGGCCGCGTGATTTCCGGCATCACCGCGGCAAGCATCGCGACCGCTTACGCTTATGTCACCGACGTGACGCCGCCGGACAAGCGCGCCGCGCGCTTCGGCCTCCTCGGCGCGGCGTTTGGTGCTGGATTTGTCCTAGGCCCGGCGCTCGGCGGGCTTGCCGGCGCCATTTCGCCACGGTTGCCGTTCTGGATTGCCGCAGCTTTGAGCCTCGTCAACGCGTGCTACGGATTCTTGATCCTGCCTGAATCGCTGCCGCGCGCGTGCCGGGCGGCGTTTGATTGGCGGCGCGCCAACCCTTTTGGCGCGCTGGTGCTATTGCGTTCAAATGCTCAGCTATTCGGGCTCGGCTGGGTTAATTTCCTCGGCAGTCTCGCCCACGCTGTGCTTCCGAGCATCGCCGTCCTCTATATGCTGTACCGCTACGGCTGGGACCAACGTACCGTCGGTTTGACAATGGCGGGTGTCGGGGTCGCGTCGATCGTCGTGCAAGGGGCCGTCGTTGGCTCGGTCACGAAGCGGATCGGCGAGCGTGCCGCGCTGATGTTGGGGCTCGCCTTTGGCGTCTTGGGCTTCCTCGTGTTCGCCATGGCCCAGACGGGTATTGAATTCTGGCTCGGCATCCCGCTCTTGGCATTGTGGGGATTGGAGAACCCGGCGTCGCTCGCCTTGATGAGCCGTTTCGTCAGCGCCTCCGAACAAGGCCGGCTGCAGGGCGCTAATTCGAGCATTATGGGCATCGCCAATCTGTTCGGGCCGGGACTTTTTACCCAGACCTTCGCCTTCGCGATCGGCGCCGGACGGGGCTGGCATCTTCCCGGCGCGCCGTTTCTGATCGCGACGCTGCTGCTTGTTTTCGCCGCCGTCCTCGCCTGGAGGGTGACCCGGGTGAAAACCGGCGTCAGCGTGGGCTTGCGGCCCGATCCGTGAAGACGTTCAGGCGGGGCGCATGAAGTCCAGCAGCTTGCCGGCGCGATAATCGTAGAGCTTGCCGGTTTCGCCAAAGCTAGGCAGACACAGATCGAGGATTTTTTCCGCCACCTGTTCCGGCGTCGGCAGCGTCATCGGATCTTCGCCCGGCATGACCAGCGCGCGCATGCGCGTGCGAACCGGACCGGGATTGAACAGATTGACGCGCACCGCCGTCGCGTCGGTTTCCGCCGCGTAGGTTCGCACCAGCACGTCGAGCGCGGCCTTCGACACCGAGTAGGGAGCCCAATAGGCGCGGGCAAGCGTGGCGACGCCGGAGGTGACGAACACCGCGCGGCCGGCATCGGAGCGTTTGAGCAACGGGTCCACGGCACGGATGAGATGCCAGTTGGCGGTGACGTTGACCGCCATCACCTCGTCCCAGCTTTTCGGCTCGATGTGGCCGAGGGGAGAGGGCACGCCGCCCACTGCGGCATTGCCGACGAGCACGTCGAGCCGCGCGTGACGCTCGTTGAGCGCGGCGGCGAGCCGATAGAGGCCGTCATAGTCGCGCATGTCGAGCGGCACCAGCGTCGCCGAGCTGCCGGCGGCGCGTACCGCATCGTCAAGTTCCTCGAGACCGCCGACGGTGCGCGCCACCGCGACCACATGCGCGCCGGCGCGCGCGAGCGCCAGCGCCGCCGCATGGCCGATACCGCGCGAGGCGCCTGTGACGAGCGCGATACGGCCGGCGAGGGGTGGCGGCATTCCTCAGCTCGCCTCGGCGAGCAATGAAAGCTGTCGGGGCGGGGCTTCGTGCGCCGTACGGTCGGTGAGCGAGGTCGGATATTCGCCGGTAAAGCAATGGTCGGTGAATTGCGGGCGCACCGGATCGCGCCCCTTCTCGCCCATGGCCCGGTAGATGCCTTCGACCGAGAGGAAGGCAAGCGAATCGGCGCCGATGAATTTTCGCATGCCTTCGAGGTCGTGCGCGGCGGCAAGGAGCTTGTCCCGCTCGGGCGTGTCGATACCATAATAATCCGGATGGGTAATCGGCGGCGACGCTATGCGGAAATGCACTTCGCGCGCTCCGGCATCGCGCATCATCTGCACGATCTTCACCGACGTGGTGCCGCGCACGATCGAGTCGTCGATCAATACGATGCGTTTGCCGCTCACCACGGCGCGATTGGCGCTGTGCTTGAGGCGAACGCCAAGCTGCCGAATTTGCTGGGTGGGCTCGATGAAGGTTCGCCCGACATAGTGATTGCGGATGATGCCGAGTTCGTAAGGGATACCTGATTCCTGGGCGTAGCCGATGGCCGCGGGCACGCCCGAATCGGGAACCGGAACGACCACATCGGCGGAAGCCGGCGCCTCGCGCGCGAGCTCCGCGCCACTGGACTTGCGCACGTCGTAGACGCTGCGGCCGCCGATGATGGAATCCGGCCGCGCGAAATAAATATACTCGAAGATACAGGGTCGCGGCGGCATCGGCAGGAACGGCTTGTGCGAATGCGCGCCGTCTTCGTCGAAGACCAGAACCTCGCCGTTCTCCACGTCGCGCACGTAGTGCGCGCCGATGATATCGAGCGCGCAAGTCTCGGAGGTGAGGATCGGGCAGCCGTCCAACTTTCCGAGCACCAGCGGCCGGATCCCCAGCGGGTCGCGGGCGCCCACCAGCTTCTTGTTGGTCAGGCCGACGAAGGCGTAGGCGCCTTCGAGCATGCGCAGCCCCTCGATGAAGCGATCAACGAAACGATTGCGGTGCGAGCGCGCGACAAGATGGAGGATCACCTCGGTGTCGGTCGTCGATTGCATCATGGCGCCTTCGCGCACAAGCTGGCGGCGGAGCGTCAGGCCATTGGTGAGATTACCGTTATGGCCGATGGCAAAACCGCCGGCGTTGAGCTCAGCGAACAGCGGCTGCACGTTGCGCAGAATGGTGTCGCCGGTGGTCGAATAACGCACATGGCCGACTGCGGTGTTGCCCGGCAGGCGATCAATCACCTCACGTCGCGAAAAGGCGTCGCCGACAAGGCCGAGGCGACGCTCGGAGTGAAAACGTTTGCCGTCGAAGCTGACGATCCCGGCGGCTTCCTGGCCGCGATGCTGCAGCGCGTGGAGGCCGAGCGCAGTAATCGCTGCGGCGTCGGGGTGACCGAAGATGCCGAACACGCCGCATTCTTCATGCAGCCGATCGCCGTCAAGATCGAGCAGAGCAGCTTCTGTCATGGCCATCGGCTTACGATCATCTCAATGCACCATTTCCCTTGACCTCGAGCAATTGCTGCATGCCAGCGCGGCTCGAACGATCATACCCGGCGTCGGCGCGACCGCCGACGGGTTTGTCGAGTTCGCCATGCTGATCCGGCTGGCTGTCGGGGGTATCGGGTTCCCCCGGCCGCGGCCGCTTCAGCCTCTTCAAGATGGTGCTTTCCGGGTCCTCCGGCAACATCGACATCAGCCATTGTCCGGTTCCGGCTAGCACGACCCGCGATTTGGCGCTTTTCACCCATTCCGGCTGGCTGCGGTCGGGAACGAGCCAGCTGAAGAACAGGAAGGCTACGACGACGATTACGAGGCCGCGCGCGAGCCCGAACAGGAAACCGAGCGTGCGATCGAGGGCACCCACGCGGCTGTCGAGCACCATATCTGAGATTCGGACGGTCAGAATCGAGACCACCAAAAGCGTGACCAGGAACACACCGCCGATTACGGCGACGGCGGCGACAATGTCATTGTTGAAGTACTGCTTGGCGTAAGGCAGCAGCTTGGCATACGAGTAGAGTGTCGCAACCGCCGCCAGCACCCAGGCGATGATCGAGAGCACTTCGCGCATGAAGCCGCGCACCATGGCGAGCAGCCCCGAAACCAGCATCACCGCGATAAGAACGATGTCGAGCAGCGTAATCGGCATGGTCTGCTAGTCGCTCGCTAATCCCGCCGCATGACCGCGTGCGCAGGTGGCCCGAACGCAAAGGTCCGCCGCGTGTATAGCCGGGCCGGGCGGCGCCGTCATCCGCCTTCTCGTCTGCTCAGCCATCTCATTTTATCGTTAATAATTGGGGGGATATGTCGCGGAAAGCGGATGGTAGTTCCCCCTGTCACCCGTCCTGACGGCCGACTCGCCTGAGCGCCGGCGCACCGTCCTGGGCAATATCGACAACGAGATTCGCAAGAGTACCGATGGTGGAGAGCGAAAAGCCATCGGGGGCTTCGTTGCGCGCGGCTTCCGGGACGATCGCTCTCGCGAAGCCGAGTTTCTGCGCTTCCTTGAGGCGCGCGGCAGTCTGCGCCACAGGTCGCACGGCTCCCGAGAGTGACACCTCGCCGAAATAGACGGCGTCTGCCGGCAGCGGCGCGTGCGCCAGCGAAGACACCAAAGCCGCGGCGGCGGCGACATCGGCCGCCGGTTCCTGAATGCGCAGGCCGCCGGCGACATTGAGATAAACGTCGTGGCCTGAGAGGCGCACCCCGCAATGCGCCTCGAGCACCGCGAGCACCATGGAGAGCCGGCTCGGGTCCCAGCCGACGACCGCGCGGCGCGGCGTGCCGAGCGATGTCGGTGCGACCAGCGCCTGAATTTCCACCAGCAACGGCCGTGTTCCTTCGACCCCAGCGAATACGGCAGTACCGGCGCTGCCGAGCTCGCGCTCGGAGAGGAACAGCTCGGAGGGGTTCGCGACTTCGCGCAAGCCTGTTCCGGTCATCTCGAACACGCCGATCTCGTCGGTGGGGCCGAAGCGGTTCTTGATCGCGCGCAGGATGCGGAATTGTTGCGAACCCTCGCCTTCAAATGACAGCACGGCATCGACCATGTGCTCGACAACGCGCGGACCGGCGATCTGGCCGTCCTTGGTGACGTGACCGACCAGGATCACGGCGGCGCCAGTGCGCTTGGCAAAACGAATCAGCTCGGCTGCCGATCCGCGCACCTGCGTGACGGTGCCGGGCGCGGCGTCGACGGACTGCGTCCACATGGTCTGAATCGAATCGATAACCAGGAGCTGCGGCGTCGGCCCCTGCGAGAGCGTCGCCACGATGTCCTCGACCGAGGTTTCCGCGGCGAGCTCGACCGCCGCATCGTTAAGGCCGAGCCGCTCGGCGCGCAGCCGGACCTGGGGGACGGCCTCCTCGCCGGAGATATAGACCGCGCGGTGACGGTTTCGCGCGTATGCGGCCGCGACCTCGATCAAAAGCGTGGACTTGCCGATGCCCGGGTCGCCGCCGAGCAGGAGCACCGTGCCGCGCACCAGGCCGCCGCCGGTCACGCGATCGAATTCGGCGATGCCCGAGGCAAGGCGTGGCGCCTCGAGCGTTTGGCCCTTGAGCGGCTCGATGACAAACAGGCGCCCCTTGCGCGAAGAACGCGCGGGCAACGCAGCACCTTCCTCCACAAGCGTGTTCCATGCGCCGCAGGCTTCACAGCGGCCGGCCCAGCGGGCCCAGGCGGCGCCGCAGCTCTGGCAGACGAAGTTTTGTGCGCGCGCAGCCATCATGCACCTTTGTCCCGCGTCGCCTCGCGCCTTACGCACCACGATAGACAAGATGACAACGCGGGCCGAGCCGGGTCAGAATCTCGTAGCCGATCGTTCCGGCCGATGCAGCAACGTCGTCGACGGTGATCATGTCGCCGATGAATGTCGCGACGTCGCCGCGGCGGACCGCTCCGTTCGGAAGCTCGGTAACGTCGATGCAAACCAAGTCCATTGAGATGCGGCCGACGATCGGGCAGCGCCTTGCGGCGATCATGGCTGTGCCGCCCGGCTTGCGGTCTGTGCCGCTCGCGGCACGCAACAGCCCGTCGGCGTAGCCGAGCGCAACGACGGCGATGCGCGAGGCGCGTCTTGCGGTCCACGCCGCGCCATAGCCGACGGTCTCGCCTTTTTCGACTTTGCGCACCTGCAGGATGCGACCGCTCAGTTCGACCACGCCGTGCATGGGATTGGCGCGTCCGGGCGTCGGATTGATGCCGTACAGCGCGGCGCCGGGGCGCGCCATATCGCAATGCGCCGAATCGGCGAGGAAAATGCCCGAGGAATTGGCGAGCGAAGCGGGAACGCCGTGGTACAGCATGCGGAGCTCGCGAAACAGCCGGATCTGACTGGCATTGAGGGGGTGATCGGCGATTTCGGCGCAGGCGAGGTGGCTCATCAGCAGCGTGATGCCGTGATTCTCGTTCTGCACGCGCAGGGCGAGCGCCGCTGCTTCCGCCGGGGAAATGCCGAGCCGGTTCATGCCGGTGTCGACATGAAGTGCCGCGCCGCCCTGCCACTTGTGGGCAGCGACGAAAGCATCCCACTCGGCCAACTCGGCCGTGCTGTTGATGACTGGCCGCGCGTTGAGCTCGGTGAGCGCTGTCGCTGCCTGGGGCGAAAATCCGTTGAGCACGTAAATCGTGGCGTCGCGGGCCCGGGGACGAACCCGGCGGGCCTCGGCGATATCGGCCACGAAAAAGGTTTTACAACCGGCCTTTGCGAGCTTGGCGGTGACCGGTTCGAGGCCGAGCCCATAGGCATTGGCCTTGACCACGGCCGCGCATTCGACGGTGAGCAGTTTGTGCGCCAGCGCGCGCCAATTGGCTTCGACGGCGTCGAGATCGATGAAGAGCGTCGCGCCGGTCTCGGGGTCGGCCAACAGGCTCGCCAGTCCAGGCAGTGGTTCTGCGAGTGCCATGGCTGCCTTATGACCGGCACCGCGGCGGTGGTAAAGCGGGGTGAGGGAAGGACGGGTTAAAAACCTGCCTGATGTCTCGTGTCCGGATCGGCGAAGCGGGTCACTTCAGCATCAAACTGCAGATTGACCGTACCGGTAGGTCCGTGCCGCTGCTTGCCAATAATAACCTCAGCCTTGCCGTGCACTGCAGCCATCTCAGTCTGCCATGTCTCGTATTCGGCGGTGCCGGGTCGCGGCTCCTTGTTCATCAAGTAGTATTCCTCACGGTAGACGAACAGCACGACATCCGCATCCTGCTCAATGGAACCCGATTCCCGCAAATCCGATAATTGCGGGTGTTTGTCTTCCCGGCTTTCTACCTGACGAGACAACTGAGACAAAGCTAAGATCGGAACGTTAATCTCCTTGGCCAGCGCCTTTAGACTAGTCGTAATCTCGGTCACTTCGTGGACTCGACCTTCCATCGCACGACGGGTCGATCCCTGCATCAGCTGAATGTAGTCAATAACAATGAGGTCCAATCCGCGCTGCCGCTTGAGCCGGCGGGCGCGGGCTGCGAGTTGCGCAACCGAGACGCCGCCGGTTTCATCGATAAAGAGCGGCAGGTGTTGGATTTCGATCACCTTGTCTTTGATTTTTTCGAAATGGGAATCGTCGATATCGCCACGCCGCATCATGCTGGACGATATGCCGGTCTGCTCGGCGATGATTCGAGTTGCTAATTGCTCGGCCGACATTTCCAGCGAGAAAAATCCGACGATGCCGCCGTTGACTGTTTTCATATGCCCGTCAGCGCGTTGTTCGCCCTGCCAAGCTTTTGCGACGTTGTAGGCAATGTTGGTCGCAAGCGCCGTCTTTCCCATGCCAGGCCGTCCCGCCAGGACGACGAGATCGGAGGCTTGCAACCCGCCCATTTTTGCATCGAGGTCCTTAAGTCCGGTTGCAAGACCAGACAGCCTGCCGTCGCGTTGGTACGCGGCTGCCGTCATATCTACGGCCCTGGTCAGCGCCCTTCCAAACGGCTGGAAGCCGCTGTCATAACGGCCTCTCTCCGCGACCTCGTAGAGCTTTCGTTCAGCGTCCTCGATATGGCTAGACGGCGTTGCCTCTACCGGTGCCTCGTAGGCGAGGTTGACGATGTCCTCGCCGATCTCGATCAAAGCGCGGCGAACTGAGAGATAGTAAACAATACGACCGTAATCCTCGGCGTTGATGATCGTCGTCGCCTCGGCGGCGAGCCGTGCCAGATACTGATTGACGGAGAGCCCGGCGATGTCTTGGTCCGCCGGCAGGAACGTCTTGAGCGTCACCGGCGTCGCCAGTTTACCGGCGCGGATTAGACTGCCGGCCAGCTCGAAGATCCGCTGATTTATCTCTTCGAAGAAGTGCTTGGATTCGAGGAAATCGGAGACACGATAAAAAGCTTCGTTATTGACGAGGATCGCGCCGAGCAGAGCCTGCTCGGCCTCGATGTTGTGCGGCAGCGTGCGGACCGGAAGTTCCGCCGGAGCCTGCTTGCGTGCGATCGAATCGATTTGTGCCATGGTCCCGATCAAGCGGTTCTCGTGTGGCCAATTTTGGGTTGGCCGGTGGGCAATGAGCCAATTTGGGGGAACTCAACATCGCGGATTACTCAACGACAGGGTCACTATTCGAAATTCGCAACCGCTGCACGCTTACCACGAGCACGTCGTCGATAGTCCAGCGACGGCACGATGGGAAATGCTCTTTGCGTCTTTCCCCGCTAACCACCGCGTGTCGTCAGCGGACGGTTGATAGGGCCCATGGCACTTGACGCCCGCTTTTCGAGCGCCGGACGGTGCCGCGCTATTCCCCAGCCAGGCGTAGCGGCGCGGTGTAGCCGGTTTCGATCGTACGCAACCGCGCTTCATCGCGCCCGATGTAATCGCGGGTCTCCGGCACCACGCCCTTGCGCTTGGCCATCTGGATCTGGAACACCACCATGTCGCTCTCGCGGAACGTCATCTCGGAGGATGCGAGGTAGAATTCCCACATGCGCACGAAGCGCGCATCGTACAGCCGCTCGACGTCTTCGCGGTGCGCCAGGAAACGCTCGCGCCAGGCCCCGAGCGTTTCGGCGTAGTGCAGCTGCAGGATTTCGACGTCGGTGACAATGAGCCCCGCGCGTTCGATGGCTGGCAGTACTTCCGAGAGCGCAGGGATGTAGCCTCCCGGAAAGATATATTTGGCGATCCAGGGATTGGTGACGCTTGGAGGGCCGCTGCGCCCGATCGTGTGCAGGAGAAAAACGCCGTCGTCGTCGAGCAGCTGTGCGCCCTTGCGGAAGAAGGTGTCGTAAAAACCGACCCCGACGTGCTCGAACATGCCGACCGAGACGATGCGATCGAACTGGCCAATGACATCGCGGTAGTCCTCGAGCCGGAAAATCGTGTCCTGGGTTCGGCCGCGCTCGAGCGCTCGCTGCTGGGCGCGTGCGTGCTGTTCCTGCGAGAGCGTGATGCCGGTGACACGCGCGCCGGCGACCTCGGCGAGGTAGAGCGCGAGTCCACCCCAGCCGCAGCCGATATCAAGCACGGTTGCTCCGGGTTCGACCCGCATCTTCGCCGCGAGGTGGCGCTTCTTGGCGAGCTGAGCGTCGTCGAGCGACTGGTCAGAGTCCTCGAAGTAGGCGCAGCTATACTGCTGGTCGGCGTCGAGGAAGAGCCCATACAGCCTGCCGTCGAGATCGTAGTGGTGCGCAACATTGCGCCGTGCCCGGGACCGCGGATTGAACTGCTGCAGGCGGCGGAACACATAACGGACGAACCGCAGCGGCAGGGCCCAAGTTGGCGGGGCGATATGCTCTTGCCGC
>Ga0074044_10000643_pt1 | contig 32952 bp, 29 predicted proteins | sample BogForMeECP23OM1_FD_94443 | JGI IMG/M metagenome (GOLD analysis project Ga0074044, IMG submission 94443) | Bog forest soil microbial communities from Calvert Island, British Columbia, Canada - Bog Forest MetaG ECP23OM1 | ecosystem: Environmental > Terrestrial > Soil > Wetlands ...
AGCGCACGGCACAAAGAATCAGCTCCGGCGCCGTCTGCCGCCACTTGAAGATTGCCGGTCGGGTCGCGTTCTTCACGATCTCTTCAGACTACCAGCCACCCCTGCCAAAGTTGCAACACATCCTATCGTTATCATTTACGGCAACAACGTCACTGGAAAGGCCACAGCCTAAAACCGGCGAAATCAACGGAACAACGTCCCGTGGCGGCAACTTTCTTTTGAACTCGGGCTGGACCACATCACCGCTTGAATCGTTCTGTGTGGTGTCGTCGGCTGGCGTCGAATCCTGCGCCCACGCGACTGCGCCGCCAGTTCCGATTTTCCCGGGAGTCCCACCAACGCGGATGACTACCAACAAACCCAGCACACACGCCGGAATCACGAAGGCAATCTTGCGCGCCATGCTACATCTCTCCTCGACGGATAGAATTTGGTGAATATTTGCACCGTTCAGCGCGTACGCAAACGACGGCCAGATACTGTCTTTGAGCACCAGCGTGACCGGCTGAAGGCTTCTACTTCGTTCTGTAAATCTTGCGAGGTCGTTCACGAATTGGGGCCAATTGCGCTGAGGATTACTGATTCTTGGCGCGTCGCCGTGAAACTGGCATTATCGATGCGTCGTATTATTCTCGTGAGGTGTGTTCTTTTTCCGCTCACCATTGCTCATCATCGAGGAGGTACCGGGAATGAAACTTCGAACAATATGCGCCGCCGCAGCGCTCACAGCCGTCTTCGCCGCTGCACCGGCGGTCTCGCATGCGCGCAACTACGGTGATTGGGACGACCATCACGTATGGCACGACGCGAGTTGGTGGCACGAACACCACCCCGGATGGGTCTGGCATCATCATCCCGAATGGGTCGAGGTATACCCCAATTGGCGCGCCGTCGACGGCGACTGGGACGAGCATCACATATGGCACGACCGCGGTTGGTGGTACGACCACCACCCGGAATGGGTCCGCGCACATCATCGGGAATGGGTACGATGGCGTGACTGACAAGAGTTAGTCTGTTTCCAGTTGCGCGAAACGAACTCCTGATGAGATCGTAGCCGGCATGGAAACCAAGCATGCGACGCCAAAAGCGAGCCGGCCCTACATGCCCGGTTACGGAATCCTGGACGCGGCCGGCGGACGCGGGCTGTTGCCGTGGGATTGGGCCGTCGAGCGACTCCGCACCGCGCGCAATTACTGGATTGCGACCACGCGCCCCGACGGCCGGCCGCATTGCGTGCCGGTGTGGGGGATCTGGCTCGACGACGTGTTCTACTTCAGCAGCGGCGCGAAATCGCGCAAGGCGCGCAACCTCGGCGCGAATCCGAATTGCGTCGTATGCCCGGAAAACGGCACCCAGGCGATCTCGCTGGAAGGCGTCGCCGAAAAAATTGTCGATCCGGGAACAATTCGTCGGTTCGTCGAAGCCTACAATCCCAAGTATCAGTGGGACTTGAAGCCTGAGACGGTGCTCGACATGGGGCCGATTTTCGCCGTCCGTCCGCGCAAGGTGATCGGCCTCGACGCAACTCCCGGAGAGTTCCAGGGCAGCGCGACGCGATGGCAGTTTGAGCAGGGGTGGCCCCTGCACCCAATGTTAACAAAAAATCGGCCACCGTCACGGGATGCAGGACTTCGCCCCTGCTAGAACGCTTTTGCTAGAACGCGTCAAGATGGCGAGTCGCGGCGTCACGAGCCGTGGGAGCGAGCGCGGCCGCTGCCACGCGGGCCGTTTGCATCTCGCAGGCTCGACAGCGGACGATGGCGGCGCATCTGGTAACGCCGCGACGGCAGATCGTCAATCGTCAGAATCCGCAGGCGCGCAAGCAGGCAACGCGGCTCGATGCCGAGCGCGGCGCAGAGATTGTCGAAGCTGAAGATATCCGCGCGTCTGGTTACGCCTCCACCGCCGGCTTCGAACCAGTTCCGGACCTCGACGAAGTCGCGGCGGCGCTCCCGGTCTTTCGCGTTCGCGTCTCGCAGGTAGCATCGAATCGCGTCTTCCAAGACGGCCAGCAGAAGTTTCAGTTCACCCTCGATAACGTGATTTCGCCTGACCAGATCGACGTACTGTCCGGGGAGCAGGAGTCCGGCGCCGATTGCTTTTTCGTGTGACATGGGGCTGCGGCCGTTGGGAGTTTCGAAATTTTCCCGGTCCGGAGTTTCGTTTGACATGACGTGTCCCCGATGACGCAAAAGCGGGATCGCCCAGCGCAAGACTAGAGTTCGCGCGGCGACCAATCTACTAGACTAGTGTTGCGGCAATATGAATTCGGAGGCCGCGAAAACGCCTACGACGTGAAGTGAATGACGCCCAGGATTATTTCCAGCAAAATCAGCAGCACGACAACGACTTCGAGCAATACCAGGCGCCGATCGCGCGCGACGTCCAGCACCAGAACCAGCGAGTCCTGGATGCTTTGCAGCTTGCTGGTCAGCGCAGCGTAACGATCGACGAGATCGAATTCGTCGCGCAGGTCGTCGTAGATGAGATCCATCGCCGGGTCTTCCCATGCGGCGTCGGGCTTGTCGAGCAGATGGAGCACGGCGAGAACTTCGGTACGCGACGAAATTGCTTCGCCGATGAAGCGATGCAAGGGGGTAACCCGATACGGCACGGTGCCGCGCGACGCCATTCGATCGACCAACTGCGCGGTCCGCGCGAAGAGGCTGTCCACGATCCGCTCGTAGTATTCCATCGCCGCGCTCTGACCGACCGTCAGCGCGACGATTCCTGCGCGCTGGGGAGTGAGCTTGTCAACCCGCAGCATCCCGGAGGAAACACCGATCGGCGCGGCAGGATCCTCCAGCACGGAGTAATCCTCGCGAATGATCCGGGTGGTGAGTTTAGGCAGGGCCCGGGTGAGGCGCGCGAATACGCGTTCGCGACGCTCGACGGGAACGTCGTGCGAGACGATGGCGCCGAAGGGAAAGATGTAGAGGCCGCCGCCGGGTTCGATCGGCACGAACAGCTCGAGCGGCGACGTCCTTGCCTCGGGAAAAACGGGGGCTATCTGGCGGAGCGAAAAGTTCTCCTCGAAAGCTACCGCGTAGAATTGATGAATCCGGCTCGGCATTCGCATCCTCTCGGCTGGAACCTCGCTCGACACTCGCTCACCCAATTGCCAATAGTCCCAGCGCGATGCGCTCGATGAAAGCGGTTACCTGTAGCACGGTAGCTGTCAATAGCGCGAGAGATTCCTCGCGTGTGGTATATGGATCAGGCTCGGCAGCGTGGCAGAAGATTTCCGCACCCAGGATTTGCAGGAGGAAACAATGATCGAGGAAGCGATCGAGATTCGCACGAGCGACGGGACCGCCGACGGTTTTCTCTATCGGGCGGAAGGCGAGCGCCGATTCCCGGGCGTCATCCATTTGACCGACATCGGCGGCATCCGCTCATCCCATCGCGAAATGGCTCGGCGGCTGGCCGGGAAGGGTTATGCCGTGCTGATGCCCAACGTGTTCTACCGGACCGGCAAGCCGCCGGTTTTGGACGTCAAGGTGGACATGGGGGACGAGCGGACGATGAAGCGGTTCGGCGAGCTGACGGCGCCGTTGATTCCTGAAGCCGTCGAGCGCGACGCCCGCGCCTACGTCAAATTCCTCGCGGCCCATGGTGCCGTGAGCCCTGGTGCGATAGGCGTCGTTGGCTACTGCTTCACGGGCGGCATGGCGATGCGCACGGCGGCTGTCCAGCCTGACAAGGTTGCCGCAGTGGCCTCATTCCACGGCGGCGGTCTGTGCACCGACGCGCCTACGAGCCCGCATCTTGTCCTGCCGCGAATCAAGGCACGGCTCTATTTCGGGCACGCGACCAAGGACCGCAGCATGCCGCAAGAGGCGATCGAAAAGTTCGATCGCGCGCTCGTCGCGTGGGGCGGAAAATACGAAAGTGAAGTGTACGAAGGTGCGTTTCACGGCTGGACGGTGTCAGACGCTCCGGTTTACAACCAGCCTCAAGCCGAGCGCGCGTTCGAAAAGCTGACGGAGTTGTTCGCGAACACGCTGAAGTAGCCTCGAGCTCTCGCGGTTACCCTGCGCAATCGACAGCTTCATGCCCATGCGCTCGATGAAGACAGCTGCTTATCGCGTAGCCACCATGGCTGCGGCCCTTCTGACAGTCGGGATCGCTCTCATCATCTCGAGCGCCGCGCCGGCGATTGCGCAACCCTCGTCGTCCAGTTCGGCGCAATCGGGGCTGGCACCCGATCGGGCGTTAAGAGCGCAAGCCGCGGAGTTTGTCGGGGCCGAGATGCGGCTCTTTCCCGAGCATGCGACGCGACTGGGGGATCATCGCTTCGACAATCGGGTTGACGATCTGAGCCGCAACGGCATCGACGAGGTAGTCCGCCACGCCAAGAAGTGGCTGGGACTGTTTGGCGCCGACGATCCGAAATCTCTTTCGCCGATGAACGAAGCGGATCGCGAGTTACTGATGGCGCATGCGGACGGCGAACTGCTGTGGACGGAACAGGTCCGCAGCTACCAGCGCGATCCTGAAATGTATTTGCCTACCTCGTCGGTAAACGCCCTGATCAAGCGCGAGGTCGCGGCGCTCAGGAATATCGACGCTGCGCGGCGCAACCTGAGGCCTTCGCTGACGCCGAAGATCGCCGTCGACATCGCGCTTCAACAAATGCCGGCGACGATCGCATTTTTCAACAATGACGTCCCGCTCGCATTCGCGAAAGTCGCCGATGGTCCCGACAGGCAGGCGTTCGCAAAGGCGAATGCAAACCTGGCCGCCGCGATCGAGGGTTATGCGCGATGGCTCAAGAACGATCTGATGCCGAAGGCGTCGGGCGACTACGCAATCGGCGCCGCCGCGTATCGGCGGATGCTCAACGACGCCGATATGGTCGATATTCCGCTCGATCAGCTGGAACAGGTCGGAGTAAAAGAGCTGGCGCGGTTGCGTGGCGAATTCCAGAAGACCGCGGCCGCAATCGATCCAAATCGTTCGCCGGACGAGGTCATGAAATCGCTCACCCGGGTGCATCCCGACGCGGCGCAGGTGTTGCCCACCGTCGCTGCCGGACTCGCGGGCATTCGCGCGTACGTCATCGCGCATCATATCGCCACGGTGCCGTCAGAGGTGCTGCCGATGGTGCGCGAGACGCCGCCTTACATGCGCGCGACGACGTTCGCGTCGATGGATTCGCCGGGGCCATTCGAAAAAACGACCGAGGCATTTTATTACGTCACGCTTCCCGATCCGTCGTGGCCCAACGCGAAGAAGGAGCAGCTGCTCGCGTTCTATTCGGCGCCAAACATTTCGGACACCTCGGTTCACGAAGTCTATCCGGGGCATTACGTGCAGTTCCTCAACAACCGGTTGAACCCGGATATAGTTCGCCTCGTTTATGGGTCGGGTGCGGACATCGAGGGCTGGGGGTTGTACTGCGAGCAGATGATGCTCGATGAGGGATTGCATGATGGCGATCCGAAGTACCGGCTGGCGCAGTTGCAGATGGCGCTGATGCGCGCGTGCCGATACCTGGTCGGAATCAGAATGCATACGCAGGCGATGACGGTGGACCAGGCGGCGAAGTTTTTCGAAGACAACGCTTACCAGACGCCGCATAACGCGATGGTCGAGGCGCTGCGAGGCACCGGCGATCCCGGCTACCTGCGCTATCAATTGGGAAAGCTGATGATTTTGAAATTGCGCGAGGACGTGCGCAAACAACAGGGCGCCGCATTCGAGCTGGGCAAATTTCACGACGCGTTTCTCAAGCAGGGCGCCGTTCCGATCAAGTTGATCAGGCGCGCGATGCTCGGCGCCGACGGCCCGCTGCTCTAGCGCGCGGCGACGCGGTGGATGTGCTAGGCGGCGTCGAGCATGGGAGCATCGCAATGCCTGGGCACCTCAGCGACACCGCAGTCGGGACCCATCCAGCACACCAGCTTGGTTTCGTGGCCGACCTGTGCGGAGTGCATCGGGCGATTGCAATGCGTCGGCATCGCGGTCTCGAAGCCGCATTTTTCGCATTTTAATTTCGTTGCCACTGCAATCTCCTTTTTTTCAGAGAGCTCGATGCGCGCTTGTGGCGCGGTCGGGGAATTCGGCGCCGCGGCGTCCTGCCCCGCTTCGATTTCGGCACGCACTGCCCCCAATTTTCGCGGGCCGGTGAAATTGAGCAGTAGCGCGTTGCTGACGACGCTGACGCTCGACAGCGCCATCACAAGTCCGGCCAGGGCGGGATTCAGCATGATTCCAAACCACGGATACAGAGCGCCGGCGGCGATCGGAATTCCGAGCACATTGTAGAAAAACGCCCAGAAAAGGTTTTGCTTCACCTTGTTCAGCGTCAAGCGGCCGAGCACGAGCGCGCGGACGATGTCGTACAGGTCGTCGCGGGTGAGCACGATGTCGCCGGTTTCCTTGGCGGCGTCGGTGCCGGAGCCGATCGCGATTCCGATGTCAGCGGCGGCCAGTGCGGGCGCATCGTTGATTCCGTCGCCGACCATCGCGGTGAACAGGCCGGAGTCCTGGTAGCGCTTGACCAGCGCAATCTTGTCCGCCGGCATCAGTTGCGCATGCAACTCGTCGATTCCCAAGCGAGCCGCGACGGTCTTTGCGACTTCAGCGTTGTCGCCGGAAATCATCACCGTGCGGATGCCCATCCGATGCAGCGCCGCGATCGCGCCGCGTGCCTCGGCCTTGACCGGATCGCGGAACGCAAGCACCGCCATCACCTTGCGATCGATCGCGAGAAACAGCGGCGTCGCCGCAGATGCTGCCATGCGAGCCGCCTCGTCACGCGCGCGAGAATCGACGCCGGCGCCGACCTGCGTCATCAGCCGGTCGTTGCCAAGCGCGATCTGTTTTCCGCGATGCTCGGCGGTAACGCCCAGGCCCGGTATCTCGCGTGAGTTGTCGGCAGTGAGTTGCGGCGCGAGGTTCCGCGCTTGCGCGCTGGAGGTGACTGCTCGCGACAGCGGATGAATCGATCCGGCGGCGGCGATCGCGGCGAAGGACAGCGCGCTATTCTCGTCGCCGTCGAGCGCGACGACCGACTCGAGTTCTGGCCGCCCGACCGTCAGGGTGCCGGTCTTGTCGAACAGCATGACCCGGATTCTCGTGATCAGTTCGAGGGCGGATGCCCGCTTGAACAAAATCCCCGCGCGCAGGCCGAGCCCGCTACCGACCATAAGCGCAGTCGGCGTCGCCAATCCCATCGCGCACGGGCACGCGATCACCAGCACGGCGGTCATCGCAGTCAACGCCATCACGAGACTCGGGCCGAACCGCATCCACGCAAAAAAGGTGAGCGCCGCGATCGCGATCACCGCCGGCACAAAGCGCGCGGCGACCGCGTCGGCGATGCGCTGGATGGGAGCCTTGTCGCCCTGCGCGTCCGCGACCATTCGGACTATCTGCGCAAGCGCCGTCTCAGAGCCAACGCGCGTCGCGCGAAGCGTAATCGCAGCGGCGCAGTTGAGCGTGCCGCCGGAGACCTCATCGCCCGCCGACTTGTCCAGCGGCATCGACTCGCCCGTGAGCATCGACTCGTCGATGGCGCTGGCGCCGGTGACGATCACGCCGTCAACCGGAATTCTGGAAGCGGGCTTGACCAGCACGATGTCGCCGACGGCCAACTCGGAAACAGGCACGACGAGCTGCTTGCCCTCGCGCACCACGGTGCCAACGTTGGGGACGAGGGTCAGCAGGGATCGCAACGCAGCCATCGCGCGGCCGCGAGCGCGTGCCTCGAGCAATTTGCCAAAGCGAATAAAAAGGATCAGCTCGGCGGCAGTATCGAAGAATCGCGGACCCGTGAAGAAGATCGCGGGAAACGTGGTGAGGATTGAGTAGAAGTAGGCGGCGCTGATGCCAAGCGCGACCAGCGTATCCATGTTCGCGGTGCGATTGCGCGCGGCAATCCATGCGCCGCGGTAGAAGGTCAGGCCGGCGGTGAACATCAGCGTCGTGGCGGCGACGAGCGTCGCGATGCGCGCGGCGCTGCCCGCGCGATCCTGCAGATACATGACGAGCGCGGCGCCAAGCGCAGTGGCGATTACCCACCGCAGGTTGCGGCGCGCATCCTGGCGATCGAGGGCGGATTCGCCCGCGCCGACGCGGTTCGACTCGGCGATCGCGCCATAGCCGGCGGCCGCTACCTTCGCTTCGATTTCACCAGCAGCAAGTTTGTCGCTGACGCGCGCGGTGAGCGTCTCGGCGGCGAAATTTACATGGGCGTCGATGACGCCGGGGATCGGCGCGACGGCGTTTTCGATGGTGCGCGCGCAATCCGCGCAATGCATCCCGCGAATTCGGAACCGTTCGATCTTTTCGTCAGCCCGGCCTTCGAGGTTGTGTTGCGCGTCCATGGCCGAGCGCAGGCCGGGCGTCAGCTAGAGCGAGGCCTTGACTGGCCGGCCGGAGATCACTTCGTCGATCAGTCCGTATTCGACTGCCTGCGTCGCGGACATGAAGTTGTCGCGGTCGGTATCCTTCTCGACCTTCTTGGCATTTTGGCCCGTATGATGAGCAAGGATGTCGTTGAGGATTTCGCGAAGACGCAGCGCCTCGCGCGCGTGAATCTCGATATCGCTCGCCTGTCCCTCGAACCCGCCGGAGACCTGATGGATCAGTATCCGCGAGTGCGGCAGCGCGTATCTTTTGCCCTTGGCTCCTGCGGCCAGCAGCAGAGATCCCATGCTGGCGGCCTGCCCCACGCAGAGCGTCGAGACCGGAGGCTTCACGAATTGCATCGTGTCGTAGATAGCCAGGCCGGCGGTGACCGATCCGCCCGGCGAGTTGATGTACATATTGATTTCGCGCTCCGGATCCTCGGACTCGAGGAACAGGAGTTGCGCGGTGACCAGGTTGGCAACGTCGTCGGTGATGGTCCCGCCGAGGAACACGATCCGGTCCTTGAGCAGTCTCGAAAAGATATCGTAAGAACGCTCGCCGCGGCCGGTCTGCTCGACTACGTATGGTACGAGTACACTCATGCCACAAAGGTACTATCTGGATGACCAGCGGGGAAGTGCCCGGCGCCGGACTGTGCCTCCAACGAAAAGCGAAAAAGGCGTTGCATGAGTGTAGCGATGAGCGGGATGAACGGGATTTGGCGGGGAGTCCGGGTAGCAGCGTCGGCGATATTGCCGGCGTTGATTGGCGTCGCGAGCGCTGCGGCGGCGCCACCGATGGACCAGCACTATTACCTGCCGGATGCTGCCGCGTCGAAGATCGTTTCCGTCGCAAAAACGGGCAACGTAGAGGCGGAGATAATCGTTCTGACAGAGGCGGTCGCGATCAAGGAGACGGGACCCAAGGAGACCGTCGCTAAATTCGGCGAGGTTTACGCATTCTCGCCGGCCTTCATTGCGATTCGTCGCGAAGTGCCGACGATGCTCACGTTTTGGAATCTGCAACCCGACGACGAGCACGACCTCATGCTCACCGCGCCGGATTTTACTGTCCTGATGCACTTGACGCTGGCGCCGCTCTCGAAGACGTCGTACGTATTGACATTTCACAAGGACGGCATCTTCACCTTCTATTGCACGATCCACCAGCCGGAGATGAACGGGCAAATCCTGGTGCTGCCGCCCACCAGCATGAAGTGACCCGGCGCTGTTGGTTCAGGCGGACTGCTGGATCAGGCGGACGGCGGCGTTGAGGCGATCGACGGTGCGGCGTTTACCGAGCACCGCGATCACCTCGTAAATCCCGGGGCTGACGGTGCCGCCGGTGAGCGCGACGCGGACCGGCTGTGCGAGTTGCCCGAGCTTGAGGCTGAATCGCGCGAGTACCGATTCGAAAACAGCCTGTACCGACGCCTCGGAGACCTCGCCCTCGATCGAATCGAGCTCCGCAGCCAACGCGCGGATTGGTTCCGCGATTTCCGGCTTCAGGAATTTCGCCGCCGCTTTCGAATCGATCTCGATCTCGTCCTTCAGGTAGAACGATGCGAAGTCGACCAGCTCGACGAGCGTCTTGGCGCGCTCGTGCAGGGTTGCGACCGCCTTTTCGAGCCACTCGTCGTCGCCCGGAATCGGCCATCCGCGTCTGGCGATGAATGGCTTGATCTCAGCCGCCAGTCGAGGGATCGGCCGCTCCTTCAGGTAATGGAAATTGAGCCAGAGCAATTTCTCGGGGTTGAATACGCCGGCTGATTTCCCGCAAGCCTCGAAGCCAAAATAACTGATCAGTTCGTCCCTGGAGAAAATTTCCTGGTCGCCGCGGGACCATCCAAGGCGCGCCAGATAGTTCAGCATCGCCTCCGGGAAATAGCCGCTCTCGCGATAGGCGATCACCGAAGTCGCGCCATGGCGCTTTGACAGCGGAGAGCCGTCGGGTCCCAGCACTTGCGGCAAATGTGCGAAGGCTGGCGGCGTGAACCCGAGCGCGTACGCCATCTGCATCTGGCGTGGAGTATTCGAGACGTGGTCGTCGCCGCGAACGATGTGCGTAATGCGCATGTCGAGGTCGTCGAGGATGCTCGCGAAGTTGTAGATCGGTGAGCCGTCCGAACGAACGATGATAAAGTCGTCGAGCTCGGTGTTCTGAAAGACCATCCGGCCTTTCACCAGGTCATCGACGACCGTCTCGCCATCGAGCGGCATCGCGAACCGGATCGTATAGTTGCGTCCGGCGGATTTGTCGGGCAGCGCCAGATTCGATGGAAAGCCGAGCCCGCGGCATTTGCGATCGTAAACGGGCCTGCGACGCTCGCGCGCGGCCTGCTTGCGCTTGGCGTCCAGTTCCTCCGCCGAGCAGTAGCACGGATACGCCTTTCGCTCGCGCAGCAATTTACGCGCGGCTTCACGATGCCTGCCGACCCGATTGGTCTGAAAGTATGCCTCGTCGGGCGGACCTTCGTCCCACTCCATCCCGAGCCATTTCAAGTCCGCGAGGATTTCGTCCAGCGACTGCCTCGTCGATCGTTCGCGATCGGTGTCGTCGATGCGCACGATGAACTGCCCGCCGTTGTGCCGCGCGTAGAGGTAGGCGAACAGCCCCGAGCGGACGTTACCGATGTGCAGCGAGCCAGTCGGGCTCGGCGCGAAGCGCGTGCGCACCGTCACCTGTCACTCCCACTCTATCGTCGCGGGCGGCTTCGACGTGATGTCGTAAACGACGCGGTTGACGCCCTTGACCTCGTTGGTGATGCGGCTCGACACGCGGGCGAGAAATGCGGGGTCCAAGCGCGCCCAATCCGCCGTCATCCCGTCCATCGACTCGACCGCGCGAATCGCAATCACGCTTTCGTAGCTGCGCCCGTCGCCCATCACGCCGACAGTCTTGAGCGGCAGCAGCACGGCGAACGCCTGCCACAGTTTGAGTCCGAAGCCCGCGGCCGCCGTTTCTTCCATCACGATCGCGTCCGCGCGCCGCAGCAGGTCGAGCCGCTCGCGCGTGACCTCGCCGACGATTCGCACTGCCAGCCCGGGGCCCGGAAACGGTTCCCGCTCGACGATCTGCGCCGCCAGCCCGAGCCGCCGTCCCACTTCGCGCACTTCATCCTTGAACAACTCGCGCAACGGTTCGACCAGCTCCAGCCGCATCCGCTCCGGCAATCCGCCGACGTTATGATGGCTCTTGATCACCGCCGACGGTCCCTTGAACGAGACCGATTCGATCACGTCGGGGTAGAGCGTTCCCTGGCCGAGAAATTTCGCGCCCTGAACGACTTCCTCGGATTCAAACACGTCGATAAAAGTATGTCCGATGATGCGGCGCTTTTGCTCGGGGTCGAGCACGCGCGCCAGTCGCGACAGAAAAAGATCGGACGCATCTGTAACCTTGAGATCGATCCCGAGCTGGCGCGCGAACGTATTCTCCATCCGCTCGCGCTCGCCCGCGCGCAGCAGGCCGGTATCGACGAACACGCAATGCAGCCGCGCGCCGATCGCGCGATGAATCAGCGCCGCCGCCACCGACGAATCGACGCCGCCCGACAGCCCCATCAGGACCTTGTCGCTCGGCCCGACCTGTTTGCGAATCTCCGCGAGCTTGGTCTCGACAAAATTCGCCATCGTCCAATCGCCACGCTCGCCGCAGATCTTCAGCACGAAGTTGCGCAGTACCTGCGTGCCGCACGGTGTGTGCACTACCTCGGGATGAAACTGGATGCCGCGGATGCGCCCGTCGCGCGTTTTGAAGGCGGCATACGGCGAGTTGTCGCTGTGGGCGATCGCGCATAGCGTACCCGGAATCGTCTCGACCCTGTCTCCGTGGCTCATCCAGACGCGATGCTCCCGCCCGCCGAGCCCTTCGAACAGCACGTCGTCGCCGTCTATTACCAGGGTTGCGGGTCCGTATTCGCGCTGTCGCGAGCCAACGCTGCGCGCCCCCATGTGCTGCGCGATCACATACAGGCCGTAGCAGATTCCGAGCACCGGACAGCCCAGATTGAGCACCTCATCGGCGATATCCGGCGCATTCTCCTCGTAGAGACTGGCCGGTCCGCCGGAAAGAATTATCCCGCGCGGATTCATCGCGCGGATTTTTTCGGGCGCCAGGTTGAACGGATGGATTTCGCAATACACGCTGGCCTCGCGCACGCGGCGCGCAATCAGCTGCGTGTACTGGCTGCCGAAATCGAGGATCAGGATCACCGATTGCGCTCAACTATTGCCATCACGGAAATTACCTTGACACTGAAATATACCGGACCTGGCGCGGCGTACGAAACGCCGTCGCGCCGATGCTCCACAACCCTACGCCCGCGCCGGTTTGATGCGCGGTGCGGGCCGGTTGCGGCGCTTGCCGCGCGGCCTTGCCGGCGGACTGCCCTGCACCCACGAGCGGCCAGTGCGCCGAAAATCGAGCCTGAGCGGCGTGCCGACAAGTTCCAGCGACTTTCGAAATCGGGTTTCGATGAAGCGTACATAATGCGCCGGGATGCCGTGTTCGACGTTGGTGAAGAATCGAAGACGCGGCGGTGCGCTGCCGACCTGCGTCACGTACATCAGGTTCAAGCGCCGCCTATCCACCTGCGGCGGATCCATCGCTGCCGTCGCTTCGGCCAGCGTTCGATTCAGCCGCGAAGTCTGAAAGACTGCGCGCCACGAATCTCCCGCCCGGGCCGCAGCCGGGATGATCCCGTCCACGCCGTCGCCTGTGACCGCCGAAGTGAACACCATCGTCGCATAGTCGAGGAACGGGTAGCGCTCGTGCGCGTCGTGGACGAAAGCCGCCACCTTGCGCCCCTGCTTCGCCGCTACGTCCCATTTGTTGCACACGATTACCATCGCGCGATCGCTGCTGTCCGCCAGCCGCGCCAGCCGCGCGTCCTGGTCGGTGATTCCCTCGCTCGCGTCGATCACCAGCAACACGACGTTGGCGCGCCGAATCGTTTCGATGGCCCGGCCCACCGAATGATGCTCCAGCTCGCCTTCGACGCGCGGCGGGCGGCGGATTCCGGCGGTGTCGATCAACAATACGTCGCGGCCCTGCGCGGAAAGCCGCACGTCCACCGGATCGCGCGTCGTGCCGGGGCTGTCGTCGACGATCGCGCGCTCGAAACCCGAGAGCCGGTTGAGGATCGACGACTTGCCCACGTTGGGGCGGCCTATAAGCGCCAGCCTCAAGTCAGGGGGTGCGGCCACGGCGCCTTCGCGCTCCGGCAGCCGCGCGACGACTTGATCGAGCAGCTCGTCGATTCCGCGTCCGTGCGCCGCCGAGATGAAAAACAACTCGTCACCGCCGAGCGCGTAAAACTCAGCCGCCTCGGCCTCCTGCCCCGGCCGATCGATCTTGTTGACCGCCATGATCAGCGGGCATCCGGTTTCGCGTACCAGCGCGAGCGCCTCGGCGTCGGCTTCGCTCAGCCCGCCCTTGCCGTCGAGGATGAACACGACGACGTCGGCCACCCCGACCGCGGCCAGCGCCTCGCCGACGATACGTTCGGTCATCCGCTCATGCCCGCCAAGCTCGAGGCCGCCGCTGTCGACCACGACGAATTCGCGGCCGCCGTGGATCGCGCGGGCGAAATTGAGGTCGCGCGTAGTGCCGGGAACTGCGCTGGTGATCGCGCGGCCGCCCCTGGTGATTCGATTGAACAACGTCGACTTGCCGGCGTTTGCGCGGCCAACCAGCACCACGGCCGGCAGGCCTTCGGCGGCAATCCGCCGCGCCTCGGCGCCCGGCGCTGCGCGCGGATTGGTCACAGTCCGAACTCCGCGAGCTTGCGCGGATCGCGGGTCCAATCGCGCTCGACTTTGACGATGATTTCCAAAAACATGCGCGCGCCGAGAATTTCTTCGAGCTCGAGGCGCGCCGCGGTGCCGATCTCCTTGAGCGTGCGCCCGCCCGCGCCAATCAGCATGCCTTTGTGCGACTCGCGATCGACAACCACCGCCGCGCCGATCCGCTTGAGCTTGCGCTCGGCGTCGTCTTCGAACTTCTCGACCCTGACGGCGGTCGAGAACGGAATCTCCTGGCGCATCTTGAGAAAAATTTTCTCGCGGATGATTTCCTCGGCGATCATTCGTTCGCTCTGATCGGTGTACTCATCGGGCGACATCAGCGCCGGGCTCAGCGGGAGCATCCGCTTCAGGGTCAGCAACAGCTCGTCGATGTTCTCGCCGCTCAGCGCGCTCACGGGGACGATCTCGGCGCCGGGAAATCCGCGGTTGATTTCCTCGATTAGCGGCAGCAATCGAGCGCGCGGGATGCGATCGACTTTGTTGATCGCAACGATCGTCGGACGGCCAAGCGCGCGGATATCGACCAGCACGGCGCGATCTCCCGGGTTCAGCCGATCGCCTGCTTCAACAACGGCCACAATGACTTCGCCCTCCGCGATCGCGCGGCGCGCCACCTGCACCATGCGCTGATTCAGCTGCTTCTTCTTCGCCTCATGAAGTCCGGGCGTGTCGATCAGCAGGATCTGCGCGTCGGCGTCGCTGCGGATGCCGAGAATTCGCCGCCGCGTGGTCTGCGGACGCGGTGTGACGATCGCGACCTTGTGCCCCACCAGCCGGTTCACCAGCGTCGACTTGCCGACGTTGGTGCGGCCGCCAACCGCGACGAAGCCGGCGCGATGCTCACCCATGGCGCTCGCCGCGCTCCTCTTCTATTCGATCCAGGGCGAGGCGCGCGGCCGCCTGCTCGCTCTGTTTCTTGCTGCCGCCCTCGGCCACGCCGAGATCGCGGCCCGCGATTCTGATTCGGGTGGTAAAGCGCCTGGCATGGTCGGGCCCTTCGGTCGCGACAAGTTCGTACACCGGCTGCGCGCGAAAATGCCGGTACGCGATTTCCTGCAATTCGGTTTTGTAATCGCGCTCCGCCGCCGGTCCGCCGATATCGCCGGTGAACAGGCGCTCGACCACTTGCTGCGCGGGCGTGAGTCCGCCGTCGGTATAGATCGCGCCGATCACCGCCTCGAACACGGCCGCAAGAATCGAGGTCTTCTCGCGCCCGCCGCTTTTTTCCTCGCCTTTTCCCAGCCGGATCATCTCGTTCAATTCAATCGCCTGGGCCTTCAGCGCCAGCGTGCGCGCGTTGACGATCGATGCACGCTGCTTGGACAGCGGGCCTTCCTTCGCGGTCGGAAACTGGCGCATCAGCAGGTCTGCGATCGCCAGATCGAGCACCGCATCGCCAAGGAACTCCAGCCGCTCGTAGTGGGCGTCGCTGGCGACCGCCGCGCTCGGATGCGTCAGCGCCGTCTCCAGCAGCTCCGCTCGCGCGAACGAATAGCCCAGCACACGCTCGAGTTTGGTGCGGGGATTTTCAGGAGGCCCGGAGACAGGCGGTCTCGTCCGCCCACGGCCGAACAATCTCCCCAACCAGTTGCGCGCCTTCAACGGTCGACGCCTCCACCTCGACTTCTCGATTTGTCAGTTCATCGGGTCCCTGCGTCGATACCCGCAGGTAGTTGCGGCTGTAGCCCTGGAGCTCGCCGCGCGGCCCGCGTTCTTCAAGTAATACCTTAAGTTTTGCCCCGACGAATCGCCGGGCGAATTCAACCCGCTTGCGCTCGCCCAGTGCGCGCATCAGCCCGGCCCGGCGCTTGATCTCCACCGGATTCACTCTGCCGGAAAACTTCGCCGCCGTGGTCCCAGCCCGGACTGAATACGGAAACACGTGAAAATATGCCAGCGGCATCGATTCGACGAAATTGAAGTACGAATCGAAACTGGCCCCCGTCTCACCGGGAAAGCCCACAATCAGGTCGGTGCCAATCGCCGCATCGGGCCACGCGCGTAAAACGCGCTCGACGCGAGCGCGAAAATAGCCGCGCTGATAACGCCGCCGCATCCGCGACAGGGTTTCGTCGTCGCCCGACTGCAGCGGCAGATGCAGATGCGGGCAGAATTTTGCGCTGCTCGAAATTATTTCCACGATACGGTCGCTCAATTCTTCGGGATCGAGCGAGCTTATCCGCACCCGCTCGAGCGGGCATCGCTCGGCGATCATCTCCAGCAAATCGGCGAGATCGACCCGCGGCTCAAGGTCCATCCCGTAGCCGCCGAGATGGACCCCCGTAAGAATGACTTCCTTGAAGCCGCGCGCGTGAAGCTCGTCGAGCGCCGCCATCACCCGGCGCGGCTCGACGCTGCGGGAGGCGCCGCGCGAAAACGGCACGATGCAGAAGGTGCAGAATTGATCGCATCCCTCCTGCAATTTCAGAAACGCGCGCGTACGGCCGTCCAGCGTGACCGCGGCCAGTTCAATCGGCGCTTTTTGCTTGCGCAGGTTCGCGACCATCACACGCTCGCCGGCTCCCGAAGCCGCTGCGCGTTCGAGGTCGTCGAGCATCCCGAGCCCGATCACGGCATCGACCTCCGGCGCCTTCGCGAGCACGTCGGGGCTCGCTTGCGCCAGGCATCCGGTCATGACCACGCGGGCATTCGGATTGAGCCGCCGCGCGCGCCGTGCGATGCGCAGGCTCTCCGCGTCGGCGCGATCGGTTATCGTGCAGGTGTTAACGATATAGACGTCGGCTTGCTCGCCGAACTCGCGGCGTTCCATCCCGCGCGCGCTCAGGCGCGACTCGATGATCGCCGAATCGTACTGATTGACCTTGCATCCGAGCGTTGCGATCGCGAAGCGCGTTGCCATGGTCAGTTCGCTTGCTCTTCCGTGATCGCCCGTTCGATATATCCGCCGCCGAGCACTTCCTCACCGCGGTAAAAGACGCACGCCTGTCCCGGTGTCACTGCAGGACCGCCCGAGGCGAAGCGAATCACCGCGCGGCGGCCTGAATCGAAGCGCATCATTGCCGGGATCGCACGATGCCGATGGCGAATCTTCACCTCGACGCTCAGCTCGCGCCGCGACGCCAGGGAATTATCGACCAGGCTGATTCGATTCGCGATCAGGCCCGGAGAATCGAGTTCCTCGCGCCGCCCGGCCACGACCTCGCCCGAGTCGGCGCGAATCTCGCGGACGTACAGGCGCTGCCCGCCGGCAACACCGAGCCCGCGGCGCTGCCCGACGGTGAATCGGTGCACGCCCGAGTGAGCGGCCAGGCGTCTTCCGTCGCTGTCGACGATCGATCCGGGGCGGAGTTGCGCGGGATCGCTTTGCCGCTCGACAAAACTGGCGTAGTCGCCGTCGGGAACGAAGCAGATTTCCTGGCTCTCAGGCTTGTCCGCGGTGACAAGGCCCAAAGCGCGCGCGCGGGCGCGAACTTCGGTCTTGGACATCGCACCAACCGGAAACAGGGTTCGCGCGAGTTCGTCCTGACCCAGCGTGAACAGAAAATACGACTGATCCTTGGTCTCGTCGGCGGCGCGCAGCAGATGAAATCGGCCGTCGGCGCCCTGCTCTATTCGGGCGTAATGTCCGGTCGCGACATAGTCGGCTGCAAGCGCGCGAGCGCGGCTCCACAAGCGATCGAATTTGATCTGGCGATTGCACATCACGCACGGATTCGGCGTGCGGCCGCCCAGATATTCGGAGACGAAGTTATCGACCACGCGCGCGGCGAAGTCGGCGCGCAAATCAATCACGTAAAACGGAAAATCCATCTGCTCCGCCACCCGGCGCGCATCTTCGAAATCGTCATGCGAGCAGCAGGTGCCGCGGCGCTTCGCGATTGGCCCAGGCGGCTCGGGCACAAGCCGCATGGCCACGCCCACCACGTCATAGCCCTGCTCGCGCACGATCGCCGCGGCGACGGAACTGTCCACCCCGCCCGACATCGCAACCAGCACTCGCGGCCTCATCGTGCGCTCGCCTCCGACAGCGGTTCGGCGGCAGCGACGCGCCGCCACACGCGCGCAATAAGCGCCGCGACGGCTTCGATTTCCTGCGCGGTGTTGTTCCAGCCGAGGCTGATCCTGAGCGAGCTGCGCGCGTCGGCAACGCTGCGGCCCATCGCGCGCAACACGTGCGACGGCTCGACGGCTCCTGCGGCGCACGCCGAGCCCATCGAAACTTCAACGCCTTCGAGATCGAGCGCAATCAGCATGCTCTCGCCGAGCACGCCCGGAAAGGTAAGGTTGAGCGTATTCGGAAGCCTGCCAACAAGCGGGCCGTTCAAGCGAAGAGCGGGAATCGCCTCGCGGATACGCGCGAACAGCGACGCGCTGAGTGAACCGATTCGAGCCGACTCTGCCGCCATCGCATTCATCGCGGCCTCGGCCGCCGCGCCGAAGGACACCGCGCCAAGCAGATTCGGCGTGCCCGCTCGCATGCCGCCTTCATGCGGCCCGCCAAAAACGATTGGCGCCAGGCGCGCAAAGTCGCGGACGTACAAAGCGCCGACTCCTGCAGGCGCTCCAAGCTTGTGGCCGCTCAGGGTCATCAGATCGCATCCCAGCGCCGCGACATCGACCGGAATTCGGCCGGCCGCCTGCGCCGCATCAATATGAAACAACGCACCGGCCCTGCCGCACATGGATGCGAGCGGAGCGAGGTCCTGAATCGTTCCGACTTCGGAGTTCGCAAGTCCAAGCGTGACGAGCGCGGTCTCGCTATCGAGCACGGCGAGCACGCGCCCGGGATCGATTCGTCCGTCGGCGTTGGGTGCGACTCGGACTACGTCAAAGCCACGGCGCTCGAGTTCCGCAATCGGCGCGAGGATCGACGAATGCTCAATCTGGGATGAAATTATTTTACGGCGTCGAGCGGCCGTGGTGATCGCGCCGAAGATGGCAAGATTGTTCGACTCGGTGCCACCGCTGGTGAACACGAACCGCCGCGGCTCGGCGCCGACGATCGCCGCAACCTGCGCGCGCGCAACCTCGAGCATCCGGCGCGAGCGCTGGCCCGAGCGATGCACCGACGAGGGATTGCCAACCATGTCGGCCAGCAGGCGTGAGACCGCGGCGGCAGCCTCGACGCGGACAGGAGCGCCTGCATTATGATCGAGATAGATCGTCATGGACGGTTTTGGCCACCAGTGCGCCGTCTAGCTTATCTTACGCCGATCAGCGGAAAAAGACGGGGGCCTTGCGCGTGACGCAGACTGCATCAAGCGGAGATGGGCGCGGGTTCGGACATAAGCTGTGATCTCGTCAAAAAAAAGAGGCGACACTAAATCTGCCGTTTGTTACGATCCTGTCGGACAACGCAATCGCATTTTCAATTTCCAACGGAGGAAAAAATGTCGAACCATTTTACTGGACTCAATCTCGGTCCGCCTCTCGGTGACCAAAGACTCGACCTCTGCGACCTCTACGCGTTCCAATCGCCCACGGACTCGGCCAGGACCGTGCTCATCCTCAATGCGAATCCAAATGCCGACGCGCTCCATCCCGACGCCATCTATCGCCTCAACATTGACAACGACGGAGATTGTTTGAACGACATTGCGATCAGCTACGTGTTCTCGCGGCCGCAAAACGGCAAGCAGACCGCAAACGTGTTTGTGGCAAAGGGCGCGGAGTCCCGCTCAGTCGAAGCCGTCGGGAAGAAGATTATCGCCGACGCGGAGGTCTCCTTCGGCGCCAAACCCAACATCGTCAAGTCCGGCGCCTACACCTTCTTCGCCGGCAGTCGCAGCGACGCTTTCTTTTTCGACTTTGACGGAATCAAGAATATGTTCGATATCAGGGGCAAACGGAACTTCACCGAGCCGCACCTCGGCGCCAAATCGCCATGGACCGGCGTGGATTCGAATACCGAGGCCAACGTGTTCTCGACGGTTATAGAGCTGCCAACGAGCGAGCTAGCCCCGAAGCCCGAAATACACATTTGGGGACAATGCAGCGTGCGCAAAGACGGCAAGTTGCTCCACGTCGATCGCGCCGGCCACCCGTCGGTCAGCAGCTTCTTCAACACCGACGAGACCAAGGAGGAATACAACGCCAGCGAGCCGGTTAACGATCGCAAGCGCTGGCTCGATCAGTTCGTCCATCTGATGGGTCATACCGGCAATTACACCCGCGAAGAAGCAATCGCCGCGATCGACGCCGACGGCCTTCTGCCCGACATGCTGAGCTTCAATCCTTCGAAGCCCGCGAAGTACACCAACGGCCGTGTCTTTACCGACGATGTCATCGATCATCGCCTCGGCTTCCTCACCAAGGGCGAATGTCCACCCAGCGGCCTCAAACCGCACGCCGACATTCTCAAGGAGTACCCGTACATCGGCACGCCGCATCCGAAGAAGAGCTAGCGGCCCGCGCGCGACAGATTAGTTTTTCGAGTGTGAGAGAATCCTCGCCGACAAGAGCTGGTATCGCGCTAGCCCTTGTTGGCGAGGATGCGATCGGGCGCGTTCGTCAAGTCTTCGAATGGGCGGCGTGGCTATTCTCCGCGGCCTTGGAGCGCGGACGCGCGCCGTTGTGCTTGCTCGCCGCCTTGGCGCGCGGCTTCAGATTATCCTTGTGCAGCTTGTATTCGACCGAGTCGACCAGCGCCTGCCAGCTCGCCTCGACGACGTTGCTCGACAATCCAACCGTGCCCCATCGGCGCTTGCCGTCGGTAGATTCGATCAGCACGCGAACGCGAGCCTCGGTACCGGCGCCGTTGTCGAGCACGCGGACTTTGTAATCGACCAGCTGCATCGCCTCGAGATTGGGATAGTACGGCAGCAACGCCTGGCGCAGCGCCGAATCGAGCGCGTTGACGGGGCCGTTGCCAATCGCGGAGTTGCGCGTGCGCGCACCGTCGGGACCTTCGATTACGACGACCGCTTCGCTGAACGGCGCGCGGTCCTCATGCCATTTGTCGTCGAACACGCGGAAACTTACGAAGTTGAAATGCTCCTTGGCGAGGCCGAGCGTGCGCAGCATCAGCAGCTCGAACGAAGCGTCCGCCCCGTCGAAGGTGTAGCCTGCGCCCTCCAGCCGCTTGAGCTCGTCGAGCAGCACGTCGATCTTGCCGGGCGCCGTGTCGAGCTCGAGTCCGAATTCCCTGGCCTTGTACACGATATTCGCGCGGCCCGAGAGCTCGGAGAGCAGCACTCGGCGATCGTTGCCGAGCAGCGCGGGATCGACGTGCTCGTAGGTCGCGGTGTTGCGCTGGATTCCCGAGACGTGCAAACCGCCCTTGTGCGCGAACGCGCTGCGGCCGACGTACGGCTGGCGCGCGAATGGCGTGATGTTGGCGAGTTCGTACACCAGCGTCGAGACCTCGCGCATCGTCTTGAGCTTCGCGGGGGGCACGCAATGGTAGCCAAGCTTGAGCTGCAGATTGGCAATTATCGAAACCAGGTTCGCGTTGCCGCATCGTTCGCCGAAACCGTTGATCGTCCCCTGCACCTGCACCGCGCCCGCGTGCACGCCGGCAAGGGAGTTGGCGACCGCGACTTCCGAGTCGTTATGACAGTGAATTCCGATCGGGCAATTGACCGCGGCGCGCGCCGCAGTTACCGCGGCTTCGATTTCGCCCGGCAGGCGTCCGCCGTTGGTGTCGCACAGCGCGATCAGCGTGACGCCAGCGTCGTCAACGGCTTTCAGGCACGCAAGCGCATACTCGGGATTGTGAAAATAGCCGTCAAAGAAGTGTTCGGCGTCGAAAATCGCTTCGTCAAAGTTCTTTTTCAGAAACGCGATCGTGTCGTTGAGAATTTCGAGATTTTCGTTCAGCGGGATTCTGAGCGCCTCGCTGACATGCATGTCCCAGGTCTTGCCGACCACGGTCGCAACCTGAGTCCCGGTGCGCAGGATCAACTGCAGATTGCGATCGGCCGCGGCGCGGACTCCGGAGCGGCGCGTCGAGCCGAAGGCCGCGATCTTGGCGTGGCGAATCTTGATCTTCTTGATCTCTTTGAAGAACGCGGCGTCACGATCGTTCGAGCCCGGCCATCCACCCTCGATGTAATCGAAACCGAGATCGTCGAGACGCTCGGCAATCGTGACCTTGTCCTCGACCGTCAGCGAGACGTCTTCGGACTGGCAGCCGTCGCGCAAAGTGGTGTCGTACACCTGGATATGTTTTGCATCCGCCATCGGACTCAAACGGTCTCCCGCGGCGCGGCGTTCGCGCCGCGGCCGCCGTTGACAAACGCGTCGTGCAGCGCACGCATCGCGAGTTCCCCATATTTCGAATTGACCACGACCGAGACCTTAATCTCCGAGGTCGAAATCATCTCGATATTGATCCGTTCCGCCGCCAGCACCTGGAACATCGAGGCCGCGACCCCGGCATGCGTGCGCATTCCAACTCCGACCACCGAAACCTTGGCGACCTGATCGTCGTGCCGCACGCCCGACGCGCCGATTTCGGCAGCCGTGCGCGCAACGATTTCGAGCGCGCGGCCAAGATCTTCGCGGCCGATGGTGAAGGTCATGTCGGTGTGGCCGTCGGCGCTGGCGTTCTGAATAATCATGTCCACGACGATTCCCGCCTCGGCGATCGGGCTGAAAATCTTCGCCGCCAGACCGGGCCGATCCTCAACGCCGGCGACAGTTATCTTGCTTTGATTCTGGTCGAGCGTTACGCCCGAAACGAGCACGTCCTCCATCGACAAATCCTCTTGTCCAACCCACGTCCCCGCGGCTTCGTGGAAGCTGGAGCGGACGACGAGCGGCACGTTGTAACGGCGGGCGAGTTCAACCGAACGGGTTTGCAGGACCTTCGCCCCCAGTCCCGCCATCTCGAGCATCTCATCATACGAGATGCGGCCGAGCTTCCTGGCTTTGGGGCAGATGCTGGGATCGGCGGTGTAGACGCCGTCCACGTCGGTGTAGATTTCACAAGCGTCGGCTTTGAGAGCGGCTGCCAGCGCCACCGCGGTCAGATCGGACGCGCCGCGGCCAAGCGTCGTGATATCGCCATCGGGGTTGACGCCCTGGTAACCGGCAACCACCACAATCTGCCCATCGTCGAGAGCCCGCATCACGCGATCGCATTGCACGGATTTGATTCGCGCGCGGCCGTAATTCGAGTCGGTCGTCAGGTTCATTTGAAAAGCCAGCAAAGAAACCGTCCGATGTCCCATCGACTGGAGCCGGATCGCGAGCAGCGCGGCCGAGACCTGCTCTCCGGTGGCGACCAGCACGTCAGTCTCGCGCGCGTTGGGCGACTCGCTCAATTCGGAGGCGAGCTTGAACAACCGGTTGGTCTCGCCGGCCATCGCCGAGACCACCACGACGATCCGATTGCCGGCGTCGCGCGACCTGACCACGCGATCGGCGACGGCCTTGATTCGCTCGATCGATCCGACCGAAGTTCCGCCGTATTTTTGAACTACCAATCCCACCGCAATGACCCCTATTTGTCTCGAGAAATGGGGTAATCAAGTATTATGTGCGGAAAATGGGCCTCAAACCAGCCCCTCGCGGGGCGGTACTGGCTGCTTTCATCCCGGCCTTTTGCTTTCTGACGTTCAGCGCCACCAGTCGGCGATCAGCGTTCTGCACGCGTTGTGGAGCGACTCGAAGTGCACCCACACGTATGCGACCGCAAGACCGATCGCGACATAGACCAACCACTTCGAGATTATTCGGTCCATCGTTAGCGCCTCTTTCCCTTTTGGAAAAGAATGGCCCAGTGGCACTCAAGGCCAGCCCGGTTCTCCTTGTAGCAAATTGCTACAGGCGCGTCTATTTGCTGCTGAAATTAAGCCACTTGTGTTTTCAGAAGACGCCACTCGATCGCGAATCAGCCCGAATGACGCCAGTACCCGGGGGGGCGGGTGTTGCCTGATCATCGCCCTCAGGCGAAGCGGCGCTTCAGCTTGGAAATAATTTGCGCGTGGCGGGAGTCCACTGCGCTGAATTCGATCCGGCGCAGGTTGGCACCGGCGTAACTGATCCGGACTGCCAGGTAATCCATCTCCGCACCGCCGCGCAAACGCTCGAACCATTCGACGGCGGCGACACCCTCGGAAAACAAGTATTCGCGAAGGCCCAGGTCGTCGAGGGTCGCCTCTTCCAGGCGATAAAGATCGATATGGTAAAGTGGGAAGCGGCCGTGATGCTCCTGGATCATCGTGAAGGTGGGGCTCAGGATGTCCTCTTCGCGCAGGCTGAGTCCCCCTGCGAGGCCTTTGATAAAGCAGGTCTTGCCCGCGCCGAGATCGCCAATCAGGCCGAGTAGTTCGCCGCCTTCGAGAAGCGAGGCCAGCCGCCGTCCCCACGATTTCGTCTCGTGCGGCGAGCGGCTCTCGATCACCATCGTGACCGTGGTCGCGCCCGATTCTACCGCCTCATTAGCCATCGCGATTACTCAGTCACCAATATAGCGCAACTAATGCGTTAGTGCTTCCAGTGCTGCCGGCAGCTCGTCAATGAGGTCGCCGGCAATATAGCCAACGCGGCCCATCCGCGCCGCGACGCGATCGGCCGCGTAGCCGTGGAGAAAAACGCCGAGCGCGAGCGCGTCCAGCGGGCGCATCTTCTGCCCCAGCAGCGCGCCGACGATTCCCGAGAGCGCGTCACCGATGCCGGGCGTGGCCATCCCGGGATTGCCGGTCGAGTTGATATAGACGTCGCCGTCGGGCGAGGCGATAACCGAGCGCGCACCCTTTATCAGCACGGACGCTCCGGTTCGTTCCGCCAGATTGCGCGCGGCAGACACGCGATCGTCGTTGATGATCGCCGGGGTCACACCGAGCAGGCGCGCGGCTTCTCCCGGATGAGGCGTCAGCACGACCGGACCACGCGCACGCCGGGCGGCTTCGCAACCGATCGCGGCGAGCGCGTTGAGCCCGTCGGCATCGATCAGCATCGGACGCTCGCGCTCGGATGCGTCCGAAATCAGCCACTCGACGAGGCGCTTGGTGTCGTCGCTGACTCCCATTCCCGGCCCCACGATCAACGCGTTCATCCCGCCGATTATCATCTTCAACGTGTCGGGCGCGTGAGCGCCGTCAAAGTGGCCGTCGCGATCGGCGATCGGCTCGGTCATCAGTTCGGCCTGGCCCGCCGCTACTACCGGCTGGATCGACTCGGGGACCGCCGCCGTAACGAGGCCCGCGCCCGCTCTCAAGGCGGCGCGCGAAGCGAGCAGGACGGCACCGGACTTGCCGCGACCGCCGGCGATTACCAGCGGATGTCCATACATTCCCTTGTGCGAATTCACCGGCCGCACGCGAATCAAATGCCGCAGGTCGTCGCGCTCGAGGAATCGGCCGCGAGGCGCTATCTCCTCAATCGCGCGCGCGGCGAAACCTATATCGACGATCCGCAGCTCGCCGGCTTGCCCGGCGCCCGGATATGAAACGTGGCCGAACTTCGCGAAGCCGAACGTCACCGTGAGCGAGGCTCGCACCGCCGCGCCCATGACAGCGCCCGTGTCGGAGTTCACGCCCGACGCGATATCGACGGCGATTGCGGGCAATCCGAACGAATTGACAATCTCGATCGCGCGCCGCGGCCCGTCTTTCACCTCCGCGTTCAAGCCGGTGCCGAAAATCGCGTCGATAACAGCGCTCGGGCGCTTGCCCAGCGCGGCTGCGAGGCTGGAAGCTGCCGATGCCTCGATCAGTTTGCCACCGGATGCGCGGAACTCCGCATACGCGCGCGCGGCGTCGCCCTTCAAGTCCGCCGCGCGACCGAGCAGAACCGCTCGCACGCCGAAGCCGTCCTGGACGAGCCGCCTTGCCGCGACGAATCCGTCGCCGCCGTTGTTGCCCATCCCCGCCACGACGAGCACATCGGTGGCCGCGTCGGGGAAGCGCTCGACGAGCGCGTCGGCAACAGCCTCGCCCGCGCGCGTCATCAGCGAGTAGGACGGGATTCCGAACTTTTCCCGGCTGATGCGATCAAGTTCGCGGCTTTCGGCGGCGTTGAGCAAAATCATCGTCGGCAATCCTGCGGGAAATATTACACCATGCGCGCTGCTCGTGAATGAGCGGTGTCGCTCTGGTAGCCTTGGGGTCGGGATCGGAATGATTCGCCTCAGCGTCAACGTCAACAAGATTGCGTGGCTGCGAAATGCACGCGGCGGAAATATTCCCGACGTAGTCGCGGCGGCGCGCACCTGCATCGCCGCGGGGTGCCATGGGATAACGGTCCATCCGCGCCCCGACGCGCGGCACATCACGTTTCAGGACGTGTTCGACCTGGCCGCGATGGTGACGGTCGAGTTCAACATCGAAGGATACCCGGGCGCGGAGTTTCTTGAGCTCGTGACACGCGTCAGGCCGACGCAGGTGACGCTCGTGCCCGACCCGCCCGGCGTGCTGACGTCGAATGCGGGATGGAACCTGACGATAGGGGCGGATTGGCTTGGCGACGTGCTCGCCAGGCTCGGCCAGGCGGGCATCCGCACCAGTCTTTTTCTCGAGACCGACGCCCGGCAGATCAGGCGCGCGCGAGAACTCGGCGCGGACCGAATCGAGCTGTTCACCGGACCATATGCGAATGCGTTCGGCACGCCGGCCGGTCAAGAGATCCTCGCGGCGCATCGCGAAGCCGCGCGTCTGGCGCGGGAAATCGGACTCGGCGTGAATGCGGGCCACGATCTCGATCTCAACAATCTTCCGGCCTATGCGAGAGCAGTCAAAGGCTTGCAGGAAGTCTCCATCGGGCACGCGCTTATCGCCGACGCGCTCTACATGGGCCTGACGCGCACGGTGAAGGCGTATCTGAGAGCCCTCGGCTCGAAGCCGCTGGCCGTGAAGCGCAAGCGCACGAAGGGTAATTGAGCAGGGGTGACCCCTGCACCCAGTGAAAGGTGAAAAGTGAAGGTGCGGGCTTCGCCCTGTTAGAAGGGTGAGGGGGAAAAAGTAGAGCGCGCGGTGAAGGCGTATCTGAAAGTTCTGGGATCGAAGCCGCTGGCCGTGAAGCGCAAGCGCACGAAGGGCAATTGATCGGTCACGCTGCGCCGGCGTACTTCTGGATGGCGGCGCCAATTTCCTGGGCCAGCGTTTTGATCTGAGCGCCGTCCTCGCCTTCGACCATCACGCGCGCGAGCATCTCGGTGCCGGAGTATCGCACCAGCAGCCTGCCGGCGCCGGCCAGACGCCGTTCGGCGTCGGCGATGATTCGTTGAACGCCGGGCATCTCGGCTAACGGCACGCGATTTCGGACACGCACGTTTTCCACGACTTGCGGCACGCGGCGCATCGCGCGAAGTTCGCCGAGCGTCCGCCCACTCTCGGCCAGATGCGCGAGCACCAGCAGGGCGCTGATCAGTCCGTCGCCGGTGGTCGAGTAATCCATGAAGATCACGTGGCCCGACTGTTCGCCGCCGAGATTGTACGAGTTGAGCCGCATCTCGCGCGCAACCGCGGGGTCGCCGACCTCGGTACGAATCAGGCGCACGCCCGCGTCGCGAAGCGCCAACTCGAGTCCGAAGTTGCTCATCACGGTTGCGACCACGGCGTTGCCGCGAAGCCGGCCTTCGGCGGCGAGCTTGCGGCCGAGCAGCGCCATCACGTCGTCGCCGTCGAAGACTTCGCCGCGCTCGTCGATCAGCATGACGCGATCGCCGTCGCCGTCGAGCGCGATGCCGACGTTGGCGTGCTCGCGCAGAACGGTCTCGCGAATCGCGTCGAGATGCACGGCGCCGCAATTCAGATTGATGTTCGTACCATCGGGCTCGACCGCGATCGCCACGACCTCGGCGCCCAGTTCCTCCAGCGCCTCGGGGCCGACCTTGTAGGCCGCGCCGTTGGCGCAATCGATTGCGATCTTCAGCCCGTCGAACGCGACCGAGCGCGGCAGGCACGACTTCAGAAATACCAGGTAACGGCCGAGCGCGTCGTCGATTCGCGCCGCCTTGCCGATATCGTCCGCGCGCGCGCGATGCATCCCGACCTCGGCTTCGTCGAACACCAGCGCTTCGATTCGGCGCTCGGTCTGGTCGTCGAGTTTGAATCCTTCGCTAGAAAAAAACTTGATCCCGTTGTCCTGGAAGGGATTGTGCGAGGCCGATATGACCACGCCCGCGTCGGCGCGCATGCTGCGCGTCAGAAACGCGATCGCGGGTGTCGGCAGCGGACCCACCAGCCACACGTCCACGCCCATCGAGCAAATTCCAGACTCAATCGCGGTCTCGAGCATGTAGCCCGATAGCCGCGTATCTTTGCCGATAAGAATTCTGCGATGACGCCCCGTAGTATTGCGGAATACATGCGCGAGCGCGCGGCCGAGCTTCAGCGCGGTCTCGGAGGTAATCGGCTCCTCATTGGCGACTCCGCGGACACCGTCGGTGCCGAACAGTTTACGATGGGTGCTCATCGGCAGTGACGGTTCGCTTCTCATGATACATCCGCAGTCTAACCTTGTCGGGCGACTGGCGCACCAACTGCATTCCGTCGGGCAGTGTCACCTGCAGCGGCAACTCGTGCGATCCCGGCGCAACGCCCTTGGCGTCAACGTAGGCCAGCCCTTTCGGCGCGAGACCCGCGAGCTTGACCGCGGGCCCGCGAATCGTCAGCGTGGCCTGCTTGGGTTCGATGCGGTACTTGAAATCACTGTCCTTGACTTCCACGTCGACCGCGCGAAACTCACGGTCGGCAATCTCTTCCACGACATTGATACGCGCATCGACATGACCGGTCGAGAATCCCAACGCCGGGTTGGGCGGCACGATATCTACCGAACGGCTGGTATCCGAGGTGAGTCCCTTAAGCTCGAAAGGTTCCGTGCTGACCGACGTAAGCGGCGCGACGTAGCGGCTGGGCCCGACGATCGTCACGCTCGGCGGCGTAATATCGACCGATGTAATCGTGTAGCCCGGCTCGACCTTCCCCTGAACCGCCAGATGGACCGGTACGTCGCGCGTAACCACGCGATCGACATCAAGCGACAATTGATCGGGCGAGATGCTGGTCACGGCGGTATTTCGTTCCACGTTGAACATCGCGGGATATATTTTGAACTCGGATTGTCCCGCGGCAACGCCGCGCAGATCGATCTTGAGCGTGAGCCGCTCGGGATCCAGCAGCGACAGCAGGGTGCGCGGACCGGTGACTTCGATCTTCACGACCGTCGGCGGATGGTTCACGATCACCATCCCCTGCGGCAGCGAGCGATAGCTTATAGGCACCGTGAGCAGCTCGACCGAGCCGCGCTCGCCGGCGTTGACGAATATCCACAGCCCGATCGCGAGCACCAGCGCGAGTACGCGCAGCCCGATGTCGCCGCCGCGGAGCCGCCGCGGGCCACTGCCTGCGAACAAATGTTTGAAGTCGCCCAGCCTCATCGTGCGTCGCCCCGTCGCTTTTTACCTCCGCGCTCCTAAGCCGGCAGCTTCCTCAGCGTGGACAGGACCTCGGCGGGTTCCAGTCCACGGCTCAGGACACCGCCGCGCGCAAGCGAAATCGTCCCGTCCTCCTCGGACACGACCAACACCACGGCGTCGCTGTCCTCGCTCATTCCAATAGCCGCGCGATGACGCGTGCCCAGCGACAGGCTTACGTTGGGGTTCTGCGACAGCGGCAACAGGCACGCCGCCGCCAGTATCTTCTCGCCGTTTATTATCACGGCGCCATCATGCAGCGGTGAGCCGTTCATGAAAATCGTCTCGAGCAATTCGGGCGAGACCTTGCCGTCGACGATTCTTCCGCTTTCGACGAACTCGCCCAGCCCATCGTCCTGCTCGATCACTATCAGCGCGCCGACTCGACGCGCCGACAGCCACGCCGCCGCGGTTGCGATTTCCTCTGCAGACGTGACCGCCGCCGCGGCGCGGCCGAGGAAGGATTGCGCGCCGACACGGGTGAGCGCGCGCCGAATGTCTGCCTGGAAGATAACCACCAGGATCACAAACAAGGAACCAAGGAAGTTGTTCAAGAGCCAGTTGAGCGTGAATAGTCCGAGCACCTGCGATGCCACGAACGCGCCGCCCACAATCACCATCCCGACCACCATCTGCATCGTGCGCGTGCCACGGATCAAAAGCGCGATGCGGTAGATCACGTAGGCCACGATCAGGACGTCAACGATGTCCTGCCATCGCGGCTGCGGTATCATGGGTATGTAGTTATGCATTGCGCCTGAACCGCTGATCCCGTCCCGCCATCGCCGCCGCCATTCGCACCACGGCTGCCGCCGCACCGGCGTCGTGCACGCGCACGATCGACGCGCCAGCCGCGACCGCCAGCGCGTTCACAGCCGCCGTGCCGAATTCCAGCTCGCGCTCGCCCGCGCCGGCTATTCGCGCCACAAAGCGCTTGCGCGACGCTCCCACCAATACGGGATAGCCGAGCGCACAGAGGCCGGGCAAGGCGGCCAGCAATCTGAGATTATGCTGGGCCGTCTTGGCGAAGCCTAGTCCCGGATCGACGATGATTCGCGAGCGCGCAACTCCGGCGCCCACGGCGAATCGCGCGCGCGCCTCCAGGTATTCGACGACCACACGCACGACGTCGCGGTAGCGTGCGAACTCGATATGATCGGCGAGACCGCCGCGCATATGCATCAGCACGACTGCGCACTTCGTTCGCGCCGCAAGGGGCGCCATTTCGCAGTCGTGTTCCAGCGCCGTGATATCGTTGATTATCGCCGCGCCCGACTCGAGCGCGACTCGTGCGACCTCCGCGCGGCGCGTGTCGATCGAGATTGGCACGCCGAGCCGCTTGCCCAAGCGCGCGAGCACCGGCCTCACTCGCGCGAGCTCGACCTCGACCAGCACCTCCGACGCGCCCGCGGGACGCGAGGATTCACCGCCCACGTCGATCAGGTCGGCGCCTGCCGCTTCCATCGCAAGCGCGTGCTCGACGGCGCGGTCCGCGTCCAAGTATCTCCCGCCATCGGAGAAGGAGTCGGGCGTGACGTTGAGCACGCCCATCACTGCGGGGAAATTGATTACGCGGCCGTCGTAAAGCTTGAGATACGTGGATTGAGACGCCCGCTTGCGCAAGCCTCGATCGCTGGATGACTTGGGTTTAATCCGCGAGCGTCGCATCGCACCGGCCCCACTTCCCCTCCCCCACGCGGCAACCGACTCGCAGTGGCGAATCGATCAGAGCGCCGCGACCACGCCGGCGAAGACGACTATACGAGGACCGGTTTCGGCGGGAGTCCAGGCACCGGGCTTTCGCTTTCGTTGTCGGCACGCTTTTCCTTGCCCGGGTCCGCGCCCAGCCGCGGCGGAGGATCGTTGCGCACCGCCGCCGGCGACGGCGGCATCTCGCGCCCTTCGCGGAACGCCGTCACCATCGCCTCGACTTCGCTGCCGTCGAGGACTTCCTTCTCGAGCAGCCGCGCCGCGACCGCGTGGAGCAGCGGCAGATGATCCGACAGGAGCTGGCGCGCCTTCTGATACGAGTCATCGATGATACGGCGCACTTCGCGATCGATCTCGAGCGCGGTTTGCTCGGAATAATCCTTATGATGCGCGATATCGCGGCCCAAAAAGATCTGTTCCTCGCGCCGGCCGAACGTCATCGGGCCCAGCTCCTTGCTCATGCCCCATTCGCAGACCATTTTGCGCGCGAGCTCGGTCGCTTTTTCGATATCGTTGCCCGCGCCGGTCGTCATCTGCCCGAACACGAGTTCTTCCGCCGTGCGGCCGCCGAACATCACCGCCAATCGCGTCACCAGGTAGTCCCGGGGATAGGTGTAGCGATCGTCCAGCGGCAATTGCTGCGTCACGCCCAGCGCCATCCCGCGCGGGATAATCGTAACTTTGTGGACCGGATCCGCGCCCGGCTGAAGCATCGCGACCAACGCGTGCCCGCCTTCATGATAAGCGATTATCTTGCGCTCCGAGCCCGACATCACCATCGAGCGCCGTTCCGCGCCCATCATCACCTTGTCCTTGGCCAGCTCGAAGTCCGACATCTCGACCTTGTCCTTGTTGCGGCGCGCCGCCAGCAGCGCGGCTTCGTTGACAAGGTTTTCCAGGTCGGCTCCCGCAAAGCCCGGGGTCGAACGCGCCAGCTTGCTCCCATCGACGTCTTCGGACAGCGGCACCTTGCGCGTGTGGACCTTCAGGATCCCCTCGCGCCCCTTTACGTCGGGCAGTGGCACCACCACGCGCCGATCGAAGCGGCCCGGGCGCAGCAACGCCGGGTCGAGCACGTCGGGGCGATTGGTCGCCGCCACCAGGATCACGCCCTCGTTGGCCTCGAACCCGTCCATCTCGACCAGCAACTGATTGAGCGTCTGCTCGCGTTCATCGTGACCGCCGCCAAGGCCGGCCCCCCGATGACGTCCCACCGCATCGATCTCGTCGATGAAAATGATGCACGGCGCATGCTTCTTGCCCTGCACGAACAGGTCGCGCACGCGCGACGCGCCCACCCCAACGAACATCTCGACAAAGTCCGATCCCGAGATCGAAAAGAACGGCACGCCCGCTTCGCCCGCGATCGCCCGCGCGAGCAGCGTCTTGCCGGTTCCCGGCGCTCCGACCAGCAGCACGCCCTTGGGAATTCGGCCGCCCAGCCGCGTGAAGCGCTTGGGGTCGCGCAAGAATTGAATTATCTCTTCGAGTTCGTCCTTGGCCTCGTCGATTCCCGCCACGTCGCCGAAGGTAACTTTGTGAGTATTTTCAGTCAGCAGCTTGGCGCGGCTCTTGCCGAACGACATCGCCTTGCCGCCGCCGATTTGCATCTGGCGCATGAAGAAAATCCACAGCGCCGCCAGCACTATTATCGGGAACCACTGCACCAGCGCGACCATCCACCACGGATCGCCTTCGACCGGCTTGGCCGCGATCTTGACGCCCTTTTCGCGCAGCGTCTTGACCAGG
>Ga0074044_10000644_pt1 | contig 32948 bp, 32 predicted proteins | sample BogForMeECP23OM1_FD_94443 | JGI IMG/M metagenome (GOLD analysis project Ga0074044, IMG submission 94443) | Bog forest soil microbial communities from Calvert Island, British Columbia, Canada - Bog Forest MetaG ECP23OM1 | ecosystem: Environmental > Terrestrial > Soil > Wetlands ...
TAATGGGTGAATTTGGAAAATTAGTCTCTGATCGCGAAGCATAGGAGCGTCTTGAGATCATTGGAGATCAGTAAGTACGTATCCAAATCCGTCAGTTTGTATTTTTCAACACCCTGCTAGGCAGCAAGAAGGCCGAACAGAGTTAGCGACACCCACTTTAAGTTAGTCGATGAGGGGAAACCTCCCCCATCGGAATCCTCCAGGAACACCTTGCATCGCTCATATCAATCGTCACAGTCACCATCGCGACGTACCTCCCGCGCCCCGCCGGGCGCCTTGCTATGCTTCTCAACCAAAGAGGAGTACGTAGCTTTCCCTTTCTCCCTCAACCCCGCCTTACACACTTATTGCCGCGTAACCGAACACATCAGCAAACACCGGACCGCGAGTTGTCGGAAGTCGTTGGTGGAACCCATACAAGCACGCCGACGCCCGGCCCGGGTCGTATGCAGATTCGCCATGTGACCTCGGTCTTCTGGAGTGCATCTCTTGGGGTGCACTCCAATCGAAAAGGAGGTTGCCGCTACGAATGCGGCCGTTTAAGCCATGAGCGTCCGCTGTTCGATACGAGCAACCGACCCAGCGTTAACCGGATTGAGTGTCCGCGGATTGACGGCACCAAGACCCTGGTGATAATCGTGGCGCAGTGAATTGTATATGCTGCGCCGCTTGACACCCCGCTCTCCGCGATTTGCCGTGAGAAGCTGCTGCACAGCGTTGCTTCCGGCGCTCATCGCATTCGTCCAGGTCGGAACCGCACTCGGTGGAGACCGAGTCACAGGGGCGACTCAGTATGACGAACGAGCGCTCTGCATCGCCGTCGGCGATATGTACGGGTTGGACCCCGACCTCTTGCGAGCGATAGCCAAGATCGAGTCCAGCGGTGATGCGAGAGCGCGATCGGCTGCCGGAGCGTTGGGGCTCATGCAGTTGATGCCGGAAACAGCGCTCCGCTTCAGAGTGACTGACCCATTCGACCCCGTCGAAAATGTACTCGGGGCGGCGCGATTTATCGAACGTCTGCAGCAGAGCCATGACGTCGACGGACGCACCTTCGAGTTGCCAGAACTGCTCGCGGCATACAACGCGGGCGAAGGAGCGGTTGATCGCTACGGAGGAATCCCGCCGTATACCGAGACCAAGCGATACGTCGCCAAGGTGCTTTGGCTGTACCTTGTCGGCTCCACTCCTCCCGCGCCTCGCACCCAGCGCCCTGAAAGCTCGCACCGGCGGCCCGAGATGACTCGTCATGACAACGTGACCAAGAGCGACGATGTGTCTTTACTGGCGAAACTCACCGAAATTCGGGAATCACGCAACTCGGCCGACCAGCCCGGGGAAACAAGGTGCGATCTCGCTAAGGCTCCTTGCGAGCCGATTTTCTCCCCACTCCACGACTAGATACTGAAGCGAACCGGCCCGGGCAGCCGGACGAATGTTATCAGTAGAAAGGTTTGGCTGTCGCGCCAGAGTACTTAGTGGACCCTTGTCTCTCCTGAAAATCTCAAGCGAAGCAAAATCGACTGATAACATAGACATTGGCACCCGCACACATTGGCACCCGCCAATTTCGTGGGTCTTTCCCCAAAAAAGTATATTGGCAGACGATGGTTTGTTGTGGACCTACAAATTCGGCCCGTTGGTGGGGCACGATCAACGCACTGTGGCGGCAGAACGTCGTTCTGAATTTGAGTGTCCAGGGATAAGGTTGAGCTCAGTCCTGGCTCGACCCTCTGAGCCAAGCAAAACTAGCGACACTTTGGGAGGCAAGCAGCAGAGGTGTGCGCCCGAGCTGAGCGACTCCCACACCTTGCCTCTGAATGTTTCTGGCCTCACCCCCCAACGTGGTCGATCGCTTCCGAGCCGTGCCGGCGGGAGATCCCAACGCGCCGGAGTCTCGGACATTCGCGCGATCGGTCCCAAACGGTTGAGCCGGTCCAAGGGCCATCGATTTCTATCAGCCGAGGCGCAATCGCGGCGGGATCGATTGCGCTCGGCGTCTCATTCGTGCGCGGTAGCAACATGATCCACATGCCGGTGCGTGAAAGCGACCCTGAACGTGCCAACTCCCAGCTTCGGATGCGCGGTGCGCAAGCGCGCGCAACACGCCCAACACGCCGAGATAGTCGATCGTGTAGGCGATGCTTTTGCCTAAGAGCCCTGTGGTAGTATTCAAGCGCGAGAGAGTGCATATTGACGTCCCTGTTGAGCCCGCCGGGGCGGGTATCGTCGACCCATGCAGGCGCGGTGACGACTTGATCTCCAGGGAGACTTTGCTAAGATTGCCGGACTTCAGCTGGTTTTTCTCGATTCGAAAGCGTCTGTGATATAGATGGCAGCCAGACGGTGGCCGGATTAATGGCAACGGAAGAGCGTGGTACAAATCTTTGGACCACCGAAGGCCCCGGAACCAGGGACGGAGGACGTATCCCCTTGAATCATCGGACGGTAACCAGCGGCGGTTCAGTCTCCGATTCGGAAGTCGGGGTTTTGGTGGAAGAGCTCCGGCAATGGAGAGGGAGATGGGGTCGCGATCGGCGTAGCCTCCCCCAGCTCCATCTCGCCCCGCCTTATTGCGTAGGCGTTGTCCTCATCGCCCAGACAGCGGCATGAGGGGCTGGTCGTGATGCTGTCGAGAACGTAGCCTTTGGGAACTGGTTGCTGAGCACAGATGATCATGATCGGTCCACGGACGAGTTCAAGCTTGCGAGCCCGGCAAGATCCGCGGCATACGGAACTTGTGCCCGTTGCCGTAACCACCATGTCCGAAGGCGCGATGTCTTCCGCGCATACTATTTCCGCCGCCCGCGCCTGGAGACCAAAGGCCGTGACGATGCCGACTATAAGAAATATGATGACCACGGCCCGTCTCCGCGCCGCAATCCGCGCCTTTTCTCTCCGTTGCAACAATATTTCAGTCTCGTTCGCCTTTTCGACACGATTTGCGTTCGACAAATTCCATCATCGATATACCGACGCTAGATCGATTGTCAAGGGCGATAGCTAAGGAGGCGGTAGCGATGACTAACAGGCGAGACTTTGTATCCTCGTCCTGCTCGCGTTGGATGGCGACAGCACTGTCGGCCTGTGCACTTTGGCTTGGCACCGTCGGCACGGCGATCGCGCAGGACATACCCGATGGTTCGAGTTTTGACTCCACCGCCCAGCAGTTGAATGTCACCCCGCAGCAACTTCAGCAAGCTCAGCAACTGCAAGGTCAGTACGCGAACGGCCGGCTCTCCGAGGACCAGATCCAAGAGCTCTGCGCTCGAGCTGCAGCCAAGCATATGAGCGACCAGGAAACTGAATCGATGGCCGCAGCTATGGGACTCACCGCTGGCGAGCTAACACTCCTGCAGCAATGTGCTCGCGGTGAGGCTCCTTCGGTGATCGGCAGGCAGCCTACCGGGCAGCCTTCGCGACGCTCTGAGGCCCGGCTCCCAATCAAAAGGCAAGAAAAAGAAGCTCACTTATCCTCGATCGAACAACGATTTCACGACCTAGCGAATCCGTTGAAACATCAGACTAGTCCATCGACCGCGCAGGTTGAACAATTCGGATATTCTATCTTCTCGGAACCGGTATCTACCTTCGCGCCGACCGGTAACACTCCGGTCAGTGGTGACTACCTGTTGGGTCCGGGAGATACGCTGACGATTCTTCTTTGGGGGCGGATCAACCAGACAGAGAACTTGCCCGTCCAGCGTGATGGCACGGTGTTGATGCCGCGCATCGGCCCGCTGCCCGTCGCCGGCTTGACCTTCGAGCAGGCCAAGAAGCTGATCGAGACTCGCACGGGTCAAAGCGAAGGCGTTCAGGCGAGCGTCACGATGGGTCCGCTACGCACGATCCAAGTGTTCGTGATGGGCAAGGTCGAGCAGCCCGGACTCTACACGGTCAGCGCGCTGTCGCATGTCTCGAATGCACTGGTCGCGGCCGGTGGAATCAGCAAGGTCGGCAGCCTGCGCAACGTCGAGTTGCGGCGGGGCAACCAGCTTGTACGAACTATCGACCTATACGGCATGCTACTCCGGGGCGACGCGTCCAACGACCTGCAGCTCGAGCCGCGGGACGTACTTTTCGTCCCGGTTATCGGTCCGGTCGTCGGTGTAGTTGGCGACGTAAAAAGCCCGGCAATCTACGAGCTAAAGGGAAATGAGGACCTCGCCAGCGTGCTTCGCCTCGCTGGAGGTGTTGGCGCCTTCGGCTACGCTCAAAGGGTGCAAGTGGAGCGCGTGGAGGAGCATCGCCGGAGTGTAGCGCTGGACATCGATCTGAGCGATCTGGGTCGCCGGCGGGTCGCAATCCGGGACGGAGATCTGGTCAAAGTCTTCCCGGTCCTGCCGCAACAGCAAAACGTCGTAGTGCTCAAAGGTAACGTGAATCGTCCTGGCACCTATCAGTGGTACGACGGGATGCGAGTGGCCGACCTGATAGGTGAAGGTGAAGGCCTCGCCGATCATACCTACCTGGAATACGCCTCAATTCGCCGCCGCGTCGGGCCGGCTGAAAAGACCGAATTCATTCCCGTGGATCTCGGCGCCGCGCTCGAAATCCAATCGCCATCTGCGAATCTGCAGCTCGGCCCACGTGACGAACTCACCATCTACAGCGACAACGACCTCCACGAGGCACCGACGGTCGCAATCCGTGGCGCAGTCCGCAAGCCCGGAGTGTACCCCCTAACCCAAGGCATGAACGTCAGCGACCTGGTCTTTGAGGCCGGCGGCGCCAAAGACGATGCCTACCTGGCGCGCGCGACACTCGCGCGCACCGAGGTAGTCGATGGGTCAATCACTCAGCACGTCTACGCCGATGTGGATCTGAGAACGGCTCTCAATCGTTCCGGTGCGACCGATCTCCCGTTGCGCCGTGACGACGAGCTCTTTGTACAGCAAGCTTCAAATTGGCACAAAACTTGGCAAGTCAAGATCGAGGGCCAGGTGATGCGTCCCGGTCCGTATGCGATTTCAGAAGGCGAGCGGCTCTCCAAGTTGTTGCAGGACTGCGGCGGGCTACGGATGGATGCATACCTCCCCGCGATGGTCTTTATCCGTCAATCTATCAAGCAGGAAGAACAAAAGCAGCTGGACGCAAGTCTAGTCAGGATGCGGCAGAACGCATCTCGGCTGGCGTTGACACCTCGAGCATCGGGCGAGCCGGAGAGCGCCGAGAGAGCTACCGCCCTCGCCAGCATGGAGAGGGTCCTTTCGGATACGGCGGGCCAGCAGGCAACCGGCCGAGTGGTCCTTGTTGCAAACTCGCTTGACAGTCTGGAAGGCTCGCCGAGCAACCTGGTCCTGGAAAACGGCGATACTGTAGCCGTTCCGAAGCGCCCCTCAACCGTCAACGTCCTGGGACAGGTATACAATCCGGTTTCTATCGTGTATCAACCCGACTTGAGAGTTCAAGACTACCTGCAGCGCGCGGGCGGTCCCACCGAGGGTGCGGATCAGGATCACATCTTCGTAGTCAAAGCCAACGGGGCAATAATTACCGATGCCGGTTACAGAGAGATGCGAAAGGCAAAGATGTTTCCCTTGCTGCCGGCTCTGGGCGGCGGCCTAGAGGAGGCATATCTCGGCCCCGGCGATACGATTTATGTTCCCGAGAAGCTCATCTACGTCAGCGGACTCAAATATGCCACAGATGTTACGCAGATTATCGCTAACTCGGCGACCGCGTTGGCAGTAATCGGCATCCTTGGATCGCAGCTCTAGTGTTATCGCACCAAAAGCAGACGCTGTTTGTCCGTGTCGCGCTCTTGCTGGTAGTTTTCGCGCTGCTCGTGCCCAGACCTGCCCAAGCTTCTACTTATGTCGTCTTCATTCCGCTCGACAGTCCGGTCTACGACGAGTTGGATGAGTTGGACGGTTTGGGTTACCTCGACACCTATATCCCGGAGATCAAACCAATCAGCCGGGTTGAAGCGGCTCGTCTGACGCTCGAAGCCGAGCGCAATCTGAAAGAAGCCGAGCAGCACGAGTCGCTGGCTTACGCGATGCTCAACGCGTTGCGGGAAGAACTTGGCGAAGAGATAGGATGGCTCCGGAGCAACGCCGAAGACCTTCAGCCGACGATGATCCATCCTGTCGATCGTATCGAGGCCCAGTACATCTATAGTCGTGGCGTCCGCGAGTACTGGAAAACAAATAACAACACGCTTAACGCGGCTGAGGGAACTCCACTCATGCCGAACAACGACGGCCTTCCGACGGCTACCGGCAGCAACGAGATCGGACGTGGCTCCGGGTGGGTTGGGATCGGGGGCTTTCTCACCGGTTATGGCGAAGGGGCGATAGCTGGCCCGCTAACGCGCGATGTGCCCGGTTACAACCGAGCTCAACTAATCAGCGGAGAGGCGGTCGTCAGCCTCGGCAATAATGCCATATCCTTCGGCCAGGAAGAGATGGCGTGGGGCACGGGCTATTACGCGCCGCTCTCGCAGAGCGCCAACGCGCAGCCCTTCCCCGCGCTGCGGCTGCAGACCATTCACCCCAGTTATTTGCCATGGATCCTTCGCTACCTCGGTCCGGGCCGCCGTGAAATTTTCATGGGCCAGCTCGACCAAGGTCGATTGGACAATCTCGGCGTCCCGCTAAGCGAGCAGACCGGGCTTCCGGTAGTTTCACGCCCCTGGATCGTGGGTCATGTTCTCGCCTTTAAGCCGCTGCCATGGCTCGAGCTCGGCATGACGCGTGTCATACTATTCGGTGGTAGCAATAATGATCACTACAATTTCAGCGGCTTCCTGGGCCGATTTACGGGACTCAACACTGGTAATCCAAACAACGGCAACACTCATTCGCGCGGCGGCCTTTTCATGAGGTTTCGCATACCCTGGCTGCGAAACACGATCGTGTACCAGGAGATGGTGGGCGCAGACAACCTGAACTTCGAGATTCCCACCGTCGGACGGTTTATGCCGTTTCTGTCGGTATCGGAACAGGGCGGAGTGTACGTCCCCCGTCTTACCGAAGATGGTCGGACTGATCTGCGCTTTGAGTATACCATCACCTCGCCAGACTACGTCACTCACACACAATCCTTGTTCTGGACGTATAAGGGTCAGCTGATGACGGATCCGCTCGGTCCCAATGCTAGTCAGGTCAATCTGCAAGTAGGTCGATGGATCAACAACCGATATAAGGTCGACCTTGGCGCTTTCTATACGGAACAGGCCCCAAGCCTTGACACCGACTTTCCCACTGTCCTTCCACCTAATTATCCATACCAGGCGACCAAGGAGCGCAGCGTTGGTGTTACACTGGACGTGCTCCGGTTGCCGGAACGTGTTCAACGGCTTGCTGATTCGCTTGCGACCTTTCGTGGTCGGGTCGCAGTGGAATATTCCGATCACATCAACTATGATCCGGCGCAGCACTCGGTGCGGGTGATGTTGATGATGTCGACTTCGCTCAGTCCGACCGGCCTGAGTTGGAAGTGGTGACGCTGTCGAAATTCCATGGGTCGATCTCGACGAAGTAGCCAAATGAATCAATCGCGTCGCCAGGCGCCCGATTTGCCGGACTCTCCTCTGAGCTATCCTGCCTTGTCGTGGGAGGCCGGAGAAGTCGTCGTCGACATACTCCCTTACCTTCGCCTGCCAGAGATGGTATACACGGTGGCGCGTTATTGCACTCACAACTTTCTTCGCGGTCCTCGTAAGCTGGTCAGGCGACGCAATCTGGCGCCTATCGGCTACCTGAACGGAACAACTGAAACCGCCACAAAGAGTGGCTGCAACCGAAATAAACTGCGATCCGAGAAAACTCAACCATTCCAGAAGGCGTAGGATGGTGCGCCGCATATGGTGTGCAGATGAAGGTGGTGATTCTGGCTGGCGGTCTGGGAACGAGACTACGTGAGGAAACCGAATACCGACCCAAGCCCATGGTGGAAATCGGCGGGCGCCCAATCCTGTGGCACATCATGAACATTTACGCCCAGCACGGGTATGCGGATTTCGTGATCTGTCTGGGCTACAAGGGTGACGCGATTCGTGACTATTTCCTCAACTACGAAACCCACAATCGCGACTTCACTGTCACCCTGGGACAGCATCAGCTTGAGATTCACAACCATCGTGACGAGGTCGGTTGGCGTGTGACGCTGGCCGAAACTGGGGAACGGACCAACACCGGTGGCCGGATCAAGCGGGTAAGCCGGTATCTCGACGGCCAACCCTTTATGGTGACCTACGGTGATGGGGTGGCCAACGTGGATATTGCGCGCCTAGTCGAGTTTCATCGTCGGCGTCGCAAATTGGGCACAATAACTGGTGTTCATCCCTCGTCACGATATGGCGAGCTCTCGGTCGAAAACGGCCTGGTCAAGGTATTCAAAGAAAAACCCCAGGTACATGAAGGATGGATCAATGGCGGCTTTTTTGTCTTGGAGCACGAGGCACTGGACCTAATTGAGGGAGATCAGGAATCTTTGGAGACAGGGTTGCTGATGAAGTTGTCCGAGCGTGGGGAACTGGCGGTTTATCAGCATGAAGGCTTCTGGCAGTGCATGGACACCTATCGTGAGATGGAAATGCTAAATGAAATGTGGCGCAGAGGCGAAGCTCCTTGGGCGGTGTGGCGGTAGGGACATGGATCAGAGTTCCTCGTCACGGCCGAGCATTCACGCCCTGCCATCCGACAACCCAGAAAGCTGCCCGGGCATCCCGAGCCCGGTTACGCATTCGAATGACGAGGTGGTCACGAGTTACGGCTCGCTGATTCGGAACGTGGTCTGGAACCTCATTGGCGATGGCTCACCGATGCTGGTGGCTCTCTTCTCCATCCCCATACTCATCCACAGCCTTGGCAATGATCGATTTGGGGTCTTGACGCTAGCATGGGCCATGGTGGGTTATTTCGGGATCTTCGACGTGGGACTGGGACGGGCGCTCACGAAACTAATTGCCGAAAGGAAAAACACCGGACAATCAGGCGACATCCCGGGGCTGATTCACACCGGACTACTTTTAGTGCTGTTATTCGGCGCCGTCGGCACAGCTCTCCTCGCGGCCCTGAGTCCACTATTGGTCCGACATTTCCTCAAGATTCCAGCGCCGCTGCAGCACGAAACATTGTATGCCTTTTATTTGCTCGCGGTTTCAATTCCCGCCGGGCTATGCCTTTCGGCTCTACGTGGTGTTCTGGCGGCTTTCCTGCGGTTTGACCTTATCACTTTGCTCCGTGTCCCCTTCACGTTCTTTCTATTCCTCGGGCCGTTGATGGTACTACCATTTTCTCGAAGTCTTGTCCCCATCATAGCGGTCTTACTCGCTGGACGAGTGGTTTCTTGTGTCTGGCATCTCTTTTTCTGCTTCCGATTGGTTCCCGGGCTATACAGCCCTTTTCGCATCCGTACCACCGACATCATAGCACTGCTTACCTTCGGTGGCTGGATTACAGTTTCCAATATAGTCAGTCCGCTGTTGGTATATGTGGACCGTTTCGTAATTGGAAGTTTCATATCGATGGAAGCGGTGGCTTGGTACGTCACGCCTTTTGAAATGGTGACCAAGCTAGGGATGATCCCGGGGGCGATAGTCATGGTATTGTTTCCCGCTTTCTCCGAATGCTTGCCAGTGGCTCCAACTCGTGTCGCTATGCTGTTCGAGCGTGGGATGAAGTACACCTTAATTTCGCTCTTTCCACTGACTCTTTTTACGATAACAATGGCCCATCGCGGACTTACTATCTGGCTGGGTCCAGATTTCGCAACACACGGCACGCGGGTGCTGCAGTGGTTGGCGCTTGGTGTCCTTATCAACTGCGTGGGATATTTACCATACGCGTTGATTCAAGCGTCTCACCGGCCAGACATTACGGCTAAGCTGCATCTGATCGAGGTACCATTTTATCTTGTGCTGCTACGATGGTTGGTCGTGGTTGACGGTGTGCAGGGTGCTGCCGTGGTCTGGACGTTGCGAGCAGTGGTAGACACAGTGGCGCTTCTGGCGATCACTGGGTGGATCTACCCGCTGGTCGCCCGGAGTATTCGAGAGATCTTCGGCCTGCTTGCCGCCACCACTTTCATCCTAGTAATGGGTATCTGGTTGCCGAATGGCTCAGCAAGTGTGATCTTTCTGATCGTGACGTTGGCAATCTTTTCCGTGATTGCTTGGTCGTGGCTCTTATCGGTCGAGGAGAAGACCGTTTTGCGGAGTGGACTGAGAACAATCTGGGCGTTGCCCTAATCCGGCCGGCGCATGTCGAGCAAGGTTCAACAGACCAGCCAGAAATTGCAATGAATCTTCGGACGCTGCCGTGCGGAACTTGCTATGTGTGCGGCGCAGATGGGGAAGCGTTATATGATGGGCTACGGGATCGTCTCTTTGGAGCTCCAGGGGAGTGGAACTTAGAGCGGTGTACAAATCAAGGCTGCGGGATTCTTTGGCTCGATCCGATGCAAGTGCTGGAAGACATAGGGTTAGCCTATCGTACATACTTTACCCATCACACCCCGGAACTCAGCGTTCACGTCGGTGACAAGCTGAGACGGCGCATCATGAACTTCGTGAAGTTCGGTTACCTGTCCCGGAAAAACGGCTATTTGAACCGACTTTCTACAGCTCTCCAAAACTGGGCCGGCTTTTGTATCTATCTGGACCCGCTCCGGCACGCCGATCTGGATGCTTCGGTCATTTACCTACATCAGCGAAGCCGGGGCCGTCTGCTCGATGTCGGATGCGGAACTGGGGAGACTTTGCGGACCATGCGCGATTTGGGCTGGGAGGTTGAGGGCCTCGATCCCGACCCCGTGGCGGTGCAACGCGGGCAAGCGCTGGGCCTGCCCATACAGCGCGGCAGTTTAGCCGACTGCAGTTATTCCCCGAACCGGTTCGACGCGATCACGATGATTCACGTGATAGAGCACGTTCACGATCCGCTTTTTGAACTGCAGCAAGCATACCGTCTGCTAAAGAAGGGCGGTTTGCTGGTCATGATTACGCCGAATGTTGCGAGTCTTGGGCATAGACTCTTCCGGCGCGATTGGATCCATTTGGATCCGCCGCGCCATTTGCATATTTTTGCCTGCCGGCCTCTGGCGGCTCTGACAGAGCGGGCTGGCCTTCGAGTGGAAAAGCTGTTTTCCGCCGTCCGTTGGGCGCCATATGCTTTTGCGCATGGTATGCTCATACGTTGGCGAGGGGTGTCTTCAATCAATGTTTCCCCACCGCGACTTTTGTATGCGCTCGCTCGAAGTATGGCATTCATCGAATGGGCAATGCTCACTCCCCAACCATTGCTGGGTGACGAGATAGTGCTGGTGGCGCAAGAAGATTGTTGAATGAGAGTTGCTGGGGATGCCGACGAGGAAATACATACCGGGTCGGCTATTATACAAGCTTGCCACGAGGCGCGGATTAGTGTTAAGAAATCTGCGGTTGGCGCAAGGAGTACCGTGTTCGCTGAAAGCGAAATGAGGGTGCGGGCAAGCGTAGGTGTGGCCATGCTGACCTACCGTGCCAGGGAACACCTCCCGCACAGTCTGCCTCATATTATTAACTCGCCGCTCAAGCCGCGTGTCCTGGTCGTGGATTCGTCATCAAAAGACGGCACAGTAGAGATGGCTCAGCAAATGGGGGCTGAGACCCTCGTGATTCCGCGGCGCGAACTGAACCATGGGCTAACGCGGGAGCGGGCGCGCAAACACCTGGGGACCGATATCGCCGTCATGATGACGCCGGATGCCTATCCCACTGACGAAGGCATGCTTACCAGATTGATAGCGCCGGTGGTTGAGGGCTCGGCCTCTGCCGCATATTCCAGGCAGATTCCTCACGACGGCGCCGACATATTCGAGGCGTTCCCGCGCTATTTCAATTATCCCGCCGAGGGTCATATACGTTCTTTCAATGACCTTCATCGCTTGGGGGTTTATACGTTCTTTTTTTCCGACAGTTGTGCCGCTTACAGCAATCGTGCGCTCGATGAGCTTGGCGGGTTTCCCCCGGTATTAGCCGCGGAGGATGCGATCGCAGTGGCCCAACTGCTGCGCCGCGGCCATCGGGTCGCGTATGTGGCCGGCGCGGTGGTGAAGCATTCCCACAGGTATGGCCTGAAGGCTGAGTTCCGCCGCTACTTCGATACCGGCTACATCAGGAAAGTTTATCGGGATGTACTGTCAGCCCCGGAAACCGATCATGATCGCGGCCGGCTTTTTTTTCGCTCACTGTTGCGAGAGCTTTACCGGACAGGCTCGGCTCACCTTATCCCGTATGCCGTATTGCAGACGGGCGTGAAGCTTGTCGGTTACCGGCTGGGACGTTTAGGACCGCACTTGCCGGTTGCCATCAGGCAGAAACTGAGCGGTCAAGACTACTATTGGACCTCAGAGGTTTTCCGACAGTTAGGTGTCTGAATAGCTACATTTGTGAACAGCTTAGGTTTCATGACACGGTCAGTCTTAAGCAGGTCAATCGGATGCTAAGGCAGCATTTCCGAGCAGTCGACGGTACTCTGCGGATCCTGGACCTGATCTGTATTGGTGTTGCCTTTGTGCTCTCGCTATGGTGCAATCACTTGTTCTTTGCCTCGCTGCCTGGTTCACCGGCTCATTTGGCGCTGCAGTACTACACCACCCAGCATCTCTTGTTTGTTACCTCGGCGTTGCTCACGTGGGTCGGACTGTCTCGTTATTTAGGTATCTATCGTTCCCACCGCGCTGAGCCGCTCTCTTTAGTTCTGCGCCTCCACCTTAAAACGCAACTGGTCTGGATACTGGCTACCGGCTTTTTGTTATTCGCTATTAAACACTATGACACGTTCAATCGGGCATTAATCGCGTTGTTCTTCGGTTACTCGAGTCTGTTGCTCACCGGTCGATTATTGATGATGTTCGCTTTTCTGCACGGACTGCGCCGCCGCGGCTACAACGTGCGCCGGGTCGCAATCGTTGGCGATGCCGCGCACGCTCAGAGCTTCGCGAAGTTTATCGAGCAGAAACCTGAGATGGGTTACGAGGTGGCCGAGATTAAGGAGATTCAGGCGAAGGACGCAGCAATGGCGGGCGCCAATCCTGAGCTCGAGGACATCTTCATACTGGCTCCCGCGCTCGAGTCGGTGGTGCTCAAAATGTTGAAGCGCGGCAAGCGGGTTCATATTCTGCCAGGCATGTTTGACGTACGGCTATTTCGCCCAGAGCTCGATGACTTTGCGGGGGTTCCAGTCCTGTCTATCGGCGGTAACGGCTTGAGCGCTCCGCAAGTGGCGTTTAAGCGCCTGGTTGACGTCCTGGGGGCGACTTCGCTGCTCGTTCTGTTGTGCCCGGTCCTCGGCGTCGTTGCACTGGCAATCAAACTAACGTCCACGGGCCAAGTTCTATTTAAGCAGGAGCGCCTAGGTCAAGGAGCGCGGCGCTTTCGCTTGTACAAATTCCGCACGATGGTAGCCAACGCCGAGGAGATACTCAAAGAGGATCCCGGACTCTACAAGAGATACGTCGAAAATAATTTTAAGCTTCCCCGCGGAGAAGACCAGCGGATTACCGGTCTGGGGCGCTTCTTGCGCAGCACCAGCCTTGACGAGTTGCCGCAGCTGTTCAACGTGCTCAAGGGCGACATGAGCCTGGTGGGTCCACGGCCAATCGTACCCTCCGAAATCACACAGTACGGTGATTTTGCCGAACTTTTTCTATCCGTCAAACCCGGTCTGACCGGAAACTGGCAGGTCAATGGCCGTAGCGACATCAGCGACTACGCGCACCGTGCGACAATGGACTTGGAGTACATTCGCGACCAATCCTTCGGAAAGGATATCAGTATTCTGCTTAAGACAATACCTGCCGTAATGCGCGGTAAGGGCGCTCATTAGCCCCGCACAAGAGGCGCTGTCCGTGCGTACAACCAGATCTGCGGGTTGACCTGCGCGTGTGGCAGAAGTAAATTGACCGAGTGAATTCGCAAATAGTTACCAGCTTGGGCGCAGACGCGCTGACTCTGTGATCTTGGTTGGGTTATAAAGGTGGCGGGATCCGCGACTCTTTCCTGAACTATGAACCATCAATCACCTCGCGTTCGAACTGGGCGAACGAGAGCAGCACATTCAGCGTGAGCCGACAGCGCTGGCTGCGACCCTCATCATCGCGTCGGCGGTCGTTGACCCGCGGCGCCCGCAGCTCCACCGTCCCCGCGCCCAGAGTAAGCTCACGCGCTTGCGCCCGGCCGTTGCGCACCACCAGCGCGCACCCCATCTCGTCGCGCTCTCCGCGATGACGCCCGACATAGTCGTCGGCCTCCGTCTGCAGCGCCGCCATCCGCATCCGACGCGCTCCAGCCCGCGCGATCTCGTCCAGCTCAAAAAACCGCTCGCCCGCTTCCCTTCCAGCCCATTCTCTACTACCTTCAGCATCGGTGGCGTCTCCACCTGGCTCCCACTGGGGTTTGCGTTGTCTACGCGGAAGGGTACGCCGCCTTTTTCGTTCCCGCACCTGATCCGCAACTATTGGTAATAGCTCATGGCCATAGAATCGCTGGTTTTGCTGGCGGAGTCGTGGACCGCATGGTAAAGTTTTCCAAACGCGACACTAGGGAAGCTCTGCACAGGTCGTTTTGCAACGACTGTTTGATATGGAAGGGACGACGATCAGGCGAAAAGGCAACGGCGCGACGGGTTGTTGGTTCCTCGCAAGTGGTCGCGGGCATTTGCGGTTCTCTCGATCGGGGTCACAGCGCACACCTTGCCGCTACTGGAAGCAGTTGTCTGCGGACTTGGTAGAGGTTGGCCAGCGCAAACATAATGTGCGCGCGCGCCAGGTTCTTGGCCAGGCCGCGGTATCTCACTTTGGTGAAGCCCCAGAGTTGCTTGACTACGCGAAAGGCGTGTTCGCCACGAGCCCGGGTCCGCGAGCGCGCCCGGTTGATCATCCGCCAGCGTTCGCTCAACGGCCGCTGGGAGGTAGGACGCCGGTTGATCCGGTAGCGCACCCCCCAAGTCTCAAGAAACTTTCGATCGTTTTCCTTCCAGTACGCTTGATCGCCGAACAGCTCGCGTTTCTGCCCGTGCAGCAGATCAGGCAGCTGGGTGATGTCGGCTACGCTGGCAGCGGTCGCTCTCACCGTATGGACGATACCGCGCTTATCCGCTCCGATGTGCAGCTTCATTCCGAAGTGCCAGTTCTTGCCCTTGCGCGTATGCTTCATCTCGGGGTCGCGGGTCGCACTGGCGTTCTTGGTCGAACTCGGCGCCGCGATGATGGTCGCGTCCACGATGGTTCCCGAGCGCAGCAACAGCCGGCGCTCTTCCAGCAAGCCCGCAACCGCATTGAAGATGGCTTTGGTCAGCCCGTGCTGCTCAAGCAGATGACGAAAGCGCAGAATCGTGCTCTCGTCCGGCACCACCTCGTCGCCCAACTCGACTCGTGCAAACCGACGCATCGACTCGCTGTTGTAGATCGCATCTTCGGCCTGCGGGTCCGACAGGTTGAACCACTGCTGCAAGAAGTAAATCCGCAGCATCTTCTCCAGTCCCAGCGGTTGGCGGCCGTTGCCCGCCTTGGGGTAGTGCGGCTCGATCAGCGCCAGCAGTCGGGTCCACGGGATCACCCCGTCCATCTCGGCCAGAAATCGTTCGCGCCGGGTCACCTTGCCCTTTGCATTCCACGCCATCGAAGCGAACGTCCGCTGATTACCCATCACCTCACCTCCACACCCGCCGATCCAACTAACTGTTTATATGACAACCGAAACACTTGTGCAGAGGTTCCCTAGCAGCATTGGCACCTGTCACCCTTCCTTACCTCGCAGCCGGTGCGTTGACCTTCACCAGAATTACCTATCATACGAGCTGGACGCGGATGAACTTTCGGTATTTGTGAAACGGCCTGGTACGGTGCTCGAAGATGAACAATAGGTTGAAACGAACCGTTCGCAATTATCTCCTCCGAAAAGGATGGCGACCTCCTGGCGCTATTCCCTTGGACGCTGCGCGCTTGAAAACAACCTTTCACTATGACGAAGAGGAACAAGTCAAGCACGCGCTCATTTCTGTGGGCGATCATACCATGATCTCATTTGAACGCGCAGCGACCTTGTGGCAACAGGTGCGTTATCTTGATCGTCACGAGATAGAAGGTGCCATAGTAGAATGCGGAGTTTGGAAAGGTGGCGCTGTAGGTTTGAGTGCATTAGCGCATTTGGCCTCAGTGCATTCTCCGCATCGCCATCTTCACTTGTTTGACAGCTTCGTTGGAATACCTGAGCCGGACGCTAGCGTCGACGGCAAAGACGCGATGCGATTTGCAGAGGGCAAGGCAACCGGTGCGCTAAGAACGACGAACCTCCTAGTCGGTCCGATTGAGTCCAGTCGACGACTGCTTGAAAGCACCGTTGGTTACCCTAAGGAGCTGATTCATTACCACGTAGGATGGTTCCAAGATACATTGCCTCGTGACGCCGATTCTCTAGGGAACATTGCGTTGCTCAGACTGGATGGCGACTGGTACGAATCAACCGCAGTGTGTCTCAAGCATTTGTATCAATACGTCGTAAAGTACGGTGTCGTGGTGATCGACGACTACGGTCACTTCGAAGGATGCCGTCGAGCAGTCGATGAGTTCTTAGTCATGCAACAACGTCCAATATTGCTCAACCATGCTGATTACACTGGAAGATACTTCATCAAAGTGGACTAGCTGAGCGTGGAGACGTACAATGCATCGTGACATTACGATACTAACTCTCAAGCGGCTGTCGCTATGAGCAGGTGCCCATTACGTAGATTCGGAAGTCTATTGCACTGTCGGTGAGATCGAACCGAGCCAAATTGGCAGAATGTATTTGCGACTCTTCACCTTTCGTCCGGCATTACCGAGTGACATTACTATACGACTTTGTGAATGCAAGATATGCGGAAGGCGCTTCTTCCAGCCGGCCCTCGTCGGAGACGCGTCCCTATACTATTATAATACGACTCCATGACCGGCTTCGCCCAGTTCTTTCTGCGATAATCTGCACCATCCGCTCCGCACCCCCAACGTACGGCTTATAAAGGCTTGAAATTGGTAGAACTTTCATACGCCCCCACGGGTCATTTAGCAACCGGTTTCTAATCGCCTCGCTTTCGTAACAGCTCGTCGGGTCGCGGCCGTTGTGGACTGCAAAGTCGGAGACCACCAAGCAGAACATTAGCGTCGGAGCCCTCAATTCGCCCGCCCTCAACCAAATTGCAGGGAACTGCCCATTGTTTGGCTAGCTCTCTGAACAAATCGGGGTGCGCGTCGTCAGTCAGAAGAAGACCGGGCCTGCCTAGAAAGGGTCTCATGGTGTCATATTCGAACCGTTGAAACTCAGGGCTGTGGTCCGAATCATGGATGAAGATGTCGACTGGCGAGTACTGCCGGGCCAAAGCTGGCAAAAGTTCACGCGAGTCACCCAAGTGTAGAATCCAACGTGATTGAAGGCCCGCTGGGACTAGCCATCCTGGCCCTTCGATTCCGATCGGTAAGTCTACACTGGGAAGATCGATACTTACAAGTGAACCCTGCTGATTTCTGTCAAGGGCACGCAGTATTAGTGCCGATGATAGCCCGTCATGCACGCCGGTCTCCATTACAAGGTTTGGTCTGAGCAAACGGACGATCACATACCACACCTTGAGGCGGCCAACTGCGAAAGAGACAGGGCTGTCGGATCGAACGCGATTGTAGTCCCGTCGCAAGGTCTCGACAAACTCAACATCATCGTCCAGTTCTGCGAAGACCTGCTTAACAAGGGCGGCTGGACAATCGCTCATTTGGCAACAGAAATGTAGTTCGGCGCTCAGAGAGGTCGAGGGCACGTAGAAGTTCGACCACGCCTGCGTGCGCCCGCTAATCAAACGCCAAAGGTGGAATCCGACCCGATCTGGTTTCAGCAACACCCGGATCGATTTAGTCAAACCCTGAACCTTCGCCTTGCGATAATACAGTAGAAGCAACTTCCAACGGGTGCGAAGCGGATGAATTGTCATATCCCCCATGGCCTAAACCAATTACGGCTAGTCAAGATGTATTACTTGGAGACCTGCGATAATAGTTGTGTACTCCGCGGTATCGGTTTTAGAAAATGCGCCAGTTGTCAAGCGCAGCGATGGCATGCGCTCGAGTCGACCGTCAAGAGTCTCCAAATAGGTATAAACACGATCCTCCTGCAAGTCTCTGCGGGCAGCCTCGTTCGGCCCCGGGTTTTTCTAAAGCGCTTCCTCATCTGCGCTCTCGGTATGGCGTACTCGATGTTGCTCCTTTCCCGAGCCTCTTCCGTACCTTGCCACTCAATTCGACTTTAAGGTCTCCGCGTAAAGTCCTAGGTAATCGTCAACTAAGCGGTTTGTAGTGTAATGAAGGGCCTTGGCGAGGGCGTTTGACCGCATGCTGCTTCCGAGCTCAGGATCGCGCAAAAATCGCTCGATGGCGTTCTCCAGACTCCCCGGAACCTCGTGCCAGAAGAGAAAGCCCGTCTTGCCATCCTCGATGAGTTCCGGAATGCCACCTCGCGACGAACCAATCACGGGAATACCATGAGCGTAGGCTTCGAAGATTACCGTGGGGAGCGGATCGTTCCATAACGAGGGCACGACCAAGACGTCGATGTTGACAAACAAGTCTTTCGGTTGAACGAAGCCCAGGAATTTGACTCTTTCTGACATGAACCGTTTCTTAAGCTGTTCTTCATAGCGCTGGTTGCCTCTACCAGCGACCCACAGTTCCCAACCCTCAGGAATCGCCGCGAGCGTTTCAAGCAGCACCTCCACTCCTTTGGCCGCTTCAATTCGCCCCAGATAGCCCAGACGTAACTTGCCTGCTGGCATGGTTACCCGAGGCCGAACACCGATCTGAATATTACTTGCATTGTGAATCCACCGAGTCGGCTTAGCCTCTCCAAATAGTCCTCGCTCAACATGCCTTTGGAGAAGGAAGTTGCTGGCAGAACTCACCGCGTCTACCAGGCGGCTCAATCGTCGGCGCGGAGCACTGTATATACGGCACACGAGGCAAGGGGTCCTACAGACTTCGCCTCGCGTGTACATGCTTCCGTTGGCGCATATCAGCCAATAATCGTGCATCACATGCACTAGCGGCAGTTTACGCCGCTTTACCTCAGACCAGACAGACGCAGAGAAGCCTGCCAAATTGTGGGTATTCACTAGCGATGGCTGTTCCAGGTCGAGAATTCGTCCGACCGCGCGTGCAGCCCACACATTGTACGCATCGATCGCGGACCAGGCCGCTCTGAGAGCCACGTTGGGACGATAGCCGTCAAATGGCCAATATAGGTTTCTGAGTCCTAGGTAGTAAACCTTTACTCCGTTAACATCGCGGCTGACGCAACTCCGTTCCTTGCTAGAACAGACTACGACTGCTTCATGACCGGCTTTCACCAGTCCTTCTGCAAGAATCTGTACAACCCGTTCGGCACCCCCACTGTACGGATAATAAAGGCTTGAAATGAGTAGAACTTTCATGCACGCCTCAAGCGTCAAAGAATTCAGCAAGCGACTTCCAATTGCATCGCACCAGTAACAGTTAATCAGTTCTCGCCTGCTGCAGGCCATCGAAGGCGAAAGCCACTCAAAAATGCTATTATCAGAGGCTGCAATTGTCCACCCTCAGCTAAATGGCACGGCACCTGAGTAATTGTCAAATGTTGTGGATCGGCGGTCATGATCAGGCGGCTTCCCTTGGTTGATCGTCAGCTGGCTGAGTAACGTGTTTGGCGCGATCGACCCGGACTCCGTCGGCGAAGTCCACGCCGGCACGAACCATCGGCTATAGATGAGCGCCGTCGAGGCGGCGCCAGCGCTGCTGCGCTAGGTCGAGCAGCTTGAACGCTCAGCAGGCCCTTGGTTATTGAACCGGCGCCCTTTGGTCGCGCGCTCGCGCAACCGCACGGTGGCGAAGGGCGACTCGATGACATTCTTGGTGCGCAGGTGCTTCCAGTGTCCAGCGGGAAAATCGAAGAAAGTAACCAGGCGCTCCAGTGGGCAGTAAGCAAATCCACCGCCTTGGGGCACTTGGCCTGATACTCGCCTCGAAGCGAGCTCTGGCGGCCTCGCCGGCGCGCGCTCCGCGTACATCATCTCGTACAGGGCGCGCTTGGCGCGGGGCTGAAGCCGCTGGGGCAGCTTGTCGAGCACGTCGTGGAGTTGACGCGTGCTTAACGTCAACCATTTCTGCCTGTCGGCAGATTTAATTGTCGTTGATCAGACGCGGTTTCGTGGAGGGTGTTGGAGAACAGAGCAGAGGGAGGAGCACGATGCCGAAAAGACGTCCACAATACTCGGCGGAGTATCGTCGGCGGATGGTTGCGCTGGTAGGAGCCGGACGCGCGATCAGCGAGCTGGCGCGCGAGTTCGAGCCATCGGCCAACGCGATCCGGGAATGGGTTAAACAGGCGGCGCTCGACGAGGGCTTACGCAGCGACAGTTTAACCAGTAATGAGAGGGAGGAGCTGCCCCGGCTTCGGCGCGAGAACCGGATTCTGTGCGAAGAGCGCGAGATACTAGGCGCGGCGAAGTGAGGGCCCGACCGTGGGCGTCCTTCGCAGTGAAAATGGACTCCAGACAACTGTTGCGAGTTGAGGTGGCGCTATGGTTTAGATTGCTGCTGAAAACCGGTATATCATATACAACCGGTATGTCGTATATAAATGAAAGACCTCAACAGCCGCTAACTTCGGCTCCGCGATTGCGGACGTCAAGAGTCCTTTTTTCCAAATCATGAGCGACGACGATCTGCTACTGCCGGGGTTTTTTTGGCACTGGAGTCGTGGAGTTGCAGCGACATCCGGAAGCCATGCTGTTTGTGGGTAGACTCACACTGGCGCAACCAAACGGATACGTGTTTCAGGTAACCGGTGACAAACGGGATGCAGGTCTTGAATATCCATCCGGCACTTTTCTCAAAATGATTTGCTGCGAGCTCGCAGCTGTCAACAGGCTCTTAACGCTGCAGTGCTCATGATCGCAAGGTGTTCCTAAAATGAAGTTTTCGCTGATACTAGGTACAATATGCCGAGTTCTCGAACTCCAGCGCTTTCTGGATGCGTTGGAGCACCAGACCCATCGCGATTTCGAGCTGCTCGTCGTGGATCAGAATCCGGATGACCGACTCGTACGAATTCTAGCTCGTCCGGGGACATGCTTTCCCATCATTCATTTGCGCTCTGAGCCTGGGCTCTCGCGTGCGCGCAACTTGGCATTGCCATTTGCGCAGGGCGAAATAGTGGGCTTCCCGGACGACGATTGCTGGTATTCGCCAGATCTTCTGGAGCGAGTTCACAACTCTTTCACATGCCATTCGGACGCGCACGGTTTGACCTGTCGGTGCATAGATTCCAAGGGGCGGGACTCACACGGCCGGTGGGACACGACTTCAGGATTGATCACACCATTTAACGTATTCAAGCGCTGTAATTCCAACACCATTTTTCTGCGACATCACGTCATTGAGCGGGTCGGCAAGTTCGACGAAGAATTGGGAGTGGGAGCGCAAACCTTGTGGGGATCTGGTGAGGACACTGATTATATACTGCGAGCCCTGACGTTAGGATTCACGGTATTTTACTCACCGGCAATTAAAGTCTATCACGACGACCCATGGGCATTGCTAGATCGAACTCGACTACCTCGCTGGCAAGCGTACTCCAGAGGTTTCGGACGAGTGCTTCGCAAACACCATTACCCTTTTTGGTTTGTAGCATACCAGGTCTCGCGGCCGCTGGGAGGCACCTTGCTCGCCTTGATACGCGGTCGCCTGAGGCAAGTTCGCTACCATGCGCTGGCAAGCCGCGGTCGGCTTCAGGGCTGGACAGTGATACCGCAATAGTCGGCAAGCTCCCACTGGTGCAACCGCCTGCGCTACATCGCGGACGCCCCGCGCGTGTACCGCAACTGGTGGCTGTGGCCGCTGCCCAAGCTGGGGTTCGATACAGTCTTGAGACTACGCAACGGGCTTTCCTATGCGATTGGCGCCGGCACCATGGACTTAAGCATCGTCAATGAAGCCTCGATTCTCAACCCCTACCTCGGCGGGAATCGGATCATGCTGGCGCCCGATATGGTCGTAATGGACGTGGGCGCCAATATTGGCGATTTCACCTTGCAGGCCCTGGCGCGCTGTCCGCGCGGTCGAGTGATCGCAGTGGAACCCGTGACTGAACATGTGGAGGCGCTCAAGCGCAACATCGAACTTAACGGTTTCTCCAATATCGAGGTTCTTCAACTGGTGCTTGGAGACGGCGAGGGCTAAAGCGAGATCCATGTGGCCGGCCTCGCTTCGAGTGGAACTTTCGCCAGGCCCGGGACCCGAAGTGAAATGGTAAGAAAGGCCTCGCTTTCGACTCTGATGAAGGAACTGGCGATCGAGCGCCTGGACCTGCTCAAACTCGATTGCGAAGGAGCGGAATGGCAGATTCTTGCCGGCGCTGACGACCTGTTCCCAAGAATCCGCCAGATTTGCATGGAGTATCATCCTGATGGCGTCTGGACCGGTGACAAGCTGGCCGGGATGCTCCGCGCGCACGGCTACGAGGTCACCTTCACCCAGGGCAGCTGGACCGGGTTGTTGTGGGCGCTCCGGCGCGAAGATGACGCCGGACCATCCGTCGCGTGCCGCTGACCGGAATCACCATCAAATCTCTTCAAGTGAGCGCGCTTGCAACAGCGCATTTTTAGGCGCAGTCGTTAAAATGAATTTTGGCATTCACACAGGGATGACCGAATCGGCTCGAAGACGCCGAACTATCTCAAGAGTCCTCACAGCGCATCAGCCGAAGCGCCCGACATCCTTGAGAGATGAGTTGAGCGAGCTCACGCGGGCAGAAGTTGGGAATCCTCCTGGTCGCCAGCGGGGAACGCGCCCCAAACGATGTGAAGATTGCGGCAACCAGATGCTTGTGGCTCTCTGCTTACGCTGTTATGCTTTTCCCGCCATGTCACTCCTACTACCGAGGCCAAGCAGGCTTTTCTTGACGGTCTGCTTTTCGCATGACAAAAGTCACCCCGGGCAAAAGGTCGGGGAACTGCTCATACCCAATACGAGGGGTTTTGATCTTTCCTCCGCGATTTCAACACCCTCCGCTTAACTACAACTATGGATTCAGCTCTCCTCTTACTTTTACTTGCCGCGAATATTGTAGTCCCCGTGGTTACGACCTATGCGACCTGTGTCTCGGACGGTCTGGAAATCAATCACATTGCTGTCTTCACTTTCGGTTATCTATATTACTGGATCCTACCGATCACTATAGGTGCTTTTGATATTTTTAGATCGAATGTCGCCCTGAAGCCATTTTACGATTTGTTTGACCAGGTGCGTCCCTCGTCCCTGTACAGTTATTTGACAATATCACTGTGCTGCTATCTATTCTTTCTCTTCGGGCATCTCTCAACCCGCAGGCTGCGCTGTCGAGTGGTAGAGAGGTATGCTAGCCTTCGTTTTGATCGACGCTTGCTCGTATTATATCTTTTGCTAGGCACTACCATATGTACCCTTCTCGCCTACCAGCTCAGAGATCAGCTGTTCCAAGGCTACATGGTGCTGGAAGAGGTGTGGCATGACCCACTCAGAGGCACGTATGCCGGTGCTAGCTATTTCCTTGTGTGCGTCGCTCTTATACACACCGTCAATCTTGAAGCCGGCCTTAAACATACCGTGGCGTTCTGGCGGCTAGTCGCCAATCTTTACATGCTGGTGGCGTTCCTAGCACTAGTCATAAATCTATCACTTGGACAGCGCTCCTACATCTTGGCTGCTGTAATCATGCTTGTGATCTATCGGTCGGTCTTCGTCAGACATTTGCGCGCCTACACGACGCTTCTACTTTTTGCGGTCGGCGTGGGCGCCGCGGGGGCCTTCGCGTTGGTTCGGCAGCACAGCAATTTCTCTCTATTGGCTATCATTTGTGCTGAACCATTGTTCAATAGTATCTCCTTGCTTTATTTTTTACGTGAACTAACCTTGCCAATTCTTCGGTTGCCAACTCTGCTGTTGAGGGATCTGCTCTTTCTTGTGCCTACAGTGCTCTTGCCCAACAAACTTGAACTGATCCCGAGCGTGACAGAGGCTGGAATACCGCTATTCAACCCGCTTGGCGCGGAGCATTCGTTTCTTTCGTTTGTGGCGAATTTTGGTGTAGTGGGAAGCCTTGGGGCTTTTTTTTTCCTCGGTTTTGGCGTCAATCTGATCAGGTCGGGCGGGCGGGTTCCGCTGCTCAAAGTTATTTATGTTATGTTGAGTGCACAACTGGCATTCACAATATGGCGAGATGACTTTGCATATTCGATTGTTAAAAACATGCTAGAGGGTGCGGTTGCGATACCGATCTTAATTTTCGCCAGCTTAAATCTCTTGACCGGACTTCTGCGACGCGGCTGATCCTGCCTCCTGTTCGGCGCTTCCCCTTCAATGAGCGACACGCACAATCTTGTTCTCGTTAACGACTGCGCCGTTCGTGCCGTTATACAGCAGCGTGCTCGAGGTGTCAGCGAAGTCGAACGTGTTGCCAGACAGCGTAACGCCAACCGGCACTGCATGGAAGGTGTCGGGGTCGAGATAGAGGCCGAAATTGCTTTTCGCTCCGGCGTCATTGTGGCAGGAGTTCCCTGACAGTTTGATCTGCGACAGGTAGCCCACGGCACTGAAGCACGCGCCGGCAACACCACTGTAATAGTAGGGTGCGCCGATCCGTCGATGGATCGCGGCATTACCGCCCATATCAAGGTCCATGCCTGAAACCGTCACATCAGTGATCGGGGCGACTGGGCACCCAGGCCAAAATCGATTTGTCGGTCCCCCTTCACCGGAGATTAGAATCGGTGCGGCTCCCCAAGTTCGCCCATACTCGGCATGACCGCCCGCGATCGTAACGTGGTGAGGCGCGGCTCCGAACCAATCAACGATCTGGAAGCTACACGCCCCCGGTTGCGTGATGTTGGCTCCGATCACTGAGACGTTCTTGGCATTGCCCGCGATCTGAATCGCGCAGTTGTAGATGCCGCTGCCGCCAGGATTTTGACTGCCAACAATGGTCGGATGGATAATTGTGACGTTGCTGACGGGACCGCCGGGGGCCGAGAGGTTGGTGGTACATGCGAGATTGCCTCCCACCACCGCGATTCCGTCGTCTGAGTAGCCGTTAAGCAGCGCGTACTGCGAACTCACGTTCGTGACCGCATCGCCCGGCAAATAGGACTCGCCGAAGTGCTCGCCGTCCTCATGGTTGTTCGTGTAGACGTTGCTGTCCAACAGAACGGTGTCCGCATCTTCCATCACTCCGATACCGCGAAGCGTATTGTTGATGTGGTCGCGTGACAGCGTCACCTGCTGAGCATAAGTAACCAAGATGCCCATCGGCCCGCCGTTGCCAAGCTGGTTCCACGCGAAATCGAGTCCGGCGTCGATGTAGAGGTCGTGAATGCTGATGTTAGAGAGTCGCTGCGTATGCGACTGGCCGACGATAAAGATCGAATTGAGGCCCTTGGGATGTTGGACTGAGTAGCCAGCTTGGAATCCATTGAGGATTCTCGCGTTGTTGCCCGCGATGCTCGTGCCTGAGATGGGCGTAATCGAATCCTTGGCGTAGCCGGTCGCGTTGGCTGGCAGCGAGACGGCGACGCCCGACTTGATCAGCGCATTGATCGGACCCGACACGTCTGTGCCCCATCGGACCGGCGAGTTCTGAACTCCCATTCCGGCAGGAAGCGCAACCGTCCCGTGCTTCGCACCCGAACACGACACGATTTGGGTCGTTAGAGGAGCCGGACGCGAATCCGTCATCCCCGGTCGCTGTCGGCCTACGAGCGTGACGCCGCCCGCACCATAAATCGAAATCTGCTGTCCGGCGCACCGCGACGGATCCATCGCGCCGCTATTCAACACGAACACGGTCTGGCCCGTCTGCATGGTGACGGTGCCAATCTGCGCATCAAACTGGCCCAGTGTCGGCGTCGCAGTCGCTGCCGGAGTTGGCGTTGCCGGTGTCGGGGTAGGCGATGGCGTCGAAACCACGGGGGTGGAGGTTGGAGCTGCCGGGGCCGCGAACATTAACACGAGTCCGAGGCCTACCATGACTGCCAGGACCTTGGCTCGTCCGGCGATCACCCTCTCGGGCCTAGTATAATTGCGTCGCAGCCTCATGGCGCTATGGCGCTCGGGCGGCCGCCTGGCGGGTCGCCCATCGCGATCGCCGTGAGTCGCTAGCGAATGCACCGGGCCCTCGATCACCGGCTGTACAACCCGGTTGACGAGGCGGCGTTCGCGGAAAAGTTTCTGTCGGCGCTAAACGACGAGTTAAGGGCGATGAACACGACGCTTGGATAATAGGAACTTAGCCGCTTGAACCGCACCAGGTCCCCGCTTGGGGCAAAAGCGTAGGTTTCGTATTCGTGTCCCATTAACTTAACAGTTCTCTGCTCCTGACCCAAGCAGCGTCGCCATCTGCGGCCTCAAGAACTATGACCGGGCGGTAGGCATTGATAACGTGCTGGGCACCAAGAAGGGCCTCAAATTCGGCTCCCTCGATGTCCATCTTGATGAGATCAACGCGCGAAATCGAATGTTCCTTTGCGAATGTGTCGAGGGTGGTAACCGAGACCATCTCCCCCTTGCTTCCGCCGAAATTTTTGACGATGCTCGCTGCCACCGCTCCGCGTGAAGTGTCTAAAAACCGCTTTCCGATCTTTGACGAGACGGCGAACCGGTTAATGCGGACATGAGCGAAGCGGTTGAGGTTGATGTTTCGCAGCGCTAATTCGACCGCGTATTCCTGCGGCTCGAAACCCTCAACACGCCCTTCCGGCCCGACCAAGGCTCCGAACGCGCAGGTATAGATGCCCTGGTTCGCCCCGCAGTCGAAGACGATGTCACCGGGCTTGACCAGCCGCCCAAGATGTTCGAGAAGCGGCTCATAGTATTGGCGCAGCAAGGAAGATCGCGGCACTGCCGGAATGCTTCGCGAGCGGCGGAAGATCAAGCACAAAACGCGTTCTCCCAACCGGCACAGTAATCTGGCCGTTGCGGTTTAACAGACGGTGGCACAAAAGCCAGGTGATCGCCCGCAGAAGGGTACCCAACGGCTCCTTCGCAAATGCTCGCGTGCGAAACAGCTCGGTGTAATAAGACAATTGTTTTGCTCCTCTAGTCTGACAGCGGGCTGCGACCGCGAGCGTCAAATACGATGAACGAGCGCGCCTGATTGAAGATGATGACTACCTTGCTTTACTCTTCTCTCTGCTAGAATGCACGCGTGAAACTCCGCGACGCCGCTGCGCTGCGCTTGAATTCGCTCAAGCCGAAATTCTCGTCCAGCTCGCGCATCAGAATCAAGCCACCGTCGGAAGTCACTCGCGCGCCCTGGAAGTCGACCCTCAGCTAGCTATTGAAGGAAAGTTGAAAGGGCTGTTTTTTCCTTCTCATCCACTGGCTGACCTCCTCCGCACCGCTCCTCCAAGGCGGTACTGCTGCACTTTGAAATGAGCTCGCGTTTATCTACGCCCGCAACCATGGCATACTCGCGGCATGATACGTCGAAAGCGGATGCCGCGCGATACGAATCTGTTGGCCGGAGAGGTCGTCAAGCTCGCGACAGCTCAGCCAGTCGAGCCGGAGCCAGAACCGCCCGTCAAGAACCCCGCTGCCGTCGCCCTTGGACACTTGGGCGGACTGAAAGGCGGAGTCGCGCGCAAGACAAAACTATCCAAGGCCAAACGCTCCGCAATCGCCCGCAAAGCCGTGAACGCGCGTTGGCGGAAATACCGGAAGAACAAGTGAGCGGCGAAAAGTCTATTTTGCCGTCGAGCTAAAACAGGGAGTCAGCACGTCGCCGTTATGAAATTCCGAATCGAGCGCCGCCTGATAATTCTGACAGGCCGATTGAGACGCGAACGGTCCAACCTGCGTAAATGGCCCGTTGCTTCCAGCGCCGAATAAGAAGTACCAAGCAAACACGAATGCGACGGTATGGAGTGCTTTCATTTGGCCTTTTCGATAATCCTATCGATCAAATCCGTATGCCGTTTCATCTTCTCGCGAAATAGTTTCGTGTTCTCGTACATCTGTTCATGGAATTCGGATGTTCCCAATTGCTCACGAACAATAGAAGCAAATTCTTTCACCAGACCGCTCAATATCTCTAACGAGGTTGCTACTCGTTCCACGTCAGCTTTACTGAGTTTCGGATTACTTGCCGCTTCCGCTGCGCGGATCACAGCGCCCACCAATTCACGGTAAAGCGCACTCCATTCAGTCGGTGGTTTTTCTGGAACCATAATTCTTGCCGCATGGGTACACCTGTGCTACGATAAATTCGTAACGCACGAATACCCGTTCGTGGACACTTGAGCGGTCAGCCCCTGGCAGGGTTGATCGCTCGTTTATTTTCTTGTCTCTCACTTTAGCTTGTACCCGATCAGTTTGCTAACAATACACCGGCCCTTGACTCTACGCGACCGCTCAAGTATATATGCAGTATGAACAAATTAAGCCTAGAACGGCGGGCGCAAATAGTTTCTCTGCTTGTTGAGTGCACAGGGATAAACCCGATCACGCGGATCACGGGCGTGTCGGTCCATACGGTCTTGAAGCTGCTCGCGGACGTGGGCGAAACCTGCCAGCAGTATCAGGATCAGCACTTGCGCGGCCTCAACTGCCGACGCATTCAATGCGACGAGATTTGGGCGTTCTGCCACTCAAAGCAAAAGAACGTGCCCGCAGAACTTCGCGGCACGCCGGGTCTCGGCGACGTGTGGACGTGGACCGCAATCGATGCTGACACCAAGCTCGTTCCGTGCTGGCACGTCGGGAACCGCGATGCTCAAGCCGCACATACTTTCATGCGCGACGTGGCAAGCAGACTCGCGAATCCAGTCCAGTTAACGACCGACGGATTTCACTGCTACTTGAATGCCGTGGACGCAGCCTTCCCGCACGGAATCGACTACGCAATGTTGGTCAAAATGTATGGCACCGATCCCGAAGGCGAACGTCACTACAGCCCATCGGTCTGTCTGAGTGCGGAAAGCAGAATCATTCGCGGCAATCCTGATCGCGAGCACATCAACACGTCATATGTCGAACGCCAGAATCTCACGATGCGGACGCACATGAAACGGTTCGCCCGATTGACCAACGGACACAGTAAGAAACTCGCGAACCACAAGTATGCGGTCGCGTTACATTTCATGCACTACAACTTCGCGCGTATCTGCCAGACCGTCCGATGCTCACCCGCGATGGAAGCGGGCGTGTCGGATCATCTTTGGTCGATTAAGGAAATCGCCGCACTTGGCGACGCTTGACGTATCAAAGATCCTTGAACGAATTGCCGTACTCTGAACCAAATTCAGTGATCCGCACGCTGTCTCCTCCTGGTGCCCGATTTTTCTCGCAGTCGCGCCGCAAATCGCGGAGGCGCTTACCAAGCAGCCGGATTCGTTTTTCAAGTGCCTTTTTTTGCTTATCCTTATCGAGTGCGATCCTTATTGCCTGAGACAGAATATCGTCCAATCCCCATAGAAATCGAGAATCCTTATTGGTCACCATAAAGAAAGGCTCGCTCAGCGTGAATACTTTAGAATTGGTGGTCGCGACGATTTCCGTGTTTCCCCCGACATACGTACCTTTCGCTTTTACCTCTCGAAAGACCTGAGCTATTAAATGCTGCGTAACAGCAGCACTTAAATCGCCGCCATAAAGTTTTTCCCCGACGTGTGCCGCGAGTACAGAACCGCTGCCAGCGAACGCCCATGAATCAATTTCTACAATGGCGGTTCTATCTACCTTCAAAACTAAGAAACGACCCGCTGGATCTTTGATGCCGATGATCAATTCAATCGTGGGACGACTTGGATCATCAATCTCCCAGTATTTAAGCTCATTGTCATTGATGCTAAGCATTGCAGAGCCAACAGCACGGCGAATGTTTTGGCACGTCGGATCATTCAACGCTGCCGCCGCGTCTCTAATTTTTTGGGCAGCCATCGTGAGGTACGACGCATCACCCGCTCCAGCAACCGCGATGTCGTATCCGAATCTGTCGCTGAAATACGTCATGAGTTTTCGGCCTTGGTAGACAATGTTGCCGAACGTAATTTCAGTATCCGCAGCAATAACGAACCCGTCGCGACATTTGGAACCCGCAATCAGCGTCATAAATGTGGCCTTTGGAAGCCGATTTGGTTTCGGGATTCCCGGCGGCGGAATCGGTCGTGGTCGCGGACCCGGCGGCTTCGGAATTGGCGGAATCATAGGCCAATACCCGATTGCGGGCCATCGAACTTGAAGCAGAACGGATCAAGGCCGTTTAGTTTGAAAGTGCAGCAGTGCCTCCAAGGCAGCATGAATAACGGCTTTTCAAGCACTTTATCAGATTAGTAGTTCATACATAAAACGGAAATCCGAGCTAAATCAGATCGATACCTATTTGCATCCATCAGGTCGGTTCGGAGGATTTCGTTCGCTTGGACTGCATATCTGCCGCGCTGGCGGCAGAATACTGCACAGCTTACTGCCCGTCTTGCTCGCCCAGGCTCAGAGCGCAAATGAATGATGGAAAAACGTATCGACAAAATGAAGTTTTCGCTGGTACTAGCTACGCGCGGTCGAGTACTCGAACTCGACACTGCGTGCAATCTGAAGAGCAGCTTAACGGCCAGCTGACGGCGACGAACCTGCGGCTTCGGCTGCTCGTCGGAAGGCGTTTGACGCAACAGTCGCCTGATCGGAGAATTTGTAATTTCTCCAGACCCGGCGTGAGGCGCGAGCCAGTTTGTAAACAGTGGCTACCACCGGCCGTGGCAATGGTGGACCCGCGAGCAGCTTCAGGAAACTTGTCCGGATGCGACATCCGGGCGACTCTGCAAGGAAGCACGCAGCTGCGATCGCTGACTCACGCTGCCCCCGGCATGCAGCGATCAAACCTGTAGTTAAGAGTTGTTGACGCAACCCGGCGAGCATGGCACATCGCATTGCCTGGCCTGTATCAATAGCGATCAGCCGATCGCTGACGCCTTGGTCGATCACTTGACTTACATTTCGGACTATTCGCGGTATTCCGTTCAACAAGTGTGTCACTGGGTCGTTAACCGAGCTGGAGGCGGGATGGACACAAAAGATGGCGCAAAGCGCGCTCGAGATCATGGCGGGATGGCGTGCCGCGACCCGCAACTCGAAGTCCTGGTCTCCGGCAGGTCCAACGTCCGGATCCAGTGTACCAACACTCCCAAGCACATCCCGGCGAAAGATCATACTCGTCCAGGTATGGCCCCCGGTCAGCTTGAAGAAGGTGCTAGGCGGATACTCCACGCCGGTCGTCCATTCGTCACCAGTAACGTCAAACACGTGTCCATCTGGTTGCGCCAGGATGAGTCGACCAACGAACAGCATGGCTTCTGGATGCCGCTGCAGCTCCACGATTCCAGTGCGAAAAAAGTCCGGCAGCAGCAAATCGTCGTCGCTCATGATGTGGAAATAAAGACTCTTGACGTGCGCAATCCCGTAGCCAAAGTTTGCCATCATGCCGAGACGCTTGGGGTGGCAAAAATAATGGACTCTCGGGTCTCGACTCGAAATGGATTGCACGACGGCAGCAGTGTCATCGCCTGATGCATCGTCATACACGTTAACTTCGAAATCCGCGAAGGTTTGGGCTAGGACGCTTTCTATCGCACCCTTGAGCACGCGCGGGCGACGAAACGTAGGGATTACGGTGGTCACGAGTGCCATAGTCTAATCAGCGGAAACCTCACTTTCGCACGCTGCCCTTCGCGCGCTCTATAGCTGATTCCGCTGCTCTCCATTTCTCAATCGCCTACTATTAGCCTCGTGATTTACCGGATTCACCTAGCCACACCGTTGGCATCTTCTTGCTAACTTCGATATGAGTAAAGGGCGGAGTAACGCGAGCACCGTGCCGCTGCGCCCACCGCGCCATTCGTTCAATACCCTCTTCAAGTGGCACCTCCGCGAGGTCGCCAAAGACGCGGCGTGCCTTATCGTGTTGAGCATAAGCGTGCACCACCTCTTTTCGCTCCGGTAAAAAGATGAATCGAGGCTCAATTTTGAACGAGCGCGCCACTAACTCCGCCACCTGTAGCACCTTGTAAGGAGTATCCTCGCCCAGATTAAAGACATCGTTCCTAGCCTCCGGGACTTGAACGCTCCTAGCGATTGTCGATGCTACATCGTCCACGTAACTAAACGCGCGTGTTTGCATGCCATCGCCGAAGATCGTCATCGGCTCGCCTGAGAGCGCTTGGTTCATGAAGATTCCGATCACGTTTCTGTAGCGATCGCCGATGTTCTGATGCTCACCATAAACATTGTGCGGCCTGAAAACAATAAAATTGAGTCCGAATAACTCATGCGCGCTGCGAAGGTCGAGCTCTATGGCGTATTTGCCGATACCATACGGATCCATTGGCCGCGGAACTTCCGCCTCGTGCATCGGTACAGGCGCTTCTCCGTAAACTGCGATCGAAGATGTGAACACAAAGCAGTCCGTGTCGAAGTTGATAGCTGCATTGATAAGATTAATACTGCCAATCAAATTGGTGGTGTAATTATACCGGCGAATGAAATGCGACAAGCCCTCGGCTGCGTAAGCAGCCAAATGATAGACGTAATTGAAGCGGTATCGTGAGAACAAATCGGCCACGAGTTTAACGTCGGTCACACTGCCCCGGACAAACGTTGCATTGGCAGGCACGTTGCTTTCAGATCCGCCCGAAAGATCATCGAGCACGACTACCTCGTGACCAAGGTCGAGGCAGCGCCGGGCAACATGAGAACCGATGAACCCAGCACCTCCGGTCACCAAACTACGCATACGAAAACCTCCTATCACTCCCTAACAGGGTGTTGAAAAATACAAACTGACGGATTTGGATACGTACTTACTGATCTCCAATGATCTCAAGACGCTCCTATGCTTCGCGATCAGAGACTAATTTTCCAAATTCACCCATTAATCAACA
>Ga0074044_10000646_pt1 | contig 32851 bp, 25 predicted proteins | sample BogForMeECP23OM1_FD_94443 | JGI IMG/M metagenome (GOLD analysis project Ga0074044, IMG submission 94443) | Bog forest soil microbial communities from Calvert Island, British Columbia, Canada - Bog Forest MetaG ECP23OM1 | ecosystem: Environmental > Terrestrial > Soil > Wetlands ...
AAGTTTTGATTCCCCCCACTATTGCATCAGTGAGGATGAGATTTCCGCCAACCGTGATATTGATATCTCCCGTGGCTGTCTGAATGGCTCCGCCGTTAATCTGGAGATCCTGTCCCACCATGCCTTCGATGGATCCGCTATAAGAGGCAAGATTGTAACACATAAATGTATTGATCATATAGTCGGGAGACGCATTCTGCCCCTGGCCGATCACGGTGTCGCCGCCCGAGGCGAACCGAATAGGAGCGCTCTGTGTGTAAACCAGTTCTTGATTTCCTATGGTCAAATTGCCCGTACCGTTGTGGTTTACAGCCATATAGTCGGCGCTGGACAAGTCGGCGCCGGCCGTCAGATTGAATGCCCAGGAATCCCACATGGCAGAAGGGGTTGATAATTGGTTTATAGCTGTGGGGTGATCGACAAGATTGTTGTTTATATTAAGATTGCCCGTAGCCCGCAGGGTCAGAACTCCCGGTTCTCCGCCGTATCTCAAAGTTGTCAGATCTACGGCTGCCGCCAGGGTAATATTGGAGTTGGAGCGAGCCTCGATACCGGGCAGAAGATTAAACTCACCGGCGCCCCATCCCGACATGGTGAGGTTACTCAGCAGCCTTGATTGAATCGCGGAGGCGTTTGCCATATAATTGTTATTATCGTTATTCCAGGCAGCGATTGTGGCCGCATTGATGGTGGAAACGTTATCATAAACCCGGAAGGCCTCGACAATGAAATTGGATACGCCTATCACCGTTCCGTCAAGATTCATTTGCACATCATTCCCGTTGCGCAGTGCACGCAGATGAACCAGCCCGCCAGTGCCTGTTCCGCTGGCCGAAGCATCTATCACACTGCCCGGATTCAGGTTCACATACCCGCCCTCCGAAGACAGAAGAACCTTGCCGCCGCTGGCATTCGCCGCCGTGCCCCGAACATTGATCAGGCTGCCGTTTTGCAAGTTCACATCATTTGCGGCATAGAGTTCAATCTGGCCGCCCGTATTTCCCGACGCATCAATGGTTCCAGAAATATTGATTTGGCCATTGCCGGCCGATTGATCGTCGGCGGTCAGGGTGACATTTTGCGCCGTCAGCGTTTGATTTGCCGCAATGTCAATGTTCCCGAGACGCGAACGCAGATTAACGCTTTGGGTAAAGCCGCCGGCGTTGAGAATGCCGATGAGATTCGTCATGTCTGTAACCGTAAGATTATTCGCCTGGATATAATTCGTATCAAGGGTCAGCGTATCGAGCATAAATGAGCCGCCGGCCCCGCCGTTGGCCTGACCCGACAAAGTCCCGCCAATAGTAACTCCTCCTGTCGGCGCCAATAATGTCACAGCGCCCGCGTCTCCCTGCGCGCCTGCGGAAACATCTATTACAGAACCCTTATCCAGAACTATGCTGCCGCTGTTCGTTTGCAAGGTAACTTCTCCTCCGGGCGCTGCATCAGTCCCCCTGGCGAGGATCTGGGCGCCGTCATGCAGGAAGATGCCGTCATTGGCCGGATCAGTGCCCATTGCAACGAGATTGATATTGCCGCCGTCCACCTGGATAATCGTGCCCTTTTCATTAATAGTGCCGTCATTGTTGACTGTCCCGTTGTAAATGGCCGTACCCCAGAACCCCAGTGTGCCGCCAGGCGTGGACGTTGTGCCCGGAGTTCCGCCGCTGTTGGTGATTGTAATGGTTCCCAGTGGGTTTGGATTATAGGAGGTACCGGGATTAATGCCAAAATCATTATAGTAATTGGCTCCGGTATAGACATTAAAATCGGCGGCTTGATAAGTTCCGCTGGAATTCAGCCCTGCGCCGGTCGTTATACGGGCTGCGCTGATTTGCAGATCGGTATTCCCGGTCGTAAGCGATCCCACACCTTTAAATGTCACATCTCCCTGACTGTTGAGCGCGATATTCGAGAAACCGCTAAAGAGAATGTCGCCGCTGCCGACATTAATGTTATTGCCGTTAAACGATATTTGACCGGCATTTGCAGCAACCGGCGCGGCTGTTGAGGAGCTTCCCGAATTCTGCAAGTTTATGGTCGGCGCAGTCACGGTGACAGTTTCGTTAGCCGTCATCATGCCGACGATCACAGGCGCATCGAGCGTAAGGCTTCCGGCGGCGGATATGGTAAAGGCGTCCCCGAACTGAATATCATTAGTGGCCACAAGGGCGATGTTCTGGTATCCCGTAAACCTGTTCCAGATATCTGTTGTCAGATAAAGGCCGCTGCCTGCCTGTACACCACCAAAATATATGTTGCTGCTTTGTAACGTAATGGTGCCGCTATCCACCGCAAGATTGCCCTGAAGTCCCTGTACATTATTTACATTGAGTACTATGTTATTGGTAGCGTGCAAAGTTGAGTTGTTATCGACCAAAAGGGAACCCGGAGTCGTCAGATTGATCACGCCTTCGCCGCTGCTAACGCCATTTGCCGTCAATGCATTAAGCTGGGTGTAACTGTTGATCATTATAGTATTTATGGCAGCAAGTGAAATAATGGGGGCGCTCAACACTACAGGTTGAGCTGCTGTCCCGCCTTCAATCGTTATCGTAGACGTGCTATTTATATCCCCGAGGTTAATTTCCAGGAAACCGCTGCCGGATAAGCTCTCCGCAGTCACATTCAGTTCGCCTGCCAGATTGGCGGGAACGGGAGTACTGTAGTTGAAATCCTGCGGCAGGGAAGTTGCCGTCGCTGCCTGAACATATATATTTGTCCCGCTGAGGGTGAGTGAACCTCCCTGATAACCCGGCAAGGCCGCCGCCTGGAGGGCGCCATTGATGATCGTTGAATTTCCTTTGATGGTTACATTTCCTGCATTGCCTGCCGTTATAGTTTGCTCTTCGTAATATCCCTCGGCCAGGACATCCGCCGCCGGCATGACGCTGTAAACCTGCGGCTGTGTCGAGCGTATCGGCGTATTTGCCACACAATTATATCCGACGATGAGAGGATAACCATAATTTGTCAAGCCGCCCTGACTGGGCAGGACGCTGCCGGATTGCACCTCCAGGATATAGGCTCCGGGAAGGGATGCGTATTGAAGAGATGCGGGCAGAAGGGAATACATTCCCGCGGAGAGTCCGCCGCCGCCCTCCAGATAGACTTCAGGCCCCGGCGCCGTGATGGGATTGCCGCTAAGGACGATATAGAGTCCTTTTACGGACAGCGGGTCCACAGTCCCTTGAATGCCCGATTGAAATAAGTAGGCAAAAATAGACCCGCCGCCTGAAGTGTTGATCTGGGCATTGCTCATGACAATGGCGTCTCCCCCAACGGCATTGATGGTTATTGACTTTTGGGGGGCGCTGTTCACGGATATCGTTTTATTATTCGACGTGTTCGTGATAGTCCAGTTGTCATTATCATCGAGACTGCCGTAGTCGACCATTGTATTGCCGGCCGTTGTAACAACACTGCCGCCGGCAAGATAAATCCGCGCGCCCTGGCTTGTGCTCGGATCTTCAATGTAATTCTGAAGCGTAATGGTTCCCATAGGCGCCGCCAGCGTCCCATCAATTTCGATGCCTCCCAGCGCTCCTATCGTCAAATTGCCGCCCGCGGAAAAGATGGGTCCGCCCACGGGATTGTCCGCCGCAAGGATGGTCGTCTTGCCGGTGGAATAAATATTATAGTCGGAAAGTGTCGTCGGATATATCCTGTCCGCCTGCATGGTCAGGTCCCCGGCAACGAAGAGTTGTCCTTCCCAAATACCCGCACCCGCAGAGTATAGTTCCGTCAAACGGATATCTCTCGCCGCCGCCAGATTCACATTCTTAAATCCGCTTATATTGATGCTTCCGTCCAAATCGAGCCAGCCTGTGCTTGAAAGGGTAAGCTGTCCGCTCCCTGACGCGGGCGACCCTGCCGGCGGATTACCTGAAGTGTTGGTAAGAACAATCCAGGGCGCCTGCAGAGATACCGTGTTCCCGCCGGAACCCGCTATCTCCGGCGCATTTAAGGTCAGTTGCCGCCCCACGGTTGCATTAATAGACCCGTTAAACTGCAGCAAATTACTGTTTTGCAAGGTCAGGTTGTCAAATCCCGACGCCAGATAAGTCTGGATGTTCCCGGCGCTTATAGCCAGCAAGTTGCCGATAGAGTTGATGGTCAGAGTGCCGCCCTCTATACCTGCCATTTGCGGTTTGGCATTAACATCGCCATCCCATGTCAGAGTGCCGCCAAAGGTCAAAGAAAGACTGCCGGGATTACTGGCTGTCTGGTATTGGATAATACTTCCATTACTGGATTTCATTATGTTTTCGATCGGCGACGATCCCGAAATGTCAATCACGGATCCCTGATCCAACAAGATGCTTCCGCTTCCGTTAGCCGATAAAGTTACAGTGCCGCCGTTTTGGGGATTGCTGTTCACGCCGAGGCCGGCAACAGTTGCCGCAGCAGCAGGCATGTTATAGCCGTTGGCCAGAATCTGGCCTCCCGTGCCGATCTCCACATCGCCTACTGCGGTTGTCTTGATGTTGATTGTTCCGCCGGGGGACTGGAGGGTTCCGGCCATATAAACCCCGGCCGGAGCGGACAGGTTTATGGTTCCCCCCGGAGCCGTGCTCACCACAGATCCTGAAGAAACAGTAACTGTTTCAGTTCCATCGTTGGATCTTAAATTGTTAACAGCTTCAGCATAAACGCCGATAAAAGTTTTGCCGGCGCCGGCCGTGAAGGATGAAGAACCGGCCATGAAGGCCACGGAATCGTCAAGTTGTATAAGATCCGGTCTGCCTGCCGCAACGGGCAGCTCCTGGCTGTAACCGGACGCAGCGTTTCCTGTTTGCAGGGCTGACGACGGGTAACTCAACCTGACCAGAGACGGGGTGATTGCTGCGTTTATTTCGATATTGTTAAGGCTGTTGAGCGTGATCTGCGTAAAGCCGGTATCGTCAAGCCGGTTCCCCGCCAGAACGAATTGACCCGCCATGTTCGCGGGTACAACGCTGCCCGCGGTGAAATCTTCGGGCCATACCGGCGCCGTGTTTTCCACGCTGATATTCGTCGAATTAAGCGTTATGGAGCCTCCGCTGATTTTTCCGTTGGCATCAGCCAGGGCATACCCGCGCAAATCGCCGTTTAGCATAATGTTTGTTCCCTGAATGGTCAGACTGCCGGCATTCCCTCCGGTAACGCTGCCTTTGGGGCTGATGATATAGCCGCCGCTCACATCCACTACTGCGGCGGGTATGACTACTGTCTTTCCGTTTTCCACTTTTGTCGACGCCCCGCTGATGAAGACACCTTGTCCATTATCCGTTTGATCTTCAATGCTGATACTCCCTCCGCCTATCTGACCCGAAACAGGGGCGGCAGCGGATGTATTCCCGGCCAGGGTATTGTCTATTTTCTGCCCGGAGACATCAAGACTGCTTCCGGAACCTATGAATATTTCCCCTGTTAACTGCGTATCGGCCGGCAGATAGTCCCAAATGATCAGGTTGATCTGGCCGGCAGGCACGCTGACACTCCCGTAATCTTCGATACGGCGGGCATAGGCCGTAAATTTTCCGCCGGGCAACAGAGTAATCTGCGCGCCGCTGTCTATTGTTATCGTGGTGTCGGCATACAGAGAAAGACTGCTCAAACCGGCCGCATTAATTGTGCCTGCCGGGATGACAGTGACAGTGCTTGTAAGGGTATCGTTCGGGCCAAAACTTGAGGCCAACAGCGGCGCTGTAGTATTACTAACGGTGATCTCTTGTATCAGGGCGTCTTCCTTAAAGGGCTTTACTCCAGGAGACTGGTTACCGATGGTCAGCGTTCCGCCTCTCGGAGTTTGCAAGCCCTGGGCCACGGAGAGCAAATAGGCCGATCCGGACGTCAAATCCGCCGGCGTCCAGGCATTTTGAAAAATACCCCTTGTTGCCGATCCATCGAGTTGCCCGTCAAGGACAATGGTTCCCGCGGCAAGATTAAGGGAGCCGGCGTTGCCGCCTTGTGTGTGCGCCGCCACGTATGTTCCGACCCCTTCAATGATCTGATTATACGTAAGGTAAAGAGGAGCATTGCTGATGTCATAGATTTTTCCGCCGGAGACCAGTTTGGTGGAGTCCACATAGCCCCCGCTATAATTTATTCCGCCGCCGGAAAAATTGAGCGTCGCGCCCTGCTTGATAATAATATCGCTGCTGCTGCTTCCCTCAATAATGATGCTTCCTCCATTGATTGCCTGCTGCTGGGCAGTCTGCTGCTGGGCGAGGATATCGCTTGCGATGTTTCCGATTGAGCATCCGGTAAGGAGATTCACTGTGATTGTCTGACCCTGCAGGATGCCGCTCTTCTGTCCGTATGCGTCTGCAAGTTCGACGCTGTTGAGCTGTACCTGCATTGCCAGCGCCGCGGCTGTCTCATCGCTCCAGAGACCGCCGACGTCGATACTGCTTCCCGAGGCAAGAAATACACGATTGCCGGCATTGAGCGTCACCGAACCTGCGGGCGCATAGATGCTTCCGCCCAGTTCGATAAGCCCGGTCGGCACTAAATTGGGATCTTCAGGGTTTGCAAAATTACCATGCATATTTATCACGCCTCCGAAAGACGACGAGGGGGATGTTTCGGAGGTAGCAGACGAAGTCGAAATGGGAGATTCCGTTATGCTGTTACTGCCTGTGATGATAGTATTTTGGGCTATAAGCTCGATCTGGCCTTGCTGATTGACAGCCGTCACCGAGCGGATGATCCCCTGCTGGTTTACTACGCCGCCGTACATACCAACCAAACCCATATCCGCGGTCAATTGTCCTCCGTTCACGGCTTCGCCGAAACCGTCCTCAACGTTGACGATGAGGGCGGTTCTCTGATTGCCCGTCGAAGCGCCGTTTGACGAAACGGCAGGGACGCTCAATTCCATCAACGTGCCTGCGGCCAGGCCGATCTGCCCTATCGGAGCATTGATGCTGCCGTAGTTTTCCACTGTGGGTCCGATAAGAAATACAGAGCCGCCGGTTGCGGCGTTGATCGTCCCGATATTCGAGACTGCAGCATTGGCATTGTATGTTATGCCGCTGTAGGAATAAGAATTGCCTGACAAATCAACATCATCGGTTGTCGTCCCCGTTTCCACATAGAAATTCAGGGATCCGTTGATAAAATCGCTGTTCTTGATATTCAGCGCCGAGGCAACAAGGGTATTGACGTTCACCTGCGAGCCTGGGCCGAAGAGGATTCCGTTCTGGTTGATGAGATAAATCTTTCCATCTGCTTTGAGTGTCCCGAAAATCAAACTGGGATCAAGGCTCCAAATACGGTTCAGGGCAACCCAGTTTGCATTGCCCTGCTGGTTGAAATAGACCGAAGCCCCGGCGCCGATGTTGAAGGTCTGCCAATCAATAATGGCCTGCGCCTGATTCTGATAGATGACTAGCGTATTGGGAGTGGTCGTAGAATCGAGCCCGGAAATACCCTGCTGGAGGCCACCGGGTTTCAAAACAGGCAACGCGGTATTCGACGGAGGGGTGACGGATCCGTAAGAACCGGGAACCTGGACAGTTCCTGGAATCGCAGGTAATGTGCTTTTAGCCACAGGTATGACGGATGCATTAAAACCGGGAATCTGGACAGTTCCCGCCTGTGAGCCTGAGGGAAACAGGACAAAACCGCAATAAAGCAAGAAAAGTATGGTGCAAAAAATTCTTTTTTTCATAAATTCCTCTTGCTCACCATTAAAACAAAGATTTTAATTTAAAATAAAACATGTTGGTGTTTGCCTGTGTTTGATTTGACGTGTTCAGAGCTACAGCCCAGTCAAACTCGTATTCCAGATATTTCGTCAATGAACCGCGAATTCCCACCCCCGCCCCATCGAGTGTGATGCTTCCGTTCTGAGCGGGAAGCGGATCCTTAACGTTGAGTTGGGCAATGTCATAGAAGATATAGGGGCTCGCCTGCAACTGCTTCCATATTCCGAATCTTGCAAGTGGATCCGGGAAAGAAAGCTCTATCGTGCCGTGTATCGCATCATCGCCCTGCGCCTCGCTTTCCATGTATCCCCTTACGCTATCCATGCCGCCTGCTATATATTCTTCATTGGGAATCAGCGGATTGTCGGCCGCCTGTCCGTCCACTTTTACTAACAGACCCATCCCCCAGGGCAGCTTCTGGTTGCGCTGGATACCGGCTGTGACAAAGATGTAGTTCGCATTCCCCTTGTAACGCGCGTTCTCAAACTGGCTCTGATCCGAAACCACCCCCCGAAAGGATATGTTCAAACCTGCGTTAAACTGGGTCATTCCTCCTCCATCCTGCAGCACAGAGTTGTATGCAAAGGATAAGGGCATGTAGGTTACCGGCGTAATATAGGAAAGGGTTGAACTTCCCGTCACAGCATTAAAATTGACGCTGGTATTGTAATCCTTGTAATCGAGGCCGATGGTGATGTTATGTGCGTAAAGCTTGTAGGGTGTAAGAGGGATAACGTAACGCGTGCCCAGGATCGTCCCTTTGCCGACCACTCTGAATCCGTCACCCACGTCCGTATATGTATTACTGTCCGACCTGATACCGTACAGGACCCACTGGTGATCTTTTTCCCAGGGCGCAGGCAGGACATAGGAGGCGCTGAACACCTGAACTTCACTGGCATCCTGAGGCGATGTCTGATACTGAAGGGAAATGGAATGCTCCATTTGCCAGAGGTTGTCATAGCGGATCGTGCCCGCCAACCGTAACGGATCCGTGCCATAAGAATTCTTGTCATTTAGCTCCAGACTCCCATGCAGGGGAAACCGGTCATCCACTTTCAGTTCGACATCGATTGTGCCGGGTTCGCTTCCGGGCGTCATGACGGGTTCCACCTTGAAATCCTGGTTCCTGTTCAGACGGCCTATTTCCTGCTGGACTTTAGGAAGATAGAGCATTTCGCCCGGATTGAAAGACTGCAAGTCTCTCATCATCTTGTCCGACGTAAAATACCTGTTTCCTGAAATCTTTACCCTGCCGATCCGGCTCTCGATCACCTGTAATTTGACGATGCCGTTCTTGATTGTCTGTTCAGGAATATTGACCAAAACAGCGGGATAACCGGCATCGTGATAGAGTTTCTCCAAGGCGTCGCGCGCCTTTTCCACGTCCGCCGCAGTTTTCCCGGCGCCGGTGAAGGTCTTGACGGCTTCCTGCAGCTTTTCTCCGGGGAAAATGCTGTTTCCCGAGAGCTCAAAAGCCCTGATCTCGAAAGCCGCCGCCACTTCATCTCCCGCAGCGAAACTTTTGGGCAGGGAAATATGGAATGCCGCAATCATAAGAAAAAGAAGGAAAAAACGCCTGGCAAATCTTAAGCTACCTTTCATTTTTCTACAGTTCCTTCTTTTTGGGCTTTTTTGGCCTCAGCCTCTGTTACCTTCTCTGTTGCCTTTTCTGTTACCTTTTCTGTTATCTTACTGACGGTCACGTCGCAGGATAGTGTTTCACCGCCGAAGGGATTTCGGTAGTCAATGACCATGAACTTATCATCGACATCCGTGATACGGCCCACCAGGGGACCTGAACGGATAAGACCGCCTTTGCGGGCGTCAATATCAACCTTGTAGGCTTCAGCTTCCTCCCGGATACGCCCAACCCCAAACGGCGTTTGCACCACAGCACCATCTTCTGCTGAAAAACGGATGATAACGTCTTTTCCGGTTACACTCTCCACGCGGCCCGGAACGGCGGGATCATAGACAAAGAATTTTCCTGTTTCCGGAGACATGCCCGTGCGGGATTTGTATTCTTCGATCGTCATCCTTATTTCCTTCGGCGTTTTGTGGACACGCGCCAGACTGACGGTGTAATTTTCCTTTGTCCTCTCGGGAATGTCTTGTGCCGTCAACTCTACATGACGCGTTTCTCCTTCTTTCAGACCCGTTAAATGCCCGGCAAGGCGAACCGCGATATCATCCTCAAAAGTTCTTTCTTTTTCGCCTGCGGGTTTTTCCGACGGACCGGGGACGAGAACGGATACGGGATCATTCTTCAGCCTGACGACATAAATGTTTGCCTTCGGCTGGTCTTTTTTTACGGCGTTGTCATCTGTCGCCGCCGCAATTTCCCCGTTTTGCAGCCGGCACTGGAAATGGATATCGGCGGTATCGCCGGGCTGCGTCTGCCTTATATTTCCGGTAGCAGCGCACCCCCCAAGAACCAGCAGGAGCAGGAATATAGCAGCCGGCATCATTTGCGCCCGGCCTGTTTTAGATATGTTATTTGGTTTCATGGCTGATATTTTTCTCCTCTTTTTTTACTTCTTGTTTTTTTTCTCTTCTTCAATATAAATGGCGTCATCGAGTTCTTCGATTTTCTCTATCCTTCCCAGGCTTCCCTGGGTGAAATTGATTTTGATGTAACCGGTAACTTCATTCTCGATAAGCTTCTCGATGACTTCGATGAGTTTTGTCATCCTGTCCATATAAAATCCTTTTAATATCCTCTGCTGGCGGAGGTGTCACGCAGTGACGGAGGTGGATAAAATTCATGTAATGCGTAATTGACCAATATTACATATGTTTCAAAAACTTCCACCCCCTGCCCCCGCCAGCGGGGGACATTACTCATTACGCACAAACAGTATCATTCGCCGGCATGACAAAATTATTGGTTTCATTGTGCAAAACTCTCTCTTTTACCAAGTACGTCTTGAACCGAAGCATAACTAACATAGCTTTGTTGTGATATTGTTGCGGCTTCGTGAAGAATTAATAAAAAGATTTTTTTTCGCGTCTGGAAGTCATTATTCTTTTTTTACAAAGACCTTTCCGGCAGTTAGACGCTTTCTGCTTCCTGAGGCTGGTTCAATCTTCCTGGGGATGGTTCAATCTTGTAGATTGAACCATGAATTTAATATTCGGGGAAAAAATAGTTGAATATTGTAGTCCGAACCTTTAGATTCGTCTATATGTACGGGTCTGAAGACTCGTACATATAATAGTTGGTTCAATCAGAATGATTGAACCAACAAGAGACCAGCAAGAGAAACACCCGTAAATGAAAGGGGCTCCCGAAGGAGCCCCTTGACTGTTAACCCGACGCAGTACCCAAATGGCATATTATAGAATCTAAGATTGAGATATTGTCGGTGTTAAACAAATCACATCGACAATAACTAATTTCCCAGATACGCCTGATCCGTAGATTTTGTGTAGTTCGGGGCACCCTGAAGCACCCAGAATGGTTGTTCAGCAGTGGGAATCGTATTGCAAGCCAGAAGGCCGTTTATAAAAGTTAATTCGGCCCCGGTTAACGCCGGATCACTCAGATTCATGTAAGCCTGCTCATTTGTCCAGAAATCATAGCGGTTGTTCGTAACGGAGTCAGCCGTAGGATATTCACCCTGATAGGCAACGCCTCTTGCATTTGGATAGCCTTTAGGTATCCCGTTAGTTCCGTCAGTCGAGCCGCCGACAATCTTGTCCGCGTCGAAATAACCGACTGCTCCAGCCTGAGAGTTGACGCAGTATTCCATGTCACTTGTCGAATTATTGAAATAAAAAATGGGTGCGGATGAATTATATGCATTACTTCCAGTAGTAACATTCGGATTGTTCTCATAACCCATTAAGCTGCCACCCCAGCCATTGCCGCCTACAACGGCATATTGAAGAGTAGCAAGTGTGCCGGAGCCCGCATGGCGCATACAGACCACAACGGGGAGGTCGGGGAATTCTGGACCAAACCAGTTCCAGTCCATAATTTTACCGGAGAAAAGAAGCACGGCCATGGCGCGGGTCATGTTACTCATGGTCTTGTTTGTGCCTGTGCCTGTGCTTGAATTCGTCACGTCTTGATTGACATAAAACTGGAAGGGCACAATAATCGTCGGGTTAGTGGTAAGTGCGGTCGTATCTATCCCGGTGAAACTCATCGTCATCTCGGCTCCGCCTTGGGGACCGTCAGTTGTGCCGGAGCTGAATTGAGTGAAAGATGCGCCGGCCACATCGGATGCGGCGACATTTACTCTCTCGCACTTGAGGGCAGAGCAGGTAGCGCCGCCACAGCTGGTCTCATCTACCATTAACCGGTAATATCCTTCCAGGGTCGAACCGGGATAACTTGATCCGCCCGACGTCGACGTACATTTCGGACTGGGACTCGGAGAGCTGGCGGCCAGAGAGGCTTTCGAATCATCGCCATTCAGGGCTAAAATCCCGTCAAAGGATGCCGTGGAGGAGACACGGATGATATATGTATTGCCGCCGCAAGTCGCGAAGGTTACTGCGTTATGACTGTCATACGTTTTCTGTACAGCAGCACCTGAACAGCCCGACTGCGAATTGATATAACTCACGGCCTGGGAATTCCAGAAGGTATACTGGGCTGAGGACCCGAAGATGTTAGCCTCTAAAGAGGCTGCTGATGCCGTGCCGGCGATGGTCAGCATGGCAGTCCCCACAGCAAGTGTTCCTAATAATTTTTTGATCTTCATTTTAATTCTCCTGTTAAATTGTTAAATAATTAATTTTTTTTAATTGTTGAAAACCATACATCCTTCTTAGACTGCTGTCTTTCTTCTTCTGATCCCCACAAGACCGACAAGACCGGAGCCCAGAAGCCAGAATGCCGCGGGCAGCGGAGTGGTAACGAGAGGAATAATTTCGACTGAGCCATTGGCGTAGGTGCGGATATCGGCAATCTGAACACCTGCTGAGTTCTTAGTATTACTGGCCGATGCGGGATAATAATAAAGGTACTGATCAACGTAGCCGGTAGTTGCCAGAGGCCCAAGGTTGGCTTCGTTGTTAGTTCCGCCGTTGACTAAGCTGGCAAAACTGCCAATACCAGTTCCGTTTTTGTCCAGCAAATAATAGTAAGAATCTAAATTTGATATTGTAGTGGTTGCCATACCTGAACCGCCGGAAAGTGACGCATACAAGCTCAGCACTGATGACATTGCAGTGCCGGTACCACCCGCGCCTAAATTACTCTTGATCGTCTGGCCGCTTTCAGGACCGCTTAACAGGAAAACACCTGAGCCACCATACATAAAATAGGCAACATTAAGATTGGCCATTGTCGCTCCCGGAAAATTGCTGAGTGACCAAGTGTTGGTATTGAAAGTTGTATCAGTGACGGCGCCAGGTGTTGTCAATGCGCTCATATTCCCCAGATCGATCGCTACTTCGGGGTTTCCCGCGCCAGACTGATAGACGACCTCGATCAGATCGCCAACCGCAAAATCCGCCATAGCCTGCCCGGCGAAACTCAACACAAGCATGAATACTGCGGCAAATACTAAAAGTTTCTTTTTCATTTTATCTCCTTAAATTTCAAATTTATTAAATGAATCTTTTAAGATCGGCTGAAGGTTTATGCCTGCAACCTGCCTGTTTTTATCCGCAACGCATTTTGTTTCGACACCACCTCCTTCATTTTTATTTTTTTTTGGAGCCTATTGACTTTTCCGAAAAAAAGCCCAAAACAAGTGCAACAAGCTCTCGCTCCGGGCTTTCTGTTACCTTTTTCAGGTCAGCGAAGTACCCTGTATATAAAAAAGCCCGAATTAAGAAAATACGACCTTCTCAATCCGGGCTTTCTGGTGCAAAACAGATATCTCTGTCAGTCAGCAAAGGACCCTGCAATATTTTATTTCTTTAGAATCTCTTCAAATTTCTCTATTCTCCCGACTTGTCCACGGGAAAAATTGACTTTGATGTATCCGGTGAATTTTTTTTCCATCAGGGACTTGATCACTTCGATAATCTTTTTTACTTTATCCATCGGTTTCTCTGTGTTTGTACTTCTGTGTTTGTACTTCTGTGTTTATACTAATGAATGCCCTTGTAACTAAAAACCGTTTTGCTGTTTACGACTGCACATTAACACTTAATTATTACACCCTGATTACGGCCAAATGAAAAAACGGTGATTTTTTTTCGATCCTTCATTATAAATTTCTTTTTTCGCCTTCCGGTTTCCTTTGCCGGTTCAATCGTCCTTCGATTGAACCAGAATATTTCGGAGTAAAATTTCATCGCCAGGCAATTTTTGTCAGTAATGAAGACTTAATTATATCGTCAATTGTCTTCGTAGAACCGGCGCTAACATTATCAATTCTTTATTTGATGCTCTTCTATCAGGGCTTTATTGCATTTTTATTAAGGGCAAGTGACATTGTTGTGAATTTTTCGTCCAATATGTTTTTTTGCTTTTATTTTGTTTTATAAATCGGGTAAGAAATCAGGCAAAAACTATTGTTATTGATGATAAATATTTTCCTGGTTCATACAAAATTTTTTTGAGGAATTTTTATGAGATATTTTGCTGGTTCAATCTTTTCGATTGAACCAGCAAAAAAAGCTAAGATTTTGATTTTCTACTCAGTAGCCATAAGAGAGCCAGTCCGGAACCAAGCAGAGGAAAAGCTCCGGGGAGAGGAGTGGTAGACGGAGTCGTCCCCGAACCAGAACCCGATCCCGATCCGTAACCTGAGCCATAACCCGAACCGTTAGACGGATAAAAATATATCGAACCGCCCGATACGGTACGAGAGCTGCCTTCATTCACATATGGGCCGTACTCTGGAATTGTGGAACTGTTAAAATTGCCGCTGTTGTAATCGTTGAACTGCACGAAATATCTAACATCCTCTACGCCGTATGTTCCCGCCGGAGCGCCAATATTTTTCACCGCATCATCCGCCGGCGACCCAAAATTCTTTACAACAGTCCCGCCGGCCTTTTGCGCGGCATCAACCGATGCATAGGAATATTCCGTAATAAGGCCTGGTCTATTGACGTAATAGGCGCCGTCAGCTCTTCTCAAGATGCCAAAATTCGGCAAATTAAAATAGCTCCACTCGTCGGAATAGGAAGAAGACTTACTGCTTAATGATTTTTCGGCATCCTCTCCCCGAATTAAACCCGCAACCGAATAACCCCACACAGCAAAAGCCAGTATGATACTTGCCATAATGATTGCGGAAACATTTGTTGTTAAAACACTGATCCCTGAGATTGGAGTGAAAACTTTATTTTCATTTTCCAAGTTGTCCATTTACACTTCCATTTCCGTCAGTGCAAAATAAAAAGCCTGTCGTCATAAGAATTAAACATTTGCGATTCCGGCTTTTTGTTTTTCAATGGATGCAACCGGTTTGTCCCTTGGATAGAATGCATGAATTCTTTACTATTTTTTATATTTTACATGAAAATTGTTACGTATTTGTTAAGATTTGTTTATGTTTTTATAGAGAAGTTTCCGGCTTGCTTCAAAATTTCAGATTGCCCACGCTCATGACTGTCTGGATCAGGGTGAGCACGATAAACCCCACGAGCATTCCCATCACGATGATAATGGCCGGCTCCAGCAGGGTCAGCGCCTGTTTGACGCTGGTCTTGAATCTTTCGTCAAAGATTTGATAGATTTCAAAAAATATTTCCTTCAGGTTGCCGCTCTCCTCGCCGACACGAATCATGTTCGGAATCATGGGCGGCAAAAATGTTACCTGCGAAAATGAATCGGCTATTTTTTTGCCTTCTCTGATTTGCGCCGCCGCAGCCTCCAGTGATTCCCGAAGGCCCGCGTTGCGGATGAGGCCTGTCGAAAGACGCAGGGATTTGATGAATTCGACTCCCGCTTCCAGCATGGCGTGCATGGAATAGGAAAACTGCGACAACTCCAGATTCAGGATGAGATTGCCTATCAAAGGCACCCGGATCAATTTTTCCTGCAGGCCTTCAAGCCGGAACTTTGCCGGATATAATCTGATCAAAATATAGATAGCCGGGAAAATCAACCCGGCAATAAGCATGTTCTGCAGGCTCAGCCATTTGCTGAGAGTGAACAGAAGCTTTGCAGCCGCCGGCAGATTGTCCGCAGAGGCGCCGAAAATCCCCAGGAACCGGGGCACGATGAACTGAAAGATAATAAAGAAGGTCACCAGGCTGGTGACGATCAGAAAAGCCGGATAGACCATGGCGTCCCTGATTTCCCCCCGGAACTGAATCTGAAAACGCAGATACCGGGCAATGCTGTCGAAAGCATCGGGAAGCCGTCCGATCTCTTCATTGTTGTGAATCATGTTGACAAGAAACTGGCTGAACCGGCCTGTCTCTTGAAATGCCGCGGTAACGCTCTTGCCCGACCGGATATGCTTGAGAATGAAAGAAAGGATTTCCTTCATTTCCTGCTTATCCGCCGATTGCATCAGGATTTCCACGGCCTTGTCGATCTGCATCCCCGAACGCAGGAGGGTGGCAAGTTCCCTGGCCATGTAGTAGGTGTCCTGATTGTTGATCCGCCGTCTGCGGGCAAAGGTTATCTGCCCGCCCGTTTTTTTTTCTTTGAATTCGATGACGGTGAGGCTTCTTTCTTTGAGGCGGGCAAGCGCATCATTGCGGTTGGCGGCGGCGATAACTCCTCTGCCTTCCTTCCCCGTTTGATCAATTGCGACATAAGCAAAATCGTTTAACAAACCCGCAGTACCTCCTCGATGGTGGTCAATCCTTTCATCACCTTGATCATGCCGTCCTCCCGAAGTAGGCGAAAACGTGGATTGGCGCACACCGCCTGCCGCAAGGCCTCCAGCGACATTGTTTTCAGGAATACTTCTCTTAAGTCATCCGTATAATCGAAGAGTTCAAAGAGGGCTGTCCGCCCACGGTACCCGGTACCGGCGCATTGCGGACAGCCCGCGCCTTTCATGTAGGCCGGGCCGCCGGGAATAAGTTCGGCAAAGCGTTTCATGATTTCGAATACGCCGTATTCCTGCAGAAGATATTCGGGAGGCGCATCGGGACGGCTGCAAAACGGACAGTTGCGCCTGGCGATCCGCTGGGCAATGAGACCCGTTACTGCGGCGTTGATGAGGTATCCTTCTATATCCATCTCCATGAGGCGGAAAAGGCTGCTGGCGGCATCGTTGGTATGAAGGGTGGAAAGAACAAAATGTCCGGTCAGCGCCGATTGAATGGATATCTCCGCCGTTTCCTTATCCCGGATTTCCCCGACCATGATTACATCGGGGTCGTGGCGCAGGATAGAACGCAGGGCTCCCGCAAAGGTCAGCCCGATTTCGCTTTTTACCTGAATCTGATTAATGCCTTGAAGTTGATATTCTACGGGGTCCTCTGTGGTGATGATCTTCCTTTCTTCGCTGTTTAAACGGGTCAGCATGGAATAAAGGGTTGTTGTTTTTCCTGAACCTGTCGGGCCTGTCACCAGCAACATGCCATGTGGACGCCGGATCACGTCGGTGATCATGCGCCTGTGATCCGCTTCCATCCCCAGATTTTCCAGATCGAAGCTGAGTTTTTCCCGGTAAAGAAGACGCAGGACAACGCCTTCACCGCTGACCGTGGGAATCGTCGACACACGAATATCGAGCAGATGGGATGCAATCCTCGTGGAAAATTTGCCGTCCTGGGGGAGACGCTTTTCCGCAATATCCAGACCCGCCAGAAGCTTGACGCGGGATACGGCCGCCAGATAAAATTGTTCTTCCAGAACGTCCTTTTCATGAAGAATGCCGTCTATCCGTAGCCTGACCCGGTAACGGTTTTCCGAAGATTCGATATGGATATCAGATGCCCGTAGTTCGACAGCCCGGCTCAGAAGATGATTGAGAAACTGGACGACCGGCGCTTCAAACGCCATTTCTTTTAACTTTGCCGTGTCCTGTTCGCCTTCAAGTGAAACAAAATCTCTTCCCTGTTCGCCCCTGTATCCACGGATCAGTTCTTTGACGGTTCCTTCCGGCGCGAGAACAGGGACAATCTTAAAGCCTGCTCTGTCCATGACATAATCAAAGATGCTGTGCTGAAAAGGGTCATCGGTAACGGCATAAAGAATGCTTCGCTCTTTGTCCGCTCTCAGGGGGAAAATCTGGTGACTGAAGATAAAGTTGATATCGAGCTTCTCCTCCAGCAGAGGCAATAGTTCGTTATCCTGAATTTCTTCATTCTTATAAATGGACAAATTCAAACCGGTGGCAAGGGCGGAAATCAGCTGCGCTTCGTTAATTGCGCCCAGCCGTACCAGGACATGGCCGATGCCGCCGCCGTGTTCTTTGTGAAAATCGCGCGCCTTGGCGAAACTCTCCGGCTTGATTGCACAATGTTCTTTGAGTAGTTGTTCCAGCATTTATTTGTTCACCAATTTTTGATTGATTTTTCCCCTAATATTCCATCCGGGCCGAGGGAGTAAAGGTCGAATGCTCCATGCTCGCCGGGCGCTTTATACACGTAATCCCGATCCCAGGGGTCCTGAGGCAGAGTCTGCTTGGAAAGGTAAGGCCCCCGCCATTTAGATTCTTTCGACTGTATTAATTCCCCCAAATTTGCCGGGTAACGGTTCATATCGACTTTAAAGGACATGACTCCCGACGAGAGCATGTCGACCTGAGCCTTGGCAATTTCTTCCTTGGAACGCTCAAACCGCCCCATGATATTGGGCGCGATGAGAGAGGCGATAAAGCCGATGATAATCACGACGACCAGAATTTCGATTAGTGTAAATCCGGCGCTGTTTATCAGTCTTCTGTGGTGCAATTTTCTATCCTTCATAATTTGTCCTTTTTTACAAAAGTCTAATTGTTATTATGCTCAACCTTTGGCAGTCTGTTCAAAAAGGCTTAGAGGCAAGGCGCGCAAGGACCGGGAAGCGGAGCGTACTTTTTGCGTACGTGAGCATTCACGGAACGAAGCGCAACGCAGCATATGAGCCTTTTTGAGCAGACTGCCTAAAATTTCATCCATTTGATTTCCTTCTTCAGTTCATCCGTAATCTTTGTGGCATCATCTGTTTTCGTCAGGATTGTCGGCGTCACCAGGATGAGCAACTCTGTCCTGTCTGTTTCCTTATTGGTGACCTTGAAGAGATTGCCGATCAAAGGAATATCACCCAATAAAGGCACCTTTGTCTCTACGAGAGTCTTTTGTTCTTTTATCAGACCACCCAATGCCACCGTTTGTCCATGAGCGGCCACAACGGATGTATTGATCCGTCGTATGTTAAAGATTGGAGAATTGCCGACTCCGGTGGTCGACGACAAATCCGAAACCTCCTGAGTCAGTTCCAGGGTGAGCAATCCTTCCGTATTGATCGTCGGTTTTACCTTTAAAATGATCCCCAGGCTCCGATAATCGATGGACTGTATGATAGTCGGGTTTGTAGTAGTGGAAGAGGCTGTGGTTTGTTGACCTGTGGCCACGGGCACATCCTGACCGATCTGGATGATCGCCTCATGGTTATCGAGAACGGTCAGACGAGGGGTCGAAAGAATGTTGGCCTTATTCTTCGAAGCCAAGGCATTCACCATCGCCTTGAGATTCCCTGTGGAAGTGACATAGTTAAAAGCCATTCCCAGAGTTCCCAAGGGTGGGGAAAGTCCGAGGTTTCCTAATGTCCCCCCCGTAATCGGACCGTTCTGAAAGGTATTACTAAGATACCATTCGACGCCGTATTGCAGTTCATCCGTAAGAGTAAGTTCGGCTACGGTCGCTTCGATCAGGACTTGCTTTGGCTGTGTATCGAGTTGACGCAAGAGCCCCAGGTGCTGCCGGTAAACGGTGGGTGAACATATCATGATGACGATATTCTTATTGTTGTCGGCGGCAATCTTTAGATTAGGCAGTGAGGCCGCATTGAAGGTTGAACCGGAAGAAGCTGTCTTTCCTGAAGCAGGCTGAGTGGTTGAGCCTCCCGATGTGCTCGCTGTCCCGGAATTGGCGGACGGTGTCTGGAAGCCCTGGCCCGTCGTCTGGTACCCGGCAGACGATGACGTCGAAGATGGATTTGATGATGCATCCTTACCCGAAGCGGCATTATCGGAACGGGGAGCTATACCATAGAGCGCCAGCACCGAATTGACAATGTCCGAAGCCCGGGAAAACTGGGGAGCAAACGTGTATGCCTTTTCGTCCGATCCCGCTGCTTCCACCGTATCGAGTCTGTTTTTCCAATCGAGAATATATTTCATGGTTTTCTCATCCGGAGCAATGACGAGAACAGCATTCATCTGTCGGATAGCTATGAATATCGGACCGGGTTCTTTCGGTGTCTTGGCTGTGACTATTCCCATGCCTTCCAGCATTTTTGTCAATTGACTGATGAACTCTTCCGGCTCCCAATAGACGAGTCGGACAAAAAGAACTTTCTTCTCCTGAAGAGAAGGAACATCGAAGTAGTTGATAAAATCTATAATCTGTTGAATATTGACGCTGTTTCCTTGAAGAATTAAAACATTCTCCCGTGTATAGGGTTTGATCTGGACACTCCCTCTGGACAGATCGGTTATCAGGGATTGAATATCCGCCGCGCGCAGGAATTTCAAAGGAATAATTTGTAAGACATCGCCCCTGCTTTCGTCTATTTCACGGCCGGACTGAATTGCCAAAGTCGGTTTGGGCGCAGATGGTTTCTGCATCACATGAAGGGCGCCTGCCTTTTCTTCCACAAAAAGATCATATTTCTCAAGCACCCCTGTTACCATCTCCAGAGCCTTATCCGCAGAGATAGGCAAAGGCGTGGAAAAAGTGACAACCCGCTTGTCTTCCATCATGGCCTGATCCATGACAAAAGGAATCTTTAAAGTTTCACCAATGACATAAATCACGAATTCCGGCAGAAGCATGCGATTGACATTGATCGATACCGGCCCTTCCACCGCTTTCAATTTCTGCGCGTTTAAAGGTTGCCTTGTAGGACGCTGTCTTACAGCGGCTTTTTGATCGTAAGTTTCTGTTTTGATTGTTTCCGCAAGGTTTGCATTATCCAAATTATTGGATGCCGCAGCCTCTTCCACAGAGTTTATTCTCTGCTTATCAATCGTGACGGGCTTATAGGAAAAAGGGGCTGTTGCACAACCGAAAAGCATTAGAAAAATAATAATCCACAAAATTTTCAGAACGTATCTTTTCATGTATCTCCCACTTTCAAATCTTTCATATTTTTAATTTCTTCGATTCCCTGCCGGCATTTGTGCTGCTTACTTTTTTTACCGTGCATTGGGCTTGCTTAATAACCTTTTAACTTTGAGTATTGACTCATCACCTGCTTCACATAATTTCTTGTTTCAGAGATTGCCGGAATTTCTTTTCTGGCAAGCACTCTTTCCAATCCGGCGTTATAAGCAGCCAGACTCAAAGCAAGATCGCCGTTGAGTGTATCGAGAAGTCTGCTGAGGTACAGGACGCCGCCGTGGATATTCGACTCCGGCTCAAAAGGATCGACAACGCCCAATTCCCTTGCCGTTTGCGGCATGAGCTGCATTAATCCCTGCGCCCCTTTGGGAGAAACGGCGTGGTTGTTAAAATTCGATTCGACTTTAATCACGGCCCGTACGATGTCCGGATCAACGGAATATTTTGTGCTGGCCTGAACGATCAGCGGTTCATAGTCGCGCATTTTCAGATTAGTAAAGTGCGCCTGAACCGAAGATCCGTTTTTTTTCATCATCAGGGGAAATCGTACTTTTGTGTATCCCGGACCCGGTGTGTTTGTATAATATCTTGCCCCCTCTTCATCATGAAAGGTGTAAACATCGGCGGCAAAAAGCGGAAAAGACGCCGGTAACACTTCCAAAAAACAGACCAGCATAACCAGCCGCGAGATAAACTTCATCATTGGCTGCCTCCCTGACCCTGCTCATCCACTTTGTGTTTCGGGGGATTAGGTTTCCTTCTTACCGGAACCGGTGATGGAGATGATTTGTCCTGAGGAAGAAATTTAACAGTTTCAACAGGCTCTTTTGGAAATGCCTGCGCATAAAGTGTCAAATCTTTTTTATCCTTTCCGTTTCTTAATATTAAGGAACTGGAATCAATATGGGCAATAACAGAACCATCAGGAAGAGACCGGCCTGTTTCCAGAATGGTTAAATTACCGGACGCATCTTTAAAGACAGCCTTTTTATCCGCGCCTTCCAGAATGCCGACGAGTAAGAAAGTCCGGTTGGAGAAATTCTTCTTATCACCTTGCCCGGATTCGGATGAAAGGGACGTTCCATAAACACTGAACACTTTTCTTTCGTTTCCTTTCTTAAGCATGACTTGCCGGTTTTGCACCGTGGCAATCTGGAATCCGTCAATCATTCGCTGCCCCGCTGCTGCCTTTGTGACAGAGCCTGTGTATTCACGAAAGATCGCCTTCATCACTGATCCTTCCTGTACGATGCCAAGCAGGATATAAGGATTATCAGGTCTGGCAGCAGTCTTAACGGAATCTTTATAACTGCCGGATGAAACAAAGATATTTCTTTTACCGATAGCCTTGCCGCTTAGTTTGGGTGCGGCTTCCATTAATTTCACCTCCGGCGGTGTTCTTACTTCTGACGGCACTGGCACCAGACGGGGCACGGGCGCATTCTGGTACTTGGGCATCCCCGCCAGAAAAAAAGCGGCAATAGCTACCATAACGATAAAAACCATATCCGAAAGATAGCGATTCATCATACTTCCATCCGAAAAGCGTTCACCGTCACAAGAAAAGTCATACTCTCACTGCTTATGGAAATATCCATGGTCTTGATTTGAAGGGTCTTTTTATTTCCCTGAACGCTCTTTAAAAAGTTGACAAAAGATTCAGCATTGCCTGAAAGTCTGATCACAACCGGCACTTCGCTTATTTTTTCACTGCTTACAACCTCCGGCATTTCGAATCCCAAAACATTTAAACTATTTTTTTCGGCGTATTTCGCCAGGGAAGCCAGCAGTTCTGTCTGGATATCCGAAACACGCGCATCATGAGGATAAAGAGAGTCGATCATTTTATCCCGATCTTTCACATCCCCTGCATCGCGCGTCTGCCGCGCCTGTTGAAGAAGCCGTGATTTCAGTAAATAAGTCTCTTGCTGATCGGCATAAATCGCCCGTCTGTCCTTGAGTGACGCATAAAGAGGATAGATAAGGAAGCGCAGCAGGGCCAAAATTATAATGATGTAAACACCTGTGGTTTTTACCCAATGGTTATCACCCTTCGCGATTAATTCCTTCATGGCTTTATCTCCACCGATACAGCAAAGTTGTATATTCCCGAAGAGGTCTCTTTCATTGGCGATCCTTTCAGGTTCACCTTTCCTATTTTTTCACCATGGCTGAGTTTCTGAATGACCATAAGAGGATCACGAGCCGACACTGTCATTTCCAGTATACCATTATTGAGAACCAGACTTTTTAAATAGCTTTCCTCCGGAAGCGCCATAGCCAGAACATCCAGTATTTTCAGCGGCGAAACAGTTTCCTTCATTTTTGCCTCGAACTCGTTTATTGCTTCCCGGTCTCCCCGCAATGTGCCGCCATTGGTTAAATTATTTATCTCTTTGTCGGTCATTATGACTTTATTTTTCAAATCCGTCAGAGCTTTGTCATAATTATGAAGAGTTAAATAAAGCATTAGTCCATAGGCAAGAACAGTATAAATGGCAAAGCGAAGCAAGACTTCTCTATTGATGTTTAGAGGCCATATTCCGTTTTTCAAGCGGAATAGTTTTATAGAAGACCCCTCAACCGCTTGTAGGAAAGGCGGACTATCGAATCTCTGAATATTCTTCACGCAGGAAATGAATGCCGACGGCACATCTACCATCGTATCGCCATAGAACCTGATTTCCTTGATTGAGGAAGCGTTGTCAGTGAGACCCATCAGGAATCGCTCCAAGTCCGCTTTAGAAAAATCGGCGGCCGGGTATGAGGCTGCATCCATGAATCTTCCATCTCCACAGGCAATAACCTGGATCATTGATCCGCATAGGTAGATGTAAATCCCGGATGGCGAAGAAAGAAAAGCAAGATCTTCGGGAATGATATAACCGAAGGCAAAATATTTACTTAAATGTTCAAGAGGCTCCCGTTCCCATGCCCATATATCTAAGATGACGTGCGTGGGATATGTCTCCACAATTTTACAGTGAAAGGAGCAATTAACCATGGGAAAAAGGGCCGGTGCTTCCATCTCCACTGCTCGCAGGAGCTTATCCATCTTCATCGGAGGATATTGCTTCCTTATACGTATTACTTTATTTCTTCCTAAAACAAGAACACGCCGCTGAATGCCGCCGGAAATGGACTTCAGACCATCGAGAGAACCGGCGTAAAGAAGTCCGGCTTTACCCTGACCGGCCATCTGGTAAATCTCCACTCCTTTCTCCCTTAAATATGCGGCTTGCCATTTAGACACCAAATTATTCCTCCCGCCAATATTGAATAAAATATGGATAGAAAATACCAGATCCTATCGACAGACCGGTGCTGATTTTATAGAAGCTCCGGGGACTGCCGGTGCGAACAATAATATCCAGATATGATGAAGGCATAAACCACCCCTCCGGTTGTTCCAGATAAAGCATTTTACCGGTTAAGGCGACAAGTTCCGGCATGGTTGTTATTACTTTTTTCGCGGCATAAGATTTGATCTTCGCCAGCTTGCTGTCATCGATACTCAGAAACGCCTTCAATACAGAATCATTGGCCGTATTAGGATTAAAGCCGGTATTGGGCAAAATCGTAAGAGATGGATAAATTTTTTTGTAAAGGTCAGCATCAACGCCTCTAATTAGAGATAGCTCTTCCAAATATTGAAGATCATAATTCCGCGGTGTGTAGGCGAATCCATGGCTTCTGTAATATGGAGCTTTCGCCCCGTTTATCCGGGCAAGATCACCCCGGTCAATCCAGTCCTGAAAACTATCAATAAATATTGCCGCCGTCGCAGAATCTGTTTCATTACTGACCAACTTTTTCAATGCATCCTGATTGAGCGTTGAAAGAGACAGCCGCCCGTTGCTGTCTTGCGCCTGTACAAAAACGTCCTCTTCAATCATTACTTCCGACCCGTCAAGAGGTATTGATTTCAAATTAGTGATGCCGCTCTGACTAATCATAATTTTATTCTCGGTAACCTGTCCTGTAAGCATAAGATAAATGAGCGTATCATAAGCTGAACGGGTTTTTATAATAGCCTCGGCCTTTTCCCGAAGACTCTCGGAATATCTGATATGCTCTTTGACCAGCCAGTTGAAACTCAGGCCAAGAGCAAGGATCACCGCTGCCAAAAGCGCGATCAGAATTGTCACGGACCCTCTTTCATTTCCCATATTTGCCCGCATATCCCCGCTTCAACTGAGAGTTCACATGAATTGCATAAGTCATCATTCTTTTTTCATCACCCTGCACGTATTCTATGCGAACCAACAAGGGAAGCTGCTTTGTCTCCGCTCCTTCAAAAAGTCTGCGCCATTTATGTTTTTCATCACGAATATCATAGCCGTAAAATTCGAATTGAACTCTGTCAATGCCTTCTAAAATTTTAATCGACCGGCCCTTTTTATAAGCGCCCGAAGTAAAATCATCTTCGAGTTCGCGGTAAGATTTGGCGTAAACGGGCAGTTCATAATAAACAAGCCTTTCTTTTCCGTCTTCCATGCTTTCTTTTCTTATCCAAACCACAACGGGCAGATCCCCGGCAAAAGGCGCCAAGGTCACAAATGAGACTCCCTCCTGATTTCCTCTGAAATAGGGAAACCAGCCACTTGTGTTCGTATTCACATAATAATCAATGGTTGAATGAAAACTTTTATCTGTCCAGATACTCTGGGCGTAATCCCAGAAACAGAGTCCTTTTTCAACCAGTCCTTGATACTGCTTCAATCCTTGATTCACGGCCATTCCTCCTAATAGAAGCATAGCCGAACAAATCGCCATAGCCACAATGACCTCTATCAAAGTAAAACCTGAAAGAGTGCGCCTCCTACCTCCAGTATAACGGACGGGAACGAAAAACATTTATATGATACTCCCTCATCGACCCTTTAAATTCCAAAAGAAAATCGACCCTATATAAAAACAGATCATGTGAAGAATTTCTTTTGACCGCAACACCGCTAAAAGAATTGGTTCCCGGCTCATTCTGATTATTTCGGGCAATTAGGTGCGCTTCCCATTTCATCATTACGCCGTCTCCCAAGTCTTCTGTTCCTGATTTTCTTTCCAGTTCCATAATCTTCAGGAGGCTTCCCGCCTGCAACAATTTTGCCGAAAGAAGATTGACATTATTCACTCTCTCCATATGGTCGAATCCCATTCTGAAGAGATACACAGCAGCTGCAATGCTCGCTGTCAGGATGAGGCCGGCAATCAATACCTCCAAAACAAGAAATCCCCGTGAATTTTTTCCTCTCATGTCCCACTTCTTTCAAGGGAAAGATCACCCAGCGGGGTTTTAACCACAAGGTTTTGGACCACGTCTCCCACGCTCAATTCAATGACGCCCCCGGACGATGTTCCATTCCGGAAAAAAACTATGGGTTCGGAGATATGGATACCCATCTCTCTGAATACTTTCTTTTCCCCATCGACTGTCATATTGCCATCCTGCGATGAAAGAACCTTACGTTCACTGTAAAGGAAAGCATCCCGTCGCAATCCGGAAACATAGGTCATGACTTCCTGAGCGCGCAGAGATGCTTTATAAGTTTCATACATGCCGTATGAAACCGGCAGGGCAACCGACAACACCATCCCCACGAGAATAATAACAATAAGAAGTTCTATGATAGTGAAGCCGTTTTTTTTATCTATCCGATTCATAATTTAATGTTCATTTCCCATAGATCTGGCTTTCCTATTAAGGCATGGCTTATATAGATGTTTTGTATTGCGTTTTAATGACGGGATAATGATGTTTTTGTTAATTAAGGTTAAGGACTTGATATTATAGATTTATTCCGCTGATCTGAGTTGGAATGTTTCAGACAGCTTCTTATCCGTAGGTCGGTGCGACGAAACCGGTAAAAGCCAACAAAACAGTTAGGTATCCCAATAGACTAAAAATCAATAATGGCAAATTGTGAATCCTGAATATAGGAAAATCAACATCCCCAAGTAAATAGAGCCATATCCAAGGACTCTTTTTGCGCCAGACGGACGGTACTTCATAATTAAATATAAACGACAAAATAACCATTACCGAGAATGCCAGACAGAACGGACAATAGACATTATTTTGTACTTGGAAAGAATATAAATACACTTCAACACCGAGACCGGCGGCCAAAAGCGCCCGCACACATGGCAATAATCTAAGAGCGGCAAATATAGTTATGACAAGCATATAAGCAATGCCGACCCATTTGAGATTAATCCCCAATATATCTCCTTTGAGATATCTGCATGCCGTATTGCAATAGTCGTAATACATCATCAATCCGATGCCAATGAGCGAAAACGCAATTGTGATAATAGTGCGATATTTTTTTATGATCATTATTAATAGCATCCTCCTTCAATATAATTTTATGGCAGATGGATATTAAATTCTTGTTGCGGTCGTATGATATGTTTATGAAACTTGAAAAAGTCTTGACTCAGAGACGAATGCTTACAAAAAAAATCTGGAAGATTGATCCACCTCACAAAAACCTGGAATAGACTTCAATCGACTTATGTCGAACAAAACGAAAAGCATCCGGCTAATTCTGATCACCAGTATTATTCTGCTTCTGTCTTCTTTAAATCCGCTTTCGCATGGAATGATGAGACGCATTGAGATATGATAAAGCTTTTCAGGAAGTCAGAAACGGGGAATTACGCTGGACGCAAGCGCGGTGGATACCTGCCTGAAACTCTTCGAAGAAAAAGGTTTTAAGTTCAAGGACCATGAAGATGTGTCTGTCCGTATTGATGACATACAGTAGGCTAACATACCATCTCCTGCACCTTGCCTATCTTATCAGATTGGCAAATGGAACGGTCAACAACATCAGCCCAGCGCTCGAGACGATGTAAACGAATCCATCGCTGCAGTGTTTCAAAGGAAAGTCGAGTTACAGGCAAGGCACTTATGTAATTCCGATATCAAAGATTGATATTGCTTTGATATCGGAATTTGAGGGGGTAAAAATGCTAAGTATATGTATTTATTATACTTATATGGTGGAGGCGGCGGGAGTCGAACCCGCGTCCGAAAACCTTCCGCTGGAGCTTCTACGTACGTAGCCTTCGTTTTATAACCTTCACGCTGGTTTGCTCCCTAAGGCCGGATCTCCCCGCGCTATCCTGTAAGTATTCGCCGCCCTCCCCCAGGCAAGAAGTTTGGCTATCCTGTCTTAATGACGTTCTAACCAAGCCAACAGGCAAACCAGGTAGAACGTTAGCAGACTAAGCGGCAATTTTCAGTTTAACGTGCATGCCGGCTTTCGTTACAAGAATAATCAGCATCTCCAGACTAAATTTTTCCCATTTGCCGGTAATCAAATCGGAAACCCGAGATTGGCTGACGCCGAAAATTTTCGCTGCTTCTGCCTGGGTAAGCTTTTTGGTTTTGATATATTTTCGTAAATCAGCCATCAAATCCGCCCGCATTTGCAGAATCGCGGCTTCGTCCGGTGGATATCCCAAATCAACAAATACATTGCCTGATGACGCTACAATGGATTTTTTCATAAATCACTCCCCTATTTGTTTGTATCTTTTATGTGCCAACTCGATATCACGTTGGCTGGTTTTCTGCGTTTTCTTTTGAAACGCATGCAAAACGTAAATGGCATCACGAATATTGGCGACATAAATCACGCGCCACTCACCCAACACGTGAATACGAATTTCTTTTACTCCCGGTGCAACAGCTACAACCGGTTTCCAGTCCCGCGGCGCAAATCCATTTTGTACGGCGCGAAGTTCAAAACCGGCCATACGTCGCGCCTCTTCCGGAAAATCACGCAGATCATCTAAGCTTGAACCGACAAATTTTAACGGCTTCATATTTGCACTTCCATTATATAAGTTTTTATATATTTAGCAAGACCATTTATCTTTTGTTAAAAATTTCCATACATCAACGCTGCAGGTTGATGGTGAGGACATCCTTGTACTGGGCGTTGATGACCGTGTTCTTGAACAGGAAGAGAAAATATTTCCCATCGCGCCATGCCTGGATGCCATCGAGATTGTAGTGTTCTACCATGCGGGTAACCTGCAGACACCTTCGGTTTGAACTATTCGGGGCCAAGGGGTCAGGTCTGCCGTTGACCTTTGATGATCTGCTCTATTTGCGATATTTGTTTCGCTAATGCTCTATCAACCCTTCGTCAATCTCTAATTTTTACCATAATACTGCTTACTGTGCTATATTTAGCAACATTAAATTCGACGCCTATTATTTTTTTATTTATTGCGTATCAAGCAAGCTGCTGAGGTGATACCGATATCAAAGAGTGATACTGCTTTGATACCGGATTTTGTGGGGTCTAAAAATGCTAAGTATATATATTTATTATACTTATCTGGTGGGGCGGCGGGAGTCGAACAGGTTATCTAAGTATTTTTAATAATTACATTTCTTAAATTTGTAATCTTACGTATACCCCCCAAAATGCCCCAAAAACTTGCAAAGATGTTTTTACCCATATTGCTATTTTAAATCTATAAAAAAAACATGTATCATGCAATCTTCTTTTAAAGCTATAACAAAAACAAATATGCGGTATGGTGGACGTCTCCCCCCCTTCTTTCTTGCTATTTGCCGATTAAATGATTCCCAACATTCCTTTTGTTTCGGCTTCCAGTTTAATGAATTCAGGGGTAGCCTCTTGTGGTGCAATCTCGTCGTAATCCAAAACTGCGACGCTAACATTGACCGTGTCTGAATATACTACCTGAACGGTTCCTCCTCTCATTGAAGTGGTATAGGTATAGCGGACACCTCGAAAAGAGTGATATAGAAACTGTCATGGTTAACTATTTGTGGATAGCAGGAAGAAGTAAGCAGAATGTTATGAAAAATATTTTTAAGAAAACATTCATTTTCTTAAAAATACGGATGTGCAGATATTTTTCTCTAATGTTTCATTAAAATGACATAATATTGTAACAACATCATGATATTTGTTACAAATAAATAATGTCAGAGAGTCAATATAATAATTTACATTTATAATGATTCTTAAGAGAGTAAGTGGGACTTGGGTAAATGCAAAAACTCCTCTTGAAACCACTCTTCACAAAACATCTTGCCGTGAAAGCATGTAAAATGTTGGCGGTTAGAAAGAATAATAATAAATATTTTTTAAAGAGTTATTTACCATTAATCTCCTTGGATATAGCAATCTGACTTTTGAATGAAACACGTTCTTACTTTAGGCGGTGCTGAATTATGATACAGAAGAGAATTTTGGTGGTTGATGACGAAAAAGACATTGTGGATCTCATTACCTATAATCTCGAGCAGGAAAAATTTGCCGTCAGCAAGGCTTACGATGGGGAGAGCGCCTTAGATATGATTAAATCAATAAAACCTGATTTAATAATTCTGGATCTAATGCTTCCGGTAATCAGAGGTTTAGATGTATGCAAGCTTATTCGAAAGAATCCGGAGACGGAGACGCTACCCATTATTATGTTAACGGCAAGAGGAGATCATATGGATAGGATAATAGGATTTGAAGTGGGTGCTGACGATTACATCGTCAAACCCTTCAATGTGAAAGAGCTAGTCGCAAGAATCCGCGCGGTGCTTAGGAGAACAGAAATAAATCCAAATCAAGATAATACGAAATTATTAACATACAAGGAACTGAAAATTAATTATAGAACTTATGAAGTCACCTTAAGAGGAGAAAGAATCAATCTTAGTCCCAAGGAATTAAAAATATTGCAATTTCTGGCTAAAAATCCCGGCAGAGTCTACTCAAGAGAACAAATACTTTATTATATTTGGGGAGATGATACCTTTGTTGAACCCAGAACAGTAGACGCTCATATATGCAGACTACGGGATACTATCGAAAAAGATATTAACAACCCGCAATACATTTTTACTATAAGAAGCATTGGTTATAAATTCGCCGAAATAGAATCAGACGCCAACCTTAAAGAAAAAAAAGTTGCACCTCGAAAATAAATGTCCGAAAAGATATTAGAGAAATAATTCAATGTCTTAATTTATAATTTTTTAACTGACAGAGAGCAATGTGATCTTACTGCTTACCATAGTCAGATTCAGATACTGACTCACAGCGGTTTAGAACAAAGCCGAGAATCTTATCTTTGGGAATATATTGCAAAGCCTTATTGACAACATCCATTGACGTTTTTCCAGCCTGAACGACAACAACTACGTGGTCAACGAGAGTGGCTAAGGTTAAAACATCTGCCCCGGTCAAAATTGGAGGAGCGTCAAAAAGGATATAGCGATCAGGGTAGCGACTTTTCATCTCGGACATTAGTTCCTTCATTCGTGGTGATCCAAGAATTTCAGCGCTTTCATGATAAGGGCGCCCTCCTGATATGAGCGTCATTTTTTCGATCCCCGGCCACATAATGATATCTGAAATTGAACGGCCATCTGCAAGATGATCTATCAGCCCCATTTCACTGTCACATCCCAGATATTTTTTAATGCTTTGATTTCTCAGATCGCCATCGACCAGTAGGACCGTATGCTGGAATTCCCGGGTAAAAGAAAAGGCGAGATTGATCGCAGTAAGGGTTTTCCCCTCGCCGGGCAGGGCGCTTGTAATCATGATGGTATTTCCTCCCAAGCCCTTTGTTCGCTGAAGTATTTGCGTCCGCAGAACCCTGTAGACTTCCGCCTCCGTAATATCTTCCAAATAAGCCAGACACCGATTCGCTGCGAGTAATCCCGGATTCAAATGAATTTTACAGGATTGGCTATAGATTGGCGAGATCCATCCGGCGTTTTCCTTGTTTTGTTGTTGAGGGCTATCCTGCAAAGGCAAGACAAGTTTAACTTTATTTTTACTGCCTCGAGTTTTTCTAAAAAACGACATGATTTCTTTTATCTTAATCATTCTGAAAAATTTCCTTTCTAATCAGTTTTTTCGTTTATAAAACTAAATATCTGGCAATACGCGCCCACAAGACATCCAAATCAATCACAAAAAAATGAATGACCAAAATGACAATCACAAGAGAGAGACTTGCGACCCCGCTTATTATTTTTAAATAACGGCGGCTGTGTTGCTCGTCCTGCAATGTAACGATCTCAGGTATCTCAACAAGAACAGGGAAAGGAAAAGATGCCGTCAGGTCTTCGGAGCGGCGGGCTGAGTGGTCAGTAGACTCTTGAACCGCCACCATTCCAATACTTGCACAAATCCCCAGGATAAGCCCAATCAAGAGAATAGCAGGGCGGTTTGGTCTTACCGGTTTTTCCGGCAGCTTGGCTGGATCAATTAATGTAAAACGTTCACCCATTTGCTCTTTTTCAAGTCCGTGAGCTACCCTTGCTTCCATAAACTTTTTCATGAGATCATCATATTTAGCCTGTGTATTGTTTCTTTCGACCAACAGCTTCTTATATCCCTCTTCCACTCTTGGAGACATTTCCAGTCTCTTACGGTAATCATCTTTTTTCTTAGAAAGATCCTCAATCTGACGTTGGGTCGATTTGATTTCCGACTCGACTCCTGCCTGTTCTGCGGCTAGAGCTATGTAGGCGGGATTGTCCGGCTTTTCCGCTACTGCCTTTTGAATTTCGGCAGATCCCAGTCTTTTTTCGAGTTCGGCTATCTCCGCTTTCGTCTTAATCACATCCGGATATTCGTCAGAAAAACGAACCTTCAGGCTGCCCAGTGCAACCCTCAATTCCTTCAAACGTTCTTTGTCCTGATTCTTCGCATCAGGCATGATTGTCGCCAATTCTGTCCGCAGATAACTCTCTCTTTCCCGAAGAGTGCGCAGATGATCTTTAATCTGGTCGTAATTCCTTTCATTTGAATCCATGACTTGAAGATTGAACTGCATGAGTTCAGGCAGCGCACGGGGATTTTTCTCTTTATAGGCGGCGATCTGTTTCTCTAATTCAGCCAGATCGTTCTGGACGGATTTCATCTCTTCTTCGAGGAATTTCGTGGTGCCACCGGTTTGTTGATCCACAACCTTGATATTTTCTTCCAGATAAAGAGAAGCGAGAACAT
>Ga0074044_10000647_pt1 | contig 32841 bp, 22 predicted proteins | sample BogForMeECP23OM1_FD_94443 | JGI IMG/M metagenome (GOLD analysis project Ga0074044, IMG submission 94443) | Bog forest soil microbial communities from Calvert Island, British Columbia, Canada - Bog Forest MetaG ECP23OM1 | ecosystem: Environmental > Terrestrial > Soil > Wetlands ...
TCTTCCAGCGATTCGCCGTAGGCGCCGCTGTCACCGTATTCATCCGTCTCATCGTCCCGACCGTAGAGAGTCGGATCATCGAAGCGCATATCTCCTCCTGATATTTGAATTAGGACATCCCGCTGCGAAACTGCACAAGCTTCGCGGTAACGGCGCGCGATTATAGCACGGACAGTTTCACGGGGCAGTATCGTGCATTCTCTCCCGATTTGCGAGGGAAATTATGAGACAGAAAAAGACCCGGCAAGCCCTGGCGAAATAAAGGCGAAATCGGAGAACGTCGCCGGTCCTATTCGTATGCTAAGGCGTCGATAGGATCCTTCTGCGCCGCCTTGAACGCCGGATACAGCGCCCCGGCCATCGCGCCCACGACCGCAATCAGAGTGGCACGTACGATCCAACCACCGTCTACCACCACCTGCAGCAGCGGGAACTTGCGGGCCAGCCCCGCCCGGGCCACCATACTGACCACGATGCCCAGCACGATTCCACCAAGAGCCAGCAGCAACGTCTCGCGCAGCACCACATTCACGATGTAGAACTTGGACGCCCCCATCGACTTCAGAATGCCGATTTCGCGGGTCCGCTCCATCACCGCCGTGTACATGGCCTGGAAAATCACGATGAATCCGATGACTACCGATATACCCACCACGACATCGATGAAAGTGGAAAGCCCCGGATAATTGCTCGTGGTCATCATGGCCAGGTAGGATGCCATCGAGGTCGCCACGTAGCGCTCCATGCCCGGCACATGCTTGATCTCGTCGACCACCGCGTCCGCGTTCGCCGGGTCATCGAGCTTGAGATAGAAGATGGTGGCCTTGTCCTTGGCGCCGATGAGGTCCTGCATCGTGCTCAGTGGAACAAACTTACGGGCGCCCTTGCCCCGTTCCACGATTCCGCAGATGCGAAACCTGTTGTTCAGAATTTCGATCGTTTCGCCCACCTTGGCATGATTGGATTTGGCAAAAAGATCGTCGACCAGCACGTCGTATGGCCCTTGAAACGGGCCGCCGCCCTGATAGTGGAAGCCCGCCGACATGCTTTCATAGCTGGGCAAATCGATACCCGCAATAATCTCTAGCGTGCCTGTCGAAGCGACCTGCGTGATCACCGAGGCCACATTCTTCACATGGGTCAACTTGGCCAGCACGTCTCCGACCTTGATCGGCATCGGCGCGCCCGAAAACGCACCGATGAAGGAAGACCCCGGCGGCCGCACCAGCACGTCGGCCCCGATTCCGGCGGTTCGGGTGCGGGCGTCCTGCAGCATCCCGAGGCAGAGGCCTACGATCAGCAAAATCAGCGTGACTTCAAGCGCCACCGCCACAATGCTGATCAGGGATCGCACTGGCCGGTATACGAGATTCCCGACGATCATGCGATTCATCATGACTTTTCCAGAGGCTAACTCAGAACTACTTCCTTTGGCTATTCGCGGTCTTCGGCACGCTGGCATTGGGCCGGTCGAGGTTCACTACGTCGGCTCCGGGCGGTTGCTCCAGCGCGAACTGGTCGTCGGTCAGCGGTTTATTGATTTCCAGTTTGACCATGCTCAGGATGATGTCGTAATTCTCACGCGGGCGTTCGATCTGAATAATATTCGGGAACAGAGTCCCATCGTAGTCTTTGTAATCCTGGTAGTGGGCGTCGGTCGCGACGTTTCCCTGCTGGTCATAGATCCTTTGCCGGTACGGCAGGAGGTCGGTTCGGCTGAACTCGATCTTGCGCGATAAATACCAGCCCTGCGGACCGTTGCGGATAACCAACAGGCTGTAATTCGGCTGTTCGACCCGATGCTTCTTCGAATCGAGGACGGTTTCAAAGCCGTTATCCATCACGGCTTCGTCCTGGCCAATTTCCGGCAGCAGCAGCGCGTCGTAAATGTATTGCGGCCGCATGTTCTCCAGCCGCTTGTCGGGCTGGTAGTTGTCCGCATGGCTCGAGCCCACGACAAACTTATTCTGCGGCGGGATCCACACCTTGAAGTCCTGCCCGTCGCTCACCATGTCGAAGGCCGTATTCCGCACCACCGGCATCAGGCCCTTCATGCGCAGCATGGCCGGCTTGCGCGCCAGCACGTAGCCGCGAATCTCTTTGTAGTCGGTGGCGCGGCCGTTTTTTACGTCTATAGACGAGGCGTCAATATCCACGGTCGCCTGCATGGACTGAATCTTCGCGGCCTGGGTGTTGACGTAGTCGATCAGCTCTTGCTGCGTCGCGGTCTTCAACGGACGTTCGGAGAACTGACGGTCCACAGTCCGTGTCCGGAAAAGACATCCGCTCAGCGGAACACTAGCCGCCGACAGAAATAGAACAAAAAACAAGCGCAGATGAGGACGATACATTCCTATGCCAGTACCTGGGAAACCCTTTGCCGCATTGGTATCTCATTAGTATAAGGCAGCACAAGGTTCGGCGCTTAAGCAGGTGCGGGAGCGGTTTGCATCGGGGCGTGGCCACCACGTTCCAACGGGAGGTTTATCGGCTTGTTTCTTGATGTTTACTGCGTTGCTAACTATTTGGTTACTAGCCTGAGACTCGCCGAAAAAAAAGACGACGCTCGATCTTTTGGAATCATAGAGTTTGGGGCAGCTTCAAGGGCCGCCTTGGTGGACGGGTATGATTCGGAACTGCCCCAATCCGGACACTATTCTCTATTCTCTCGCGCGGCTGGAAGTCGGTGACGCATGGCCTGGATGTTTGTGACGAAATTGGAAAGCTGTTATCGTAGGCCGAGCGAGCGACGATAGGCGGCGACGTTCCGATTATGTTCTTCGAGGCTGCGGGCGAAGCGGTGATGCCCGTTGCCATCGCTGACGAAATAGAGAAATCTCGTGTTTTCGGGGTGCAAAGCCGCTTCCAGAGAGCTTCTCCCCGGATTGCCGATCGGCCCTGGCGGCAACCCCGGGAATCGGTACGTGTTATAGGGCGAGTTCACCGCCAAGTCGGCGTGATGAAGGCTTCCCTGGTACGTCCCCGTCAACAACTCCGCGTAAATTACGCTTGGGTCGGCATCGAGCGCCATGTTTTGCGCCAGCCGGTTGTAGTACACGCTGGCTACGAGCGGCCGCTCCTCCGGAGCCGCAGTCTCTTTTTCTATGATCGAAGCCATGGTCACGACCCTTGGTACTTCGGCCGTCAGCCCGATCTGTTGCGCCACCTGCCGGAACTGATGGACCATCTCCGCTGCCATCTCCTCCAGACTCTGCGTCCGCGTGAACTGGTAGGTGTTGGGGAAGAGATAGCCCTCGAGCGTTTTCGCGTCCGGCGCCAGATCCGAGATTAACTGAGTCTGGGTATCGGCAACCTGCAGAAAATCGGCCGCCGGCCCGAGCCCCGCGTCTTCGATCACCTTGGCGATGTCGAACATGGTGTAGCCTTCGGGAATCGTGACCACGTGGAAGTAGATATCGCCGCGCGCGATCCGCTGGTAAACCTGGGGAAGCGTCGCCTCCCGCTCGAAACGATATTCGCCCGCCTTCAACGATGGCTTGGGGTGCAGCGCGTGCCAGAGCCAGAAAACACGTTCGCTGCGGATTACTCCCGCCTTTTTCAACTCTGCCGCAATCCTCCGCGTCGAATACCCGGGACGCAGCAGCAAAGAAGTATTGGCTGGGGGCGCAATAGGGATATAGACCTGCCACGCCACCCAGCCGCCAACGGTGAGTACGACGAGCAAGAATAGTGTGATCAGCGTGCGCAAGGTTTTAGTGTAGAGGGCTTTTCAGAATGCCACAAAGTGGCTGGAGTACAGGGCCGTGTGGACGGGGGGTCCCGCTTGGACGGGGCAAAGCCCCGTCTCCACACACGTCTCGGCGGTCAAAATGCTTTCTACTCGCCCAGCCAATCCGCGTACGGTTTCATCGACTCGACGTGGTCGAACACAATCTTGATTGCGCCCGTGATCGGAATGGCAAGCACCAGCCCGATTGCTCCCCAGACCGCTCCCCAGAACAGCAGCGCGATCGTCACCGCGAGCGGATTGATTTTCAGTCGGCTCCCCAGTAGCTTGGGATAAAGAACATTCAGCGCCAACAGATGCATTCCGACCACGCAAACTGCCACCACCACCAGGTCTCCAGGCTCGAGTTGCCCTAGACCGACCAGGATCGGCGGCACCATCGCCAGCACAATTCCGAGGTATGGAACGAGGCTCAGAAAGCCGCTGAGAAAGCCGACGAAGTAAAAGAACGGCACGTGCAACAACCCGAAAATGCCCACGCTCACGGCCGAGATCAGGAGCCCGATCAACAGGTTCCCGACAATGAAGCTTTGCAACATTTTCCCGATCAGCCCTAGCGTAACGAATGCCGTGTGCCGGTGATGGAAAGGAAACAGCATCACGGTGGCCGAACGCGCGTGGCTGTGCCAGGTCAGCAGAAAATAGGCCAGGAAGGGGACGAACGACGCGGCCAGGAGGATGTCGGTCACTGTGCCGGCTCCGTGGGTGAGCGCCTCGGACCAACTCTGCACCTGCCGCACCGGCACAACATTCGTGTCCTCTGGGCCGACCACCTCGCCCGTCTTCTCGAGCCGTTCCGCCTGCTGCTGGTAGGGCTGCAGCATGGAGCGGATCTTCTGCGAATACTTAGGAAGGTTGTCCGCGAAAGTGAGAGCCTGGTTATACGAGGCAACGGTGACGCCATAGAGCACGGCCAGCAGCGCAACCACGCTGATCAGCGCGGCCATGGCTCTCGGAATGTGCAGATACTCCAGCGCCTGCACCACCGGAGAGAGCATAAAGCTGAGCAAAATGGCAAAGAAGAGCACCGCCAGCACCGATTCTCCGTAATATGCGAACATAACCACCAGGCCCATGCCCAGCAGCGTCAGCGACCAGTGATGCCCGTTTCGTGTTTCCGCGGTCTCCATAGGGTGTGCTGCTCACCTCGACTCCCGACTGGCCAATAATTCTGCCTTACTGCCGAGAGAATTGCACCACCCCAATTGTGCTAGCGGCTGGACGGGCGAAAGGCCCGTCCCTCCACCGGAATTGCAGAAGCAAGGAGCTTTTCGCTTGTGCATCTACAATGAAGCGATGGATGCACCTGGGACGCCTGGCCACAATCGCATTCTGGCCCTCGATGTCGGCTCGAAAAGGATCGGTGTGGCCATCTCGGACCCGCTCGGCATCACCGCGCAGGGATTGGATACGATCCAGCGTCAGAACAAACGTCGCGATCTGGAGGCCCTGGGGCAAGTGCTGGCGAAATACAAGGTCCGGGAGATTGTGGTCGGCCTGCCCCTGCGCTTGAGCGGCGCAGAAGGAACGCAGTCGGAAAAGATGCGCCGTTTCGCCGACGATCTGCAGGCTCACTTCGGCGTGACCGTTCATCTGTGGGACGAGCGTTGGACCTCAACCGAAGCCAACCGCCTGCTGCGTGAAACCGATCTGTCAATCAAGAAGCGCGGACAAGCGGTCGACCGGATGGCCGCCATCCTGATTCTTCAATCCTGGATGGAAGCCCACCCCGCCCGCTGACAAAGACAGGCCTTCCCTGCGCCCTCGGTGGCTGCTGTAGTGAACACGTCTTACCACAGAGGACACAGGGGGCCACACGGAACTTTTGCTAAGGAGCGGACCGAACGGGGTCAAGAGGCAAGTTCGGTAATTTCCGGGAAGCGCAGGTTACATTTCGTCAGCGCTTTGGTCAGCGCCTGTTCAATCAGACTCTCATCGCAGTTGCGCGAGATGGCGATTTCGCTGACCAGCAAATAGCGGGCGCGTTCCAGCATCTTTTTTTCGCGGAAGGAGAGCGATTTGGCCTGTGCGAGGATGAGCAGGCTTTTCAGCACCGCCGCCACGTCCGAGAGCGACCCGGTCCGCATGCGGTCGGAATTCTCCTTAAACCGGTCTTTCCAGTCCGCCACGTTAATACATTCGCCGGACGAGAGGTACTCCACAATCTTCTCTACCTCGCCATTGCGCACCACCGGACGCATCCCTACGCTGTTGACGTTGGCAAACGGCACCATCACCTTCAAGCTGCTGGCGGCGATCTTCAGCAGATAGAACTTTTCGACCGTGGTCCCCATGTTCCGGCTGCTGATCTGTTCGATGATTCCGACGCCGTGGTTAGGGTAAACGACCTTGTCGCCGATGTGGAAAACGCCGTTGCCGTTCATGGAGGGGGCCCTCGCCCGAGGGTGCTGGAGAACTTCTGCTAGTTTAGCCGAGCGCGTCACCGAAGGCAACCGGAGAAGCTCAGGGCCGGGCTGTCCGGGTTAAGTCATTCCGGGTTAGTAGGTTGGACCGGGAGGGGGTAGCCGGTAAATCGTCAACCCGAGTGCCGGTTCCCAATGGCGGAGGGTTATAATGCCCAAAGCAATGACGGACCAGATCAAAAAGAAACTCCGCGATGAGCTGAACACGCTCGAGTATGAGTTGGCCCACGACATACCCCGAGAGCTCAAAAAGGCCGTCGCCATGGGCGACCTTAGCGAGAACGCCGAATATCATATGGCTAAGCAGCGCCAGGAGTATCTGAAGGCGCGCGTCCGCCAACTGGGCAAGCGCCTCGCCGACCTGTCGCTGATCAATATGAACAACATCCCCAAGGATAAAGTCGGCCTGGGCTCAACTGTGACCATCTACGACGGCACCAAGAATGAGGAAATGGAATACCAGCTCGTGACCAGTGAAGAGTCCGACGTGGCCGCCGGCAAAATTTCAACCACCTCGCCGATCGGGCGCGCCCTGCTGAATAAGAAAGTTGGCGACACCGCCACGGTCGTCACGCCGGGCGGAAGCCGCGAAATGGAAATCCTGAAGCTTTCCACCATGCACGATCTCGCCGAAGCCAAGCTGGAAGCCGAACTGGAAGCGGAACCGGAACGGGAAACGGAATGAGCGGCAATGTTATGAGGGGTATCGCATGAGGAGCACAGCATGAGGGGCACCAAATGACCTGGACCAGCGGAGTCGGTCGCGCCTGCGGCGTTCTGCTCGACGCCATCGTGCGCCTGCTCGCTCTCTCGCGCATCAATCCCAACGTCTTGACGCTGATGGGACTGCTGGTCAACACCTACGCCGCGTTTTTGTTTGGATACGCCAATGGCGACAACCAGCGCCGCATGTTTTTCTATGCCGGCCTGGTCATTATCGGATCGGGATTCTTCGACTTGGTGGATGGCCGCGTCGCCCGCGCGTCGAATCAGGTCACCCGCTTCGGAGGTTTTTTTGATTCCATTGTCGATCGCTACAGTGATGCGTCGCTATTCTTTGGATTACTGGTTTTCTACGCCCGCGGCAACCGATTCTTCTATGTCGTGCTGGCCGCGCTCGCGATGATCAGCGCCATCATGGTTAGTTATGCCCGCGCCCGCGCCGAGTCGCTCATCGGCACCTGCCGCGTCGGCTTCATGGAACGCCCCGAGCGCTTGGTGCTGCTGATCATCGGAGCTCTGTTTAACGTCATGGCACCGGTGCTGTGGGTGATCGCCGTGCTTTCCACGATCACAGTAATCCACCGCGTCATCTACACCTGGCAGCGGACCACGGAAATGGATACTCCTGCCAAAGCCGCCTGAGCGCACCTGAACGATGGAGCGACGTGCATCGCCGCCCGTCCGCCGCGAACCACAAATCGCTGCTCATCGAAACCAGACTTTTCGGGTGCTAGACTATTTGCCGCATCTTTGATCGAGGTCTGAAAGTGCCGGAAAATCCTGTTCTGGTCGTTCACGGCGGTGCCTGGGCCATTCCTGACGATATGGTCGACGCTCACCTCAACGGTGTGCGCAATGCCGTCGCCGCCGGATGGCGTGTGCTGGAATACGGCGGCTCGGCTCTGGACGCGGTCGAAGAAGCCGTGGTCGTTCTCGAAGACGACGAAACCTTCGACGCCGGCCGCGGCAGTTTCCTGAACCGCGACGGTAGGGTGCAACTCGACGCTTTCATCATGGACGGCTCGACGCTGCGCGGCGGCGGCGTCGGTTGCGTGGAGCGTCTCCGCAACCCGGTTCGCGTTGCCCGCAAGATTCTGAGCGACAGCACGCACGTCTATTTCGTCGCCGAAGGCGCCGAGCGCTTTGCCGCCGAGCACGGCATTGCTCTCTGCCGCAACGAGGATCTCATCATTCCAAGGGAGATCGAACGCTTGCGCGAATATCAGGCGCAGGGCTCAAATCACGGCAACGATCTCTTCGCTCCCGCCATTTCGCACGACACCGTCGGAGCCGTTGCGCTCGACCACCATGGCAATATCGCGGCTTCGACCTCAACTGGCGGCACGCTCAATAAAGATCCCGGCCGCCTCGGCGACTCTTCGCTCATCGGCTGCGGCTGCTATGCCGACAATCTCAGCGCCGCCGCTTCCACCACCGGATGGGGTGAACCGATCATGAAGCTCGTGCTCGCGAAGTGGGCGGCGGATCGCGTCGAATCCGGCAGTTTGCCCGAGTGGGTGGCCAGGGAAGCGATGAACTATCTGAAGCAGCGCCTTAACGGCCACGGCGGTATCATTCTGCTCGATGCTCAGGGCCGCTACGGAATTGCCCACAATACCCCGCGCATGGCCTGGGCGCTCCATACCGTGCAGAAGCAGGAAGCGGGAATCCAACGCCCTGCCTAACTGGAGGAGAATACTGGAGCCCCTATGGAAACCATCCAATGGCGCGACTATCTCGGTAACGCGCTTCACTACTGGGAACCAAGGCGCATTCTGTATAACCTGTTGCTCGCGATTATCGTGGTCACTCATTTTGTGAAGGAACTGCCATTTTCTAAGACTGTTGTACAGTTCAATTCACTGCTGTTTTTGTTCGTGCTGGCCGTGCTCGCGAACGTCGCGTATTGCGCGGCTTATGTGCCTGATGTCTTCGCCCAAATGTCGAGCCTGCGCGATTCCTGGCTGCGCTATCGGTGGGTGCTCTTTGTCGTTGGCTTGGCCTTCGCGGCCGTACTGGCGCATTTCTGGTCCCTCGCGATGTTCGGCCACAACGCTCAATGAAAATGATGTGCGTAACTTTTCACATATCCATAATCCACCCGTAACATTCCTCATCCACCCGTAACATTCCTCGTCTATTAATTCGGTGTTTCCACCTCTCGATTCTTTGCACGCAGTCTCACCGTCTTGGTCTTGGAGCTTTCAACCGAAACGATCTTAATTTTGGAGGATCACCGTATGAAGATCATGAGTTTCCTTCGCGGAGCGGTTTTCGCGGCGCTTCTGGCCGTGACGAGCTTCGCGTTCGCGCAGATTCTACCGAACGGTGCAACTATTACGCCGAGCGCGGCCCCGGGTTCGGTGTTTGCCCCTTTGACAACTTCTTTGCCGGACTTTCCGACCTATACGCCGGATGGTGCCGAGACCACGGCCATCAGCCCGGACGGCAAGACTTTGCTGATCCTGACCAGCGGCTACAACCTGATGGAGAATGCAAGCGGCGACTATACAGGAACGGATTCCGGTGAGTTTGTTTTCGTTTATGACATCTCCAAGCCCAGTACGCCGGTGGAAACGCAAGTAGTACAGCTGTTGGATTTTGACGAAACCTTCGACGGGATCGTTTGGGCGCCGAATGGTTCCGCATTCTATGTCGGCGGCGGAGGCGACGACGACGTTCACAAGTTCACGCGGCAGAGCGGCGCGTGGGCTGAACTCGGAAAACCAATCCCGCTCGGCCATTTCGGTGACCTCATGGAAGAAGAAACCGAAGTCGGTCCGACTGCAGCTATCCTCGGGATCACCGCTGATGGCAAGACGCTCTTCGTAGCAAACCACGAAACTGACTCCATCACCTCGGTTGACCTCGTCCATCGCGTGGTTCTCCAGGAATACGATCTCCGTCCCGGCATCATCAATCCCGCGCAAACGGGAGTTCCGGGCGGAGAGTTCCCATACGGAATCGCCGTCGTAGGCAGCAACACCGTTTACGTCTCCAGCGTTCGCGACCGCGAGATCGATGTGCTGAATTTCACCGGTGGTGTTCTGACCCTCACCAACCGGATTCCGGTCGCCGGCAATCCGGAAAGGATGACACTCAATGCCGCCCAGACCGAGCTGTTCGTGGTGGCGGCGAACTCCGATGAGTTGATCATCATTGACACCGGCTCCAACACGGTGCTGAGCGAGGTCAACGCCAGCGCGCCGGCTGGAGTTCTGGGCAGCGGCAAATTTGTGCCCAAGGGCGCTAATCCGAACAGCGTTGCCCTTTCACCCGATGAGAAGACGGCATACGTCACTAACGGTGGCACCAACGCGGTGGCGGTCATCAGCCTCACTGGGAAGAAGCCGGTCGTCACCGGATTGATCCCCACTGGCTGGTATCCCAATTCCGTCAGTGTCAGTCCAGATGGTTCCACTATCTACGTAGTGAACGGCAAGAGCGTGGAAACTCCGAATCTGCTGAACTGCCGCTACATCAATAACGATCCCGGTGGCGGCTTCGGCTCGGCTTGTCAAACCCTGTCTTCACAGGATGGCGCCGGCAACCAGTATGCGTGGCAGAATGAGTACTCAGGCTTCCTGACACTGCCCGTTCCCAGCGCCACTCAGTTGGCTACGCTCACCGGTCAAGTCGCGCAAAACAACGGCTTCAACTTCCAGTTGAGCGCGAACGACATTGCGACCATGACGTTCCTGCAACAGCACATTCAGCACGTCATCTACATCGTGAAAGAGAATCGTACCTTCGACCAGATCCTCGGCGACCTGACCAACGGAGCCAACGCGGACCCGGCCTACACCCAGTTCCCGGCCTCAGTCACGCCGAACTTCCACAACTTTGCCAACAACTTTGTGACCTTCGACAACTTCGACGACAGCTCGATGGTGAGCATGGACGGCTGGCAGTGGTCCACTGCGGCCCGCGCTCTCGATGTCAATGAGAAGTGCGTTAAAGTCAACTACGGAAAGGGTGGCTGCAATTACGACAGCGAAGGCACGGCCCGCAATGTTAACGTGGCGATAACGGGCGTCGCCGCTCGCCAGGTGGAGCAGCCGATCTATCCGCCCGATCCAAACCTGCTGCCCGGAAACGCCAATGAAGTCGAAGCCGATGGCCCCACTGGCGAAGAGGGCGCGGGCTATATCTGGGACGCAGTGCTCAAAGCACACGGAACCGTTCGCAACTATGGGTTCTACACAGATCTGGGTGCTTTGGATGTACGCGAAGCCCTTGGCGAAATCAGTCCCACTCTCGCCTATCCTTGCTCCACGAAGCCTCCGACCCAGGTGGAGTGGTCGGCGAAGAAGGAACTGCTCAAACTCACCGATCCCTGCTTCTGGCCGTTCGATCAGAGCTACCCCGACTTCTTCCGCTACGCGGAATGGGCGCGGGAATTCGACCAGCAGGCTAAGCACAATACATTCCCAACTCTGACCTTGCTGCGATATGATCATGACCACTTCGGCAACTTCGGCACCGCTAGTTTCGGTGTGAACACGCCGGAACTTCAGATGGCCGACGACGACTACGCGGTAGGACTGACGGCCGATAAGATCGCCCACAGCCCCTACGCCGGCAACACGCTCATCTTCGTGATTGAAGACGATCCCCAGGATGGCGCCGATCACGTCAGTGGCGACCGCAGTCTTGCTTTCATCGTTGGACCTTATGTAAAGCAGGGTGCGGTCGTATCCGATCCTTACTCGACGGTCAGCATGCTCCGGACGATCGAAGAAGTCCTGGGCCTGCCCCCACTCGGCGTGCATGACGCGGGTGTTCCGCCAATGACGGACGCCTTCAACATCTCGCAAGCGGGCTGGACCTATTCCGCGATCCCGTCTAACTACCTCTACGGCACTTCGCTTCCGATACTCAACAAATACGTTCAGAACCCGGATGCAATACCGCATCCCACGCACGACGCAGCCTGGTGGGAAGCGCAAACCAAGGGCATGGACTTCAGCCGGGAAGATCGGATCCCTACGGAGAAATTCAACCGGATCCTCTGGAACGGCATAATGGGCGGCAAACCCTATCCTGTGTTGAAGCCTGGCAAGACGGTGTCGGAGACTAAGGAAGCCAGCAAGAACGGCTCAGAGTAAGCACCGAACGCAGCCCAATAAGCTTTCCGGCTGTCCCTTTATAGACCGGGACAGCCGGGAGTATCTTCATAGAAAGCGCCGTTGGTTTACAATCTCATACTTTCCGCAGTCCTCGGCTGTCTCCCCCGTGAGCAGCCGATTAGAGGGGTCCGAGATGGGAGGTTTTGCCAGTTTTCTTCTTTTCCGCTTCGGTGCGCTTTCGAGGCGCGGCGATTTGTCGAAAGCGGTATGCAGTGTTTTGCTCGTATTGGCAAGCAGCATGTTGCTGACAGCCCAGAATGTGGTGCTGACGGGTTCTCTCGGCGGTCGGGTCACCGACCCGAGCGGAGCGATAGTACCAGGAGCGTCGGTTGTGGTGCAGAGCCTCGCGACCGGCGTGCAACAATCTGCCGAGACAAACCGCGCCGGACTCTACCGGTTTCCGGTGGTCATGCCGGGCACCTATTCGATCACCGCAAGTCTCAAAGGCTTTCGCGATGTCCAGGTCCTGGTGCGGGTGCTCGTAGGAAACACCACGTCGCAGGACATCAAACTGCGGGTGGGAGCGAGCGCCGACACGGTGAAAGTAATCGGGACAACGCCGCTGCTGCGGCCCGAGGAATCCTCCGCCAGCACGGTGATCGAGCGGTCTCTTATCGAAGAATTGCCGCTCAACGGACGAAAATACACCGACTTTATGGTGCTCTCGCCGAATACCAGCTACGACGGCGACACCGGCCTGGTGAGCGTTGCCGGACAGCAGGGTGGTGAAGACTCCGGATACGCCAATGGCAATGGCTCCAATGCCTTCACTGTGGATGGATCCAATGCGACCAGCAGCTACTTCGCCGACATTGTGGGCCGTAATCGCATCCCGTATCTGTATGGCGAAAACGTGATCCAGGAGTTTCAAGTCGCGGTCAGCCCATACACGGCAATCTATGGCGGTGGAGCCGGTTTCGTGAATGCGGTGACCCGGTCGGGTGGCAACGAATTCCATGGCAGCGCGTTCTACTACAATCGCAACTCCGCGTTTGAGGCCAACGACGCGCTCGATAAAGCCGCCGGCAATCCGAAGCCGCAGGATGACTTGCAGCAATTCGGCGCCGGGTTGGGCGGCCCGATCCTGCGAAACCGTTTATGGTTCTTCGCGGATTATGAGCAGCAACTGCGCAACAATCCGATTCCGGTCATCAACTCAGCGTTGGCGACGAACCCTGCGAACGTAGCTTCTTTCCTGAGTGCTAATTTTGCGATTCCGGCGGGGACGACGCTGCCTCCGCCGAGCGGACCCTTGCCCGTGCCGGGCAGTGACGCCGCGCCCGATCCAACCAATCCGGTTTACCTCCAGCAAGTGTCGAACACCATTAACGCCCTGAACTCCAATCTGGGCCTGCAACCAAGAAAGCGCAACGATTGGGTGATTACGCCGCGGCTCGACTATCAGGCCACTTCCCGCGATGGCTTGTTCCTCAGCTTCAATGTGAACCACTTCAACTCGCCCGGAGGCGTCATCATTGACCCAACCGTGGCAAATTATGGCACGCAAACCCTGGCGAATGCCTACGTGCATACCTTCCAGGCCACCCTGGGATGGACGCACACGTTTTCCTCCAACCTGTTGAACGAATTTCACGCCGGTACATCGCAAGACAATGAGATCTCGACCCCGACTGGTGCAGCTCCAAACACACCCACCTTGATTCTGGATAGCCCGGCCTCATTCATTCTCGGCAACGCCCCTTTTTCGATTGGACGGGTTTTCGAAAGGCAGTATTCTTTGTCCGACCGCGTCGATTACGTGATCGGTAAGCACACGTTGCAGTTCGGCTTCGATATGAATCGCACCTGGGATGCCGACAACAATGATGGCGGTGCGGACCCGAACGAGGCGGTTGAGTTCGGGTCGTTCCTCGGCAGTTATGAATTTTCGAACCTGGAGGCTTTTGCGCTCGGCGAATACAACGTTTTCAGTCAGACTTCGGGAAATCCGACTTTTTCTTTTTCCGTACCGTACTACGGATTCTACGTGCAGGACACTTTCCGCGCCTTGCCGAAATTGACGCTCGAAATGGGTTTGCGTGAGGACTTCCAGGTTTACCCGCAGCCCGCGGAAAATCCGGCCTTCCCGCTTACCGGCCAGTATCCCAACCAGTTTCGACACCTGGCCCCGCGCTTCGGATTTGCCTGGCAACCGCAATCAAAGACGGTAGTACGCGGTGGATTCGGCCAGTTCTACACCAACATGAACGGACTGAACTACCGCAACGCGGTGGCCTCGAACGGACTGGCGTCACAGCAGACTTCCGCAAGCGTCAGTTACTCTTCAGGTCCGCCCGACCAACAAGTGCCAACGTTTCCCAATATTCTTCCTGCGAATTCCCCGCTGTTCTCGGCCGCTGAAGATATTTCCCTGGTTTCTCCGCAGTTCCGCGTGCCCTATATCTTGCAGGCGAGTTTGCAGATTGAGCGCGAGATTTTCGAGAACACAACCTTAACCCTCGGCACCATGTGGAATCACGGCGTGCATATACTTTCCGGCAGCGCATACGACCCGAACCTGCAACCGCTGCAAGGCACGACGACGTACATCGTCTGTCCTTCCAGCGCAACTACGGTGCCCTGCACTGGACCGACGATCACTCTGCCGAACATGGACAACGGTCTGCTCAGCGAAGGCCGCATCAACCCCAATCTCGGCCAGATCAACGAACTCATCAGCCCCGCGCAAAACCATTACAACTCTTTGTTCGTGCAGGTGCAGCGCCGCGTGTCACAAGGTCTTTCCCTGCAATTTTCCTATACCTTCGCCAAGAGCATGATGCTCGATGGTATGGACTTCAACAATCAGTTCGACTTCAGCAATACCCACGCTCCTTCGCTGCTGGACCAGCGGCACAGGCTTACGTTCGCCGCAGTCTATCGACCCCGGCTGGAACAACTAGCCACTTCCGACACCGGGCGCAAGGTCCTCTCCGGCTGGACGCTGAGCAGCGTTATGGAGTTCTCTTCCGGTCGTCCCTACGCCGGTCTGTTGAGTCCCGCCTGCACCAGTCCAACGTTGTCATTCAGCAATTGCGGCAATCCAGTCCCTCCGCCGGGCGCGCCGCCCGTCCCGCTGGGTAATGACAACCTGAACGACACCGCCTTCAACCAGGACACCGCGAACACCGGCGGGGGCATCAATGGTGCTGGCCCCACGCCGGGGATCGGCTTGAATTCCTTCTACGGCCCATGGCTGGAGAGGATCGACGTCGGGTTGGCACGCAGTTTTGCGATCCGCGAGGGCAAGGAACTGCAATTTCAAGCGCAGGTGTTCAATTTGTTCAACCACGCCAATTACTACGTTCAGAACGGCGGCGGCATCAACCAGTTGCAATACAACCCAATCGGGGGCAACTGCGGCGACGGCATGTCAACGACCCAGCAATGCTATCTGGTGCCCAATTCGGGCCCGGGCAATTTCGGAACCTACGGGGAAATCAGCCCCAACGGCCTCCCCCGTGTCTTGCAGTTCTCCGCGAGGTTCACGTTCTGATTGCCTTCGCTGAGAACTAAGAACCGGGAACCGGGAACTGTCTTCTAGAATTCCACATGCGCCCGAAAGCTCGGAACCACCACCGGCCCCCGGTCGCGGTTGTAGCCGGGGTCGTTGATGTGCTGCACTCCGGGAGCAATATAAATTCCGCGCCAAACGTGCGCCGTGTAATACGACTCGACAATATTCTCCCGCCCGTAGCGCAATCCTCCATCACCCAGCAAAAAGCCCTCCCCGCCATCTGCCAGGTATACCTGGTGATCCTTCTTGATGCCGTTCGACACGAAGGCAACGCCGGCTCGATCTTGCTTGCGATGCCACAGCGCGCCATTCACCCCTACGCCCTGATTGAACGTCGAATCAATTTCGCTGTAGGCGAATGATTCGGTTTTTCCGTTATCCCATCCCCAACGGGCATACGCAGTGACGTAGCGCATGAGATTCTGTTCCAGGTTGATGCCGAAGCCATATTTGCGCGTGACGTGCCAGGGATGATTCGTGATTTCCGGGACCGTCTCCGGCGCGGGGGACGTGTGATTTATGAACTGAGTATTCGCATCGCGGTAGATGCCCATATTGGCGTAGTTCGTGTACGCGAGCAGCCGCACTACGCCGGATTTCTTCGGCAAGACGCCGTGGCGCAGCTCATATTCCCAATTCTCCGCATGGACTTGCCACGGCCGCCACACCAGGTCAATTCCGTTCGCAACCTTCGGCATGAGCGCTTCGGCGAAACGGAAACCCCAGTTGCGGTCCTCGTAGTCCGCTACCACGCCCACGGTATAACCGCGCGTATCGGCGGCGTAGTCCCAGGCGCCGTTGTTGTCCACCGACCAGTTCATGAATTGGAAATGAGTGTCGGTGCCGACCGAATTGATATCAAAAAAATCCGGCATGCTGAACTTGCCGAAGCGAATTTCCAGCCGCCGCCGCGGCAACTCATCGAACAGCGACAGAAAACTGCGCTGGTTCTCAACCTTATCTTTGCTCAGCGCGAACACTTTGTGGATCATGCCGCGTCCTAAATATGGCTCTTTGCTCAACAGCGGATTGCGCACGATGTCCAGATCCGTATTTCCGGCAAGGCCCAGGCCGGTGCTGAGCGCCGCGCCGCCCGCTTCTTCAATGTCTACCAGAAGCTCGGTGGAATGGTTGAGCCGCACGCCGGTGTAGAGCGTCATGACCCGCGAAGTGGCCTTCTCATAGTCTGGACTGAGGCTGTGCGGCCCGCTGTAGTCGGCGTGAAAGTCGGGATGGGTCTGGAAGATGAAGTTCGCCTGCCCGGAGAGCCAGAACCGCGTGTTCGTGAAATGCGGGAACATCGCTTCGGTATCGGCAATGGCATCACTAGGCGGGCTGGGTGGATCGTTCGCGTCCGGCGAGGCGGGAGCGGCAGTTTGAGTGGAACCGGAGACGGCTTGCGGCTGCGCCCAACTGGCGGGAGCGGCGAAGCCCAGCAGGAAAGCAAGGGCCAGGGCCAAGGCGGGCGCGGCGCGGCGATGTCCGCCGGCCCGGTTCATAATGAGGCCGTCCATAATGAAAATGAATTTCAATTTCAATATCATGAGAACAAACTAGCGCGCTGGCGCCGCACGCAGCCACGCCTCCAATCACCCTTCATTGTGATTACAATCACGCTGGCGCATCGAGTTCACCAGTATGCACACCGTGAATGAATAGAATGTTACGCGTCACATACCATAGGGGAGTATACTACCTGGGAGACGAAAAACAATGCATACCGTCGAAGAAAAACCCAAGCTCATCCTGCGGATCAAACGGATCAAGGGCCAAATCGCCGCCATCGAGCGTGCGCTGGAAGCAGACGAAGATTGCTCCGATGTGCTGCAGTTGATCACGGCCGCGCGCGGCGCCATGAACGGGTTGATGGCGGAATTGCTCGAAGGGCACATCCGCTTTCACGTCATCAACCCCAAGCAACTGAATTCCGAGCAGGCTCTTGCTACGGATGAGCTCATTGAAATTGTGCGCTCGTACTTAAAGTGATCGATTGTTCGCCGTGCGCTGAGTAAGAGAGGCTGCGCGTATCGGTCCAATATCGCGGCGGTGTGATGAGGGAGCAAGCTTGTTCGACCCCGGTAAGAATCGCCGGTCGGGTTGGTAGTGCCTCAGACTGGCACCGTAGAACCTGCGAAAGAAATAAAAAAGGACAGCCCGGAGCCCCCCAAGGCCGTCCTGATAAACCCTCCCGGTTAGAAGGGCAACTGTCGATAAGATAGCCGCGAGAGATTGCTGGGGTATTGCAAATTCGTGAAAGTCCTATGAATTCGAGCACGGCCTGCGAGTCTCGGAAGTGCTTCCGCTCACCATCAGATAGTCCGCTGCTTTTCTATCCCGGGATCCGCTCATCGTCATTGCCCATATTCCCGATCTGTCAGCCGATTGCCTGGCGCTGAATTCAGGCCTACGCACTCGGAACCGTAGACATTCCATTGCGCACCGTTGGGCGACTGAAAGTCCGTTTCGTCCGCAAGGTGCGCTCGTGCATTAAGATTCTATTGACGCCGACTCCAGGCGGGCTGGCCATGGTTCGGGAGGAACAGGTTGCCATTAAAACGCGAAGCCGGTTGGTACAAAGAGGCGATCATCTACCAGATCCATGTCCGCACTTTCTTTGACAGCAACGCTGATGGCATCGGCGATTTTCAGGGTCTCGCCCAGAAGCTGGATTACGTGCAGGAACTTGGGGTGAACGCAATCTGGCTGATGCCGTTTTTTCCCTCGCCCTTGCGGGACGACGGTTATGACATTTCCGATTACAGATCGGTTCATCCCAACTACGGAAACCTGGAAGATTTCAAGACGTTCCTGTCGGGTGCTCACGACCGTGGGATCCGAGTGATTATCGAGATGGTGGCGAACCACACTTCCGATCAGCACCCTTGGTTCCAGGAATCCCGGAGTTCTCAGGACAATCCAAAACGCGACTGGTATGTGTGGAGCGACACCGATACGAAGTATCGCGGAACGCGAATCATCTTCCTCGATACCGAGATGTCGAACTGGGCCTGGGATCCAATTTCCAAGTCCTATTATTGGCATCGCTTCTTCAGTCATCAGCCGGATCTGAATTACGACAACCCCGCGGTACGCGAAGAGATGTGGAAGGTTATGACGTTCTGGCTGGAACTCGGAGTCGATGGTTTCCGGCTGGATGCTGTCCCCTACCTGATTGAGCGGGAAGGGACGTCGTGCGAGAACCTGCCGGAAACCCACGAGGTGGTCCGGGAACTGCGCAAGAAAGTTGACGATCAATTCCCGGGAGCGATGCTACTGGCGGAAGCCAACCAGTGGCCGGCTGACCTTCGTCCGTACTTTGGCAATGGGGATGAATTCCACATGGCCTTTCACTTTCCCTTGATGCCGCGGATGTTCATGGGTTTGCGGCTGGAAGACCGCAAGCCGATCACAGAAATTCTGCAGCAGACTCCGGAGATCCCCGCCTCCTGTCAGTGGTGCCTCTTTTTGCGCAACCATGACGAATTGACGCTGGAAATGGTTACCGATATCGAACGTGATTACATGTATGACATCTACGCCAGCAACAAGTCGATGCGGCTGAATCTGGGCATCCGGCGACGACTGGCTCCGTTGCTCGACAACGATCGGCGGCGAATCGAATTGATGAATGGCATGCTGATGTCGTTACCCGGCACGCCCATCATTTATTACGGGGACGAGATTGGCATGGGCGACAACATTTATCTGGGAGATCGCAACGGAGTAAGAACTCCGATGCAGTGGAATGGCGGCTGGAATGGAGGCTTTTCCGCGGCCGATCCGGAAAGTCTCTACTCGCCACCGATTCTCAACCCCGTTTATGGCTACCAGGCGGTGAACGTGTTATCCCAAAAGCGCACCGAGCATTCGCTGCTCTCCTGGATGAAGCACATCCTGCGGATTCGCCGTTCCAGTCCGGTATTCGGCTCGGGCTCGATCGAGTTTCTGTACCCGGCGAATCACCGGGTGCTGGCTTATATCCGGCAATTGGGCAAAGAGACCATCTTGGTGGTGAACAATCTTTCCAGTGCCGCACAAGCGGTCGAGCTGGATCTGCGCCCCTACAAAGGTAATATTCTGATTGAGATGTTTGGCCGGAATATTTTTCCTCGCATCGGCGATCTGCCTTACCTTTTAACCATGGGCCCTTACCAGTTTTACTGGTTCCGGCTGCGACGGATCTGATTGAGCGGTATGTCTGGTTGGACATGCGCCTGCTGACTCACAGCTTTAAGACTTCGCTCGGAGGTTGAATTGGCGGAAGAGACCCTCTTAACCGATGATTTTCTTCGCCAGCTCATCAACGTAGGCGAGGTAGACATCCTGGTTGGCCTGCCGACCCACAACAATGCCAAGACCATTGAGCCTGTCATCCAGGCCATTCAGGCCGGCATTCTCAAGTGCTTCCCCCGCGAACGCGCAGTAATCATCAATGCTGATGGTGGATCGCAAGATGGAACTCCGGAACTGGTGGTTGGTGCCTCGATCGATGATGTTAAGAAAGATGATCCGCGGGATGAGCTGCGGAAGGGGTCCAAAGTGTATGCCTTACGCACCTTGCACTCCATCAGCACCCAGTATGCGCGAAGTCCGGAGCCTGGAACGGCGCTGCGAACGATCCTGGCGGCTGCTGACTTGTTGCGCGCCAGGGCCTGTGTGGTAGTTTCACCCGATTCGACAGCGATCGAACCCGACTGGCTCCAGCGCCTTGTTCGTCCTGTCTATAACGATAATTTCGACCTCGTTTCTCCCATCTATCGCAGGCAGAAGTTTGAAGGCGTGCTCATGCGAAATCTGCTTTACCCCATGACACGCGCCATCTACGGTTATGGAATCCGTGAGCCCTACGCGTCGGAATTCGCTATCTCGGGACGCCTCGCAACAGATTTCCTGTCCAAAGAAATCTGGAGTGACGAATGGGGAAGAATCGGGCCCGAAATCTGCCTCACCGTTACGGCCATCACAGGGAAATACCGCGTATGCCAATCTTTCCTGGGAACGAAGACACAGCCGCATCGGAGTGCCAGCGATTTAGTCGCAACCATGCGCCGGACAGTGGGCGCTTTGTTTGTGTCCCTGGATAGCAATTTTCCGCTTTGGAGTACGATCACCGGATCCCAACCTGTGCCCGCTTTGGGTACTCAATCGGAAGTCGTGCCCGAACCCGTACGGGTAAACCGCAAGCGCCTTCAGGAGATGTTTGCTACTGGCATCGCCGAATTGGAACCTGTTTTCCGGTCGATCCTCTCGGCTCCGACGCTCGCCGAACTGCAAAAGATCGCGACCCTTGAATTCAGCGAGTTCAATTATCCGGCGGACGTCTGGGCCAAGACCGTGTTTGAGTTTGCGGCTTCATACCACAACTCCGTTATCAGTCGTGACCATATTGTCCAGGCCCTGGTTCCTCTATACCGCGGGAGGACTTTGTCTTTTCTGCTGGAGAATCGGGATGCTTCCGGGGAAGACATCGAAAAAAATGTGGAATCTCTGTGCGGCGAGTTCGAACGATTGAAGCCGTACCTGCTCGAGGTTTGGGCTGATAGAAAGTGAGACGCCTATGAAGGAAATCATCATCACCGAGCTGACTCAGGCGTTGCAGGACCTGGCCAGAGGTTTTGCGCACTACCTGCCACGTATGGTTGTGATGTTAATCGTCGCTTTCGCAGGGTGGGTCGTCGCCTACGTGTTGAAGGTGCTGGTACGGAGCATCCTGCGCCTGACAAAATTTTCCAAGCTTTCGGAGAATGCAGGCGCCACCCAGCTGCTGCATCAGGCGGCACTACCTTCTTCCACGGAACTGTTGAGCCGGTTTGTCTTCTGGGTGGCTTGGATCGGTTTCATTCTTCTGGGCGTGAGCGTACTTGGGATCGTGGGTTTGCAGGATTACATCTCGCGGTTCTTTCTCTTTCTGCCTCGGCTGTTTGTGGCTCTGCTCATTCTCTTCTTTGGATTGTTAGCCGCTAACTTTGTCTCCCGTGCGGCACTGCTGGCGGCGGTCAATGCGAATTTTCGCTCGTCCCGCTTGTTGAGTATTTCGATCCGGATCGTCATCAGCATCTTTGCGCTCTCCATGGTGTTCGAAGTGTTGGGGATCGCAGAACAGACGGTGCTGATCGCGTTCGGGACTGCCTTTGGGGCGGTCATGCTCGGCCTGGCGATTGCATTCGGCATCGGAGGCAAGGATCTGGCGCGGGAGTTCCTGGAGAGAAGACTCGCTGCGGGGAAAAAGGAGGAGAAAGAGGACGAACTATCGCCTCTGTAGACACGCCATCCCGCCAGATCATATCCAGCTTATTCGAACTGAGTCTCACATAGAGGGTCGTGGAAATGGCGGTGGCAACGGCCGTGTGTTCTCGGCCTTGTAGACTTGTTGGCGGCAATGTCCCAGACGCTGCTCTCGTTGGCCGGTTTTCAGGTGATCCTCATTGGCGGTTTTGGGTGCCAGCGGAGCGAATTGACTCAGAACGAATAACGGTATTCGGCTCGGACGATGTGCTCGTACCAAACCGAATGTGTGACCGCTTGCCCGAATCCCACATAGACTGAGTTGTGTCTGCCAAATGAAGTGCGCGCTCCAACCTTGAGATTGACAATATTGGTGCCGCTGGCATCGTCCACTGTGGGCGCGCCCGCCGGGGTTTCGACTGTCTCAAGGCCGCCGAGCACGCGCCAGCCAAACAACTCGACCACGGGTGCGAACTTAATGTTGTCGCGATTCACCAATTGATAGCTGGGTCCGATGCCATAGAAGAAGATGTCGCCGGCATAATTGCCGACGCCCGAGAGGCTGGAGCCGTTGATTGGGATCCAGCCCCCGACTTGGGACTCGACCGCCCACCGCTCCGAAAGCCTTTGGTAGTACAGCAGCGAGGGCTCGACGCTGTAGTGGTCCGTGCCCAGTCCTCGGGAACCATCCCCGGACGGGAAGTAAGCTTTGAATTGGAAGGTCAGCGAGTGATCGGAAGAGGCGGTCACGGCCAGCTTGAATCCAGCTCGAACGTCGCTAATTCCCGACTGGTTCGAGAAAGGAGCTACTGTGTTGGGAAATGTGCCAGGAATGAAACTCTGTGGCTGAATCCAGCGGATCGGAATTTCAGTGAAGATCGAGAAGCGACTAACCGGAGCATATTCCCCTTGAAAGTAGAGCTGCTGAAAATTTATGTTATTCGAGGCGCCGGGCTGTGGTCCCGGTGCGCCTCCTCCGTTGCATCCGCATTGCGGGTAGAAGAACTCCGCGCGATCGGGAGCATTATCTTTGAAGGCCGCGTCGAAGCGAATTCGAATCTGCGAACCGATGATGGCGTCGTCAACATAGCCGACCATGCTGCCCTCGAGGGGCGGGCCGGAGGGTTCCTTGGCCGGCGCCGTTTTCTGGGTCTGAGTCGACTGGCTAGTTTGCTGTGCCTGCGGATTCGGCTGCGATTCAGACCCGAGCGGGGATGTCCCGTTACCACCGGAAGTCAACGAGGCATCCGGTGACCCTCCCGTCGAAAAAGCATCTCCCAACGGCGAGGCGCCCGGTCCCGGCTGCTCTTTCATTTGGGTCAAGCCCGTCTGCTGCGCGATCAGCATTATTGGTAGAAAGACGATGAAAATTAAAATCAACCTTCTCATGGTTCGTCTCCTTGCAAAGTCTTTGTTCCCCCGAGTTTGCGTAGCCGTGCCAGCCCTGCCGCAAGTGGCCCAAGGATCTGCAGCGGAGCCTGACTTCAGACTCGCCTCCAGCCCGCCCAACTTAATTGCCGCCAAGGTTAGCATACTAACGTGGAATTCGGGATTGTGATGAAGGGTGCGCTTAATCCGACCCTCCAACATCTCCAGCTCCTGCTGAGACTCCGCTAGCGCTTCTTTTGCCCCCCGGCGTTCAGGCGCTCGCTAACATCCCGAGCTTTGGCGTATTCCTTGGCCAGCAAAGAAGAAGCAGCAGGCGAGGCCAATTCCTCGAAGAGAATGAGCGCACGTTGATTTCTCTGCTTTGCCGGGTCCATCTGTTTTTCATTCCACAGCAAGATTGCCAGGTTGTCATAAAACTGCGCCAGTTCCATTTTGTATTCCCGATTGCCGGGTTCTTTGTCGCAAAGGCGCTCGTGAATCGCAATGGCGCGTTCGTACAGCGGTGCCGCCTCCGGCATTCGCTTCTCGTGTACCAGCAGGAGGGCAAGGTTATTGTAGACGCGGGCCAAGTCCTGCGATGGTGGCGGATTGTTCCCCGCCGAGGCATCCGTGGTCTTCTCCGCTATCGGCTCGAGCAGCCCAACCGCCTGGCGGAAGTCCGACTCCGAATCCTTGAGATCTCCGTTGCGGTACTGGAGGATGCCGCGGTTGTAGTAGGTGCGGGCCAGTTCCTGCCGGTAGCTAGGATTCCCCGGTATCTGGCGCACCAGTTCCTGCTGCAAGCGCAAGGCATTGTCATATTCTTTTTCCGCATCCGCGCGGGTGTACTGCGCGGGCTTCTGCGCTTCTTCCAGCCAGTTCCTCAGGGTTTCGCCTAACCAGTTGTACGAGTAGGCCTCCAATTGCCGGTAATCGGGATTGTCGGGATGCTGCTTGGCCAGGCTCTCCAACTCGGTTATGGCCAGTTGGTACTCATTCACTGCGTCTTGATACTTCCTCATCAAACGGTAGATATCACCCAATCGGGTTTGCGTTCGTGCGGTTTCCAGGCGAAATTTCTCGTTGCCGGGGTTCTGCTTGCTTAAGTAGTTGACATAGAAATCCTTTGCCTTCTCCAACAGGCCTTGCCGGAATTCCTCCATCTGCGGAGTATCAGCCGCTTCGCGCGCCTGCTGGCTGCCGGCTGACGATAAGCTCTCATCCACCGCGGTCTTGGCTAGCTGCAGATTGGTTTCAGCTCGGCGCTTTTCGGTCCAGACGAAATAAGCCAGGGACGCAGCAATCACCAGCATGATTCCAAGGACCGCGGCAGCCCATTGGACGTGCCTCAGCTTCTTCTTTCGTTCCTGTTCCCGTTCGGCCTCAACCCGCGCTCGTTCCTTCTCACTACGATCCAGAAACTCCATTGCCCGCGCGAAGCCTGAGTCGTAACGCTCCGCCCAGGCAGCGGTGGGCCGCTCCCGGAGCTTCCATCGCAGGCCGAGTTCGAGTTCCGGGTTTCGCCACAGACCTGCCGTTCCCTGCTCAAACCAGGAGGCGGCCTGCGAAAGGCGGACATAAGCCGCGGCTGAAGCTCTCTCTTCTTCTGCCCAGGTGATCAGACGCGTCCAGCACCGCATCAGACTCTCGTGGGAGACGTCAATAATTGATCGCGAGACGAGCGGAACCGTGGCTGGCGGCATCAGAAAACTTCGGCCGGGGTGGCGGAAGACTTCGATGACCTGGATCATCTCCGCTTCAGGCGTTTCGCAGATAGCAGCGAGTTCCTGGACCGAAGTCGGGCGTCTTATTCCACGGGGATCTGAAAAGGTATCTGTCAAAGCCTTGAATATCCGTTCCGCAATCTTGCGGTTAGCATCGGAGCCGGTCTCGAGGAATGCTTCCTCGGCGTGCAGAGATAAGGCTTGCTGCATGCTTCCAACCGCTTCGTAGTCGGCAATGTCGATAGGATCAACGTCGGTCCGATGCTCGCTCCGATGCCGTTCCCAATGGTCCCAGGTTCGCATTAAGGCATGCTGCAACACGGGAAGCTGGTCCTGGTTGTCTCCCAAGTCGTTCAGCAAACGTAGAACCAGGCGTGGGGCGATCTCTCCGCCTCCCACCGCGATCGGGCCGGTGATGGCGGAACGCAGCTCGTCGCGAGTCATGCGCGGAACCAGGTATTGGCCTGTGTTGACGGCCTCCGGCAGACCCGGATACTCCATGCAGTCGCCGATGAAGTCTGAGCGCATGGTCAGCACAACGTAGATCGGGGTCTCCTGCTGTCGCGTCGCTTCCAGCAGCAGCTTGACGAAGGCCACGGCTTCGTCCCTGGAGTTCTCAATCTGGCGGCTTCGCCGGAAGCGGAACAGCTCCTCGAATTGGTCGACGATCACGAGCAGGTTATCTTCGGGCGGAATTCGCGCCTGGCGCACCGCGTCGACCAGCCCTAGAGTACTGCGCCGCAGGGTTGCTTCCAGCAGCACGCGGTTGGTGCTGGCCATCTCTCCCTCAGTTCCCAGCACGCCGGATCCGTTGAGTGCCGCAGCCAGGTGTCCGATCGGGTCTTCCCCGGGCCGGAGCGTAGCAATCCGCCAGGTCGAGCCGGCCTTTACCATGAAACCGCTGTAAAGAGAGGGGATCAGACCGGAGCGGACTAATGATGATTTCCCGCTGCCGGAAGTGCCGACGACGGATAAGAACCGGCTGGCCCGGAGCCGACGCAGCAGTTCGTCGATCTCTTTTTCGCGGCCGAAAAAGAGATGATCTTCGTCGGGCTCGAAGGGACGAAGGCCCGGGAAAGGATTGAACAGCGATCCAGGTGGCATCAACCCTTCCTCTTAGCCTTTCAGGCTAGAGATCAATGGCTGCAATGGTTCTGGGGAAAATCCGTCCCACTGAGGGATCACCAGCGCCTCGTGCGTGCGGAAGCGCTCCTTGTCGGGTGTTCTCGGAGGCACCAGGGAAATCGCCACGATGGGCATGGGCTTACTGCGGCCGTAACCGGCGCTTTTCTGCAATTCCCGCAGCTTCCGGCGCAGCCAGCATTCGTTGCCTGAGCCATAAAGGATCAGGGCTCCGTCGCAACTTCGCAGGTTCTCTTCGTGATATTCGCGGATTTCCGCCTCGTCGCCCTCGAACACCGGACGGAGGACTTCCAATTTTTGCTCGAACAGAAAATCTTCCCACGGCGGAGTGATGAGCGCGTCGCGCTGATCGTAGATGAGGTAGAGCCGCGCGTGCCCACCGGCTGTGACCACCGAACTGCTTGGTCGGGGCGGCGCGGGAGCGGGCGTGGGCACCGGCGCGGGCTTTTGAGCTTCTTTGAGCCGCTCCTGGATCACCGTCCTCAGATCTTCGAGAAAGGTCTCCAGCAAGTCTGCCCCCTTTTGCATTCGGGGATCCATGCGAAGATGCTCAATGACCTTCCGTTGCCGTTCGTCTTCCACCTGCAGACCGGGAGGAATCCACAACAGGCGCGAAAAATCGGCCTTACTACCTCTTTCGATCGCGAGGTCGTTTTGAATCTCCAGCAAGGACTGTACACCTCCTTCAGGGACGAAGCTGAAGTTCTTGCCTATCAAATGAATCGACATCCGGCATTGAGCCAGATCCCCGCGCACCGCCTCCTTCACTTCCGGTTCGACTTGCGGTAACGCAGCAGCGGGAAGCACGGTGTAGCCGTGCTGCTGTAAATCCCTCTTGATGACTTCGCGCTGCTCCCTTAGATCGAAAGTGGTTTCCGCCAAAAAGACGGCTTCTTGAACCTTGTCGGCCTTCGGAACGACCGCCGTTCCGGAGGGTTCCAACATCTCTAGCAGGCAGCAGACATCATGGGCCAAGTCATCCAGCCGCATCCAGAAATCCCTCTGCGCCTCGGGCCCGAACACTTCGTCCAATTCGCGCACTCTTCCCGTGTCCGGGTCGATGTTGAAGAACTGATAGCCCAAAAAGGACTCCAACTCGGTGGGTTGCAATTCCAAGGGGACGGGCGTCTTTATCACCTTAAAGATGCGGGCCTTGTTGCGAAAATGGACACCGCCCTGCAATTCCGCCGCTTTCCAGAATTCGGTCAACTCCCTCCGCGCCCATTCTGATTTGACGTAGCGAGGCGAGACCACCGATATCAGCGAGGCTACAAGGCGGAGTCGCTCCATCAGCGTCTCCCCAAAGGCATCGTTGCCTTTGAGCTTAGGATCGCGCCAGATCTCAGGTGGTTTGCCGAGGAGCTGTCCAACCCGGATTTCCAGAGCCCGATGCAAATTCGTGACCCATCCCTTGCGTCCTTCGATGAGCTCCACGTTGTCCATGTGCGCGTAGCTGATGAACGCATCCCCCTGAAAGTTCATGACTTCCTCCGGTTGGGTGGTGGGAGGAGGTAGCTGCCAGTCACAGAAACTGAATCGAGAATGCGGGTCATATCAGGGTCAATTTGTTCGCGGTCCGATGCGCAAGTCCGCGAGTGAGTCTTATATAATCCAAGCCAAAACGATTAGCAAGTCTTTTCACCACAATGTCATAGATGCTCTTCGGGCCGCCGTCTTTTCGACGCAGCACGACTTAGGTTGGAGAGGCTACGCACTTTTTTACCATCGAAGTTTGATCCACATGATCGCAGCTAAACTCCTTCCCACCTTCCCCAGCCGCGAGTGCGGCAAATGTTTGACTGGCATAGACTTGACCTGCGGGATAATCGGCGCGCTAGCCGCTGACGATGGCTCCAATGTAGATGGGGCGCCGGATCACGGGATCGCAACGCCGCTGGAGCCGAAAATTTGCACTCGCCCTTTCAACCGCCACTTCCTCAGCCAAGCGGTTACAACACGGCTTCTGCAGATCACAACCGGGGCGTTAAAAGAAACCCGTGGGCCTGTCCCTTGAGAGTTCCTGATCCTACGATTTGGCCCCAGAAGTTAATTCCGGTTACCGTGTTAAGCACCCAACCTGATTTAGCAGAGATTAGAGTGTTTAGATCTTGCATTCCGCTGCGTTGGGACCAGATGAATGGGCGGCCAATGACTGTGACTCTGAAAATCCCCTGCGAACCAAGTGTATTCCCCGAAGAGCCGATAACCTGTCCGAAGAAATCTATGTTTGATGCGGTGCTAAGTGTATCGCCCGGGAGAGTTCCCAAATCGCTTATTGCTCCACTTGCCGTCCACAGGACCGCATGAATAGGGGGCACGCCGTAATCAGGGGCGGTATCGGACCAGCCGACAACCTGTCCCTGGTCGTTAACTCCATTCGCCGAGCTGGTGTAGTCCAGCACATCCGCTCCACCACCTAACGTTCCTAGATCCGTCGCAACGCCACTCTTCCACGATGTCGCATGCCCCAACCCGTTCTCAAACAATTGATACGTGCTATTTTGGCCAACTATTTGGCCGGTATTGCTAACTCCGTTGGCTGCGGTGACTGGCCAACTACCCCCGAATAGAGTCATGCCGTCAGCACTTGTCCAAAAGAAAGCCCACACATAGGAACCCGCCCCTGGGGTGTATCCGACCAAAAGACCAGGAGCATTGATGCCCGTGGCATAGAACGGAACCTCGCACCAGTAATCCCGATCCCAAACCCCCCCGACCGTACCCAGCCCCTGCATACCGTTCCTCGGTGTCCAAACGAAGGGCTGAGTCAGATCACTACATTCTTGATTCGGGAAAGAAGGATCCTGGGAGATCACCGTGCCGGGCCCGTCAGCAGTACCGGCAACGACAGCAAGGTCGTTGATTGCGGCCGCACTGCTGAAAGTGCCACCTGCCAGTGTCCCTAGATCCAGGCTGCCCCGCGTGGTCCATATGAAAGCATGCCCGTTAAGGTTTCCCGCAACTTGGCCCCAGTTGTTAATGGCAGTCGGCGCCAGCAGTCCTAGATCCGTTACCTTGTAAACTTGAGCCACGGTAAGCGGTGAGATCAAACAAAACAGGAAGCCGTAAAGCGAAAGTGCGTCTGGATTGCATAAGTACTCTCCTCCTGGGACCAAAGACTCGATCAGCTTTCGAGGGGCTGATGGTCAAAATGCGAGGGTGAACCGAAACCTGCTCTGGAGCGCGGACGAAAAGGCGCGGAGAAGACATGACGAGTCTCTCCTTCTCTGGATGGAATCTTGTTTCAGGGGCCTGGGAAACTCAGCGTTCTGATCATGCCAACGTAGCGCCAGGGGGGAAGGACACGGACGCTGCGTTCGCAACACCAAAATTAACCGCCAACCATCCCGATTGCAGTGACCGGGGTCACTAGAGTCTGTGCGAACAGAGGCGATTCCGACCAGCGAATTCGCTAGCGCCGTTGTAGGTACCGAGGAAGAGTGCAGCTTTGACGCCTCCTGCTCAAGTGAATGACGCTCTGCCGCTCCAATTGTCGAATTGTCGAGAGGACAACGATTAAACAGCGGTAGACTGTCCGCTTCGTTTTTCACTCCAAAGACCGATCAAAGTTTGCGGATCGAACCGCCTTGACATTTCCGGAAGAGCTCCTGTCGAGGGCACGTAAGAGACCTGATCCTCCTCGGGGGGCGGGGGATGTGGACAGTTTGCAGCGTAATGGCCGTGGGAATAATGATCATTGCCAACATGGCAATGACAATCCCGGCGCAGACGCTGGGGCCGGGGAATCCGTCAGAGCGGGGTCCGGGGATTTCCATTTGTTAGTCTCGTTACTCTACCTTGCGACCAGCAACAGCAGCCCACGACCGCATAAGCCATACACGTAGCCTTGGCCGCCAATAGGGTCTTCTGCCCCAGGTGCGCGTACCTGGTTCGGGCCTTCGGCCCAGCCGCAGGTATCCGTGACCCGGTACCAGTTCTTGCCCTGGCCCGGCGACGGCAGAGTGAAACTTACATTGGCGCTCCAACCGTTATAGGCGACGTAGATGGACGAATAGCTGTCGCCGAACGTGCTGCCGTTGAACTGATAGGCGATGGAGTGGTTGCTGCCGCTGTTGAAGTAAGTCGCGTCCGGCGTCGTACCCGCTGGCGTCCACCAGGCCAACTGCGCGCTCGAGTAGAAATTGACTGGACGCAGCGCAGCGTGGGCCTTGCGGAAAGCGATCATGCCCCGCACAAAGGCGTTGAAGTTGCTTTGGTCGCTCGTCCAACTGTAGTTGAGCCAGTTGGCGACCGAGTCCACGTCATAGGCATTGTTGTTGCAGTGGAGACTGCGCAGGTATTCGTCGCCGCCCATCATCAACGGTGTGCCGGCGCTCAGCATCATGAAGGCGAAGCCTACGCGTGCGGCGGCTCGCTCGTCGGCCGCGGCGCCTCCCTGGTCCCAGCTGTAGTTCGTTGTATTGCCGCCGTCCGATGGCCCGAAGGGCCATGGCTGACTGTTATTGGGGCCGTTGCAGCTGTACAAGTCGTTGAGCGTGAAGCCATCGTGCACGACCATGAAATTGGTTGAGTTCCACGGGTTACGGCTGCCGAACAGGTCGGACGAACCGGCGAAGCGCGTCGCCAACTGGCCGGTAGTGATGGTGGCGACGTTCAGATCATTTTGCGCCTGGCGCAGCGTGTCGCGATAGCTGCCGTTCCATTCCGACCAGCCTGCTGGGAAGCCACCCAACCGAAAGGAGTTGCCACCGATCGCCCAGGGCTCGGCGTAAAGGTCAACGCCACTGCCGCCCGTGGCCGGACGCGGTGGCAACTCCCGCAGAATGCGGCTGATCGCGGTGTTGCTATCGGTACTGCTGAAGTTGAAACAGCCCACGGTGCAGGTATTGCCCAACACCGCGGCGAGATCGAAACGGAAACCGTCCACACCCATGGTGTCGCGCCAGTAGGCGAGCGAATCCACGATGAGGTTTTGCGCGACTGGGTTATCGGTGTTGTAGTTCCCGCCCACGCCCGTGTTGTCGTACGAGAACTGCATGTCCGAAGTCAGCTCGTAGTACGTCGGGTTGTCGAGTCCACGCCAAGAGAGGATGCTATATGTGGTTGGATCGTTCGCATTCCACGCCCCGCCCTCGCCGGTATGGTTGTACACCACGTCGATGTAAACCTTGATGCCCTGGTCGTGGAACGCCTTCACCATGGCCTGGAACTCGCTGGTCGGGCCACCCGCAGCCTTGTTCGACGCGTAGCGGCGATCCGGTGCGAAATAGTTCAGTGTCATGTAGCCCCAGTAGTTCTGCCCGGCCGTCGAGTTCGGCGTGTTGTCGTTGGAGTCGTTCTGCGTTTCCTGCACGGGCAGGAATTCCACCGCAGTTACACCCAGGCTCGCTAGGTACGACGCCTTGAGCGCTGCGCCAGCGTAGGTGCCCTGCATGGCCGAGGGGACGCTGCTGTCGTTCTTGGTCAAACCACGCAGGTTCACTTCATAGATAACGTCGTCTTTCTGCGCGCGTGTGGGCTTGGTACCGACGCTCTGGCTAACCGGCACCCATAAGATGCTCTTCGGCGCCGATTGGCCGGTGTCGACGGCGCGGTTCTTAGCGCCGGATGTATAGATGCTGCCGTCCGTCACGGTCGCGTTAACCGGGTCATGGCTGATCTCGCGCGCATAGGGGTCGATCAGCAGCTTGTTAGGGTTGAATCGGTTACCTTGGCCATCCACGTCCGAGAGAAAACCCGCGCTGGAATTGCCCGTGGTCCAACCGCTCGAAAAGGGCCAGTTCGGCCCCCAGGCGCGATAACCGTAATACACTGGCCCAGTGATGCCGGCTGCCTGCAGCTTCGCAACCGATATCGAACCGGAAAAGATATTGGTAGTGCTATCGGCGCTAAGCGGTACGCGCAGCACCTCGGATGAGCCCATTGGAGACACGTAGAGGTAGACTTCGATTCGCGTGGCGCGCGAGGAATAGACGCGGAAGATGACGTTGTTCTGAGTCGAGTCGTAGTTCGCGCCCAAGCCGTAGGCGTTGATTGCCGCTACGGCAGGTAGGGCGAGGAACAGGACGCAGGCAAAAGCCAACAAGACACGTCTAAATGCAGCCGCAATGCACATGATCTGCCTATAAAACGATAATCAGGCTCTTTTCCCTTCACCGTTATCTAAGTATTGACGGTATACCAACTTGTCGTCTTCGAACCGACCCGGCCAATCAAGTTGCTCTGGCTGCAAGACGCTTCGGCCCGACACGGCACCGCGAGACTCTCAACAGATGAAATACTCCCGAAGAGCAAACCTCCTAGTGAGACGCACGCCTACTCTCTCGATGTTCCCCATCCACAATCTAAAGAGAGTTGGAGACGCAGCTGCCGAGCTTTCCATCGAGCTGCGCAATCAGTACCTAGTAGCCTACCACCCAACCAACTTGGCACACGATGGCAAGTGGCACAAGGTCACTGTGCGGGTCACGCCACCACAAAACTTGCCTCGACTTCAAGTTTACGCAAAAGCGGGATACTACGCGCCGGCACGATGATCGAGATAAACCAAGAGTCGCGGGAACGATCTCGGATTGGGCCGGGCGAGTCCGAGATACTCGAATCCGCGCCCTCCGCCGTGACAGGCAGGCAGGCATTCTAACCAACCGAACTATGCCTTGCGTCGCGATCGCAACCGTGTCCGGCTGCTTTGGAACGGACGCCTTCTGTGCCAAAGGAGGTCTCCTGCAGCGTTCCTCCTGCACACATCCACGCAATCAGAAGACGCCTCGGGCGGAACTCCTTGAGCGTCCTCGTCATCTCGACAATGCTCAGAACTCCAGCCGCACGAGGTTTGTGGGGACTATGCTCACACGTAACGAAACAGCATCATAAAACCGAA
>Ga0074044_10000649_pt1 | contig 32769 bp, 28 predicted proteins | sample BogForMeECP23OM1_FD_94443 | JGI IMG/M metagenome (GOLD analysis project Ga0074044, IMG submission 94443) | Bog forest soil microbial communities from Calvert Island, British Columbia, Canada - Bog Forest MetaG ECP23OM1 | ecosystem: Environmental > Terrestrial > Soil > Wetlands ...
TAATGAACAAGAGTATCGGCGGGTAAGGTTAGGGTCAAGCCGTCGCGCCTGAAACTAGACCAACGTGACGCCGGGCAAATTGGCGAAGTGCGAGTCCGAGGTGATCAATTGAGACCGATGATGTTGCGCCGTGGCATAGATGATGGCGTCGGCCATGGGCAATCGAGTCTCGAGGCTTGTCTGCGAAGCCACAATGGAGAGTTCTAATGTCAGATCGATTAACCTGTCTCGAAAACTAAACGCTTGCGACAAGAAGATTCCTGCCATGTGCATGCCTTGCTCGCGAACGAGTTTTTTGTAGACTTCGTAAACGATGATGGAGGGAAGAAAAAGATTCGCAGGAGATTCCAGATAAGGCGCAAAGGAGTTTGCCTTTGCCCCATTGCCCATATATTCGACCCAACCTGAAGAATCGACAATGACCCGGTTAGAAACGCTCGGAGTGATCACGGTCTTCATCCTTCCACACCATCCCTTTGGCGATGCCGCGGAGTGATTTGATGGAGCGTAGCCGGTGGATGCGAACCGAGTCGTCCAGGAGATAGATCTGGAGCTCCTCGCCAGGTTTTAGCTCCAGAGCTTCGCGAATCTTCTTTGGGATGACGACTTGGAATTTAGGCGAAACTTTGACGGTTTCCATATTTGCCTTCCTACAATCACTGTATCGATGGCCACGAGGTATGTCAATAGTGCTATCGATGGGCTAGTTGCAATACCTTGGTTTAAACACAACCCTGCCAAAGTTGGACTCGCATTCTGGCGGAGGCGCGGTACACTTCAAGACTTCAACTACGGACAGAGAGGAAATAGATGAGTTGGCCTAAGTTGCGTTGGCTACTTTTGGTAGGATTGTTTTTGATAGCTGGATCAGTTTTTGCGCAGACGCCTCAGATCATTCGTGGTGCGGACGAGCGGTACAAAGCGGATATTCTGGTGGTCGTGGCGCATCCGGACGACGAAGGTTTTTTCACGCCGTACCTGGCGCGGGCAATCAACGACCTGCACAAGCGCGTTGCGGTTGTTTTCAGCACGCGTGGCGGAAGCGGCGCAAACCGCGATGCGCGGGAGCGCGGACCGGCGCTCGCGAATCAACGGGAGATTGAGGCACGCGAGGCCTGCGCGAAGCTGGGCATCTCCCTGGTGTGGTTCCTGGACGGCAAGGATACCGCCTCGCAGGATTTTCTGGATTCGCTGGCCAACTGGGGACACGGAGCAAACCTGGAGCGCCTTGTGGGTCTGATTCGATTGACGCGGCCGGAGGTGGTGTTCACTCATTTTCCTGGCGTATTCATCGGTGAAAACCATGGGGACCACCAGGCCACTGGGGTGCTTGTGATAGAGGCTTTCGATCTGGCCGCGAGTCCTATCGTATTCCCGTCGCAACTTGCGGGAGACACAAAGCACTACGAGTCCTATCTGTCGAATCTGCAGACCTGGCAGCCGAAAAAGATCTATTTTGGCAGCGACGCGAACGACTCCAAGCAATTTGATGGCTCCGGACCGGCCTACTCCGTTCGCCAGGTGTCCCCGACATTGAAGAAACCCTACTGGTGCGTGGCGCTGGACTCCGCCATGGCCCACCGGACGCAATTTCCGGATGAGGTCGACCACATTTCCAAGATGAGCGACGAGCAGTTGGAAAAGCTCATGAGCGACCCCAATACGGGGTGGTGGAACGAACCCTTGACGCTGATCTTCGGGAAGTCCGTGGTTGGCGGCACGCCCACGGATGACGTGTTCGCGAACATCAAAGCTGGTGCGGAGATTCGGGTAGCGCCTGCGAGCAGGCCGAGCGAGCGCGATTCGACGCCGCGGAACGAAATCGTTCTCGGAGGCCCTTGGGAGTTTTATGCGCAATTTCGCGCTGCTCACGGGCTGGCGAACCTGCGAACTGCAATCATGCCGGAAATTGGGGTGCAGGCAGGCTCTACGCTGCTGGTTCCGCTGGACATCCGCCACGCCGATGCGAGCCAGGCAATGAAGGTGAACCTGAAGGTCGACGCGCCGAGCGGGTGGAAAGTCGTTTCCGGACAAGGCGAATTCGCCCTGTCGGCAGAGAATTCGACTGCGCTGCGAGTGGAAATCGAGACGCCGGCTCTTAGCGCGGAGGAACTGAAGAAAACAGTGCCCCAGGAAGTGACAGTCCACGCCGAAGCCGAAGGGCACTCGATTGGCGAGGCGAAGTTGCGCATACTGCTGCGTTCGCATGCGCTGCCGCAATGAAGTACATTGAATTGGGTTAAGAGGAGCCACGGTCATGAAAACAAACATTCTGCGGACGCTGGCATCTTTGTGCCTTGCTGCGCCTACTCTTCTGTTCGCGCAACAGCCCAGCGCGGTGCGACCGGTGCACACATTTTCGATTGTGGCGCGAGACCCGCAGACTGGCGACCTCGGCGTGGCCGTGCAATCGCACTGGTTTGCCGTGGGCGCGGAGGTGACGTGGGCCGAAGCAGGAGTTGGCGCAATCGCCACGCAATCGTTCATTGATCCAGGATACGGCCAACTCGGGCTGGACCTGCTGCGCGCGGGTAAGAGTGCAAATGAGGCGCTGCGCGCGTTGCTGGCCGTGGATCCCCACGCGGACTCGCGGCAAGTGGCCATCGTCGATTCCCACGGAAACGTGGCGTGCTTCACGGGAGCGAAAGATATCCCCGAAGCAGGATGCGCCGTGGGGAAGCTAAGTGGGCAGGATGAATCGGCGAAAAAGCTTGGGCTGCGGATTGATCTGGGCTCGGATGTCTCCGCGCAGGCCAACCTGATGGAAAAGAATACGGTGTGGCCTGCGATGGCGCGTGCGTACGAAGAGAATCTGCACGCGAGATTTGCGGAGCGGTTGGTAGAGGCGCTGGAAGCGGCGCAAGGCCAGGGCGGAGACATCCGAGGCAAACAATCGGCAGCCATCCTGATTGTCCGTGGCAAATCCACGGGGCAGCCGTGGGCCGACAAGATTGTGGACCTGCGCGTGGACGACGCGGAGGAGCCCATCAAGGAATTAAGGCGCCTGCTGAAATACCACCAGGCGTATGATTTCATGGAGCAGGGCGACGCCTGCTCGACGAATCACGACTGGAAATGCGCGGTGGCGAGCTATGGCGAAGCGGAGAAGTTGCTGCCGGAGCAGATGGAAGTGGTGTTCTGGCACGCGGTCACGCTGGTGACCAGCGGCGACGTGGAAGCAGCGCTCCCCCTATTCCACAGAGTCTTCGCCAAGGAACCCAGGTGGGCGGAGCTCGTGGGACGTCTGCCGAAGGCGGATCTTCTCCCTGATGATCCGAAATTGATCGAGCGAATCAAGGCGCAGTTGACGAAATAAATCGCGACGCTGACTTCCGTTATTTTTTTGGGCGCGCCGATTCGAGTTGTTCCCAGGCCTCGTCGGGGATCATTGCTAGATCGTTGAATTCGCCAGCGCCGCGCAGCCACTGCCCGCCGTCAATCACCACGCATTCGCCATTGATGTATTCGGCCATGTCGCTGAGGAGAAAAGCCGCGAGGTTAGTGAGCTCCTCATGCTTTCCGAAGCGCTTCATCGGATGCTTGTTGAGCGCGTATTCCTCGAACTGCGGCGAGGGCATCAAGCGAGACCAGGCGCCTTCGGTGGGAAAGGGTCCTGGGGCGATGGCGTTCACGCGGATGTGATACTTCGCCCATTCCACGGCAAGGGAAGTCGTCAGAGCTAAAACACCGGCCTTGGCGCACGCCGAAGGCACCACGTACCCTGAACCGGAATTCGCCGCCGCGTATGTGGTGGAAATGTTCAGGACATTCCCACCAAGCTTTCTTGCGATGCGGCGTTTGGCAAAGGCCAAAGTGCAGTGAAAAGTGCCGTTGAGGACGATGCCGACAACCGACTGAAACGCATTGGGCGACAATCTTTCCGTGCGGGCCATGAAATTCCCGGCGGCGTTGTTGACCAGCGTGTCGATTTCGCCCCAATGATTTTCAGCGGCGGTTATGGCGGTTTCGACGGCGTCGTAGTTGCGGACGTCGCAGGTGGTATACGCAGCGGCGCCTCCATCGCGGTGGATCTCCTCACAAGTTTTCTTCAGGGGCTCTTCGCGGCGCCCGATGACAAACAAGCGCGCCCCCAGTCCGGCAAAGTGCAGAGCCATGGAACGGCCCAGGCCCGTGCCGCCCCCGGTCAAGAAAATGGCGCGACCCTTCAGGAGATCAGACTGGAACACGGAGCACCCCCTTGCGGAAGGAAATTGTAGCAGGCTAGCGCGCCGCCACAGGAGTACCTCAGGCGGTGGGGCCATGCAATAACTGGAAAACTCGCAAAAAGAGAGGCGGGGTGGGGACCTGGTCCCACCCCGCCTTCGGGCGCGGTAGCGGTTTCCCGCTCTGCGCAAAAACGCCGTGGACTAAACGCCTCACTGCTCGCTTCCCGCTTTGCAGCCAGGACGGCACGACCTGCGGCCATGCACCTGATCGCTTTTTCCATCTTCGAGAGATGGCCTAGTCCGGCTTACCCTGTTTCCTCATGGCGCCCTCGACGGGGTCATGCGCGTGTGCGGATGAAAACACACGCTTCAGGGAAGCGCAGCCAGGAGCGTATCCACGGCGTGAACCAAATCCTTCCAGGCCGTTTCCACGGCCACTTGCAATCTTTCCAGTTGCGCGTCGTCGGCGTATTCCAGGTCCTGAATGCGGCGCTTGAATTCCGCAAAGCTGGTGCGCACGTATTCGAGTTCCCAGTAGTGCTCAAGCTTGACGCTCACCTTCTGCTGGGCAAAACGTCCCTTCAACAGGGCCACGCGGGCTGATAAATCCTCGACTTCCCCGACCACCTGGTCCAAATACTCTTCCTTGAGCTGCATGACCGCCTCTCCGACGAAGGGAAAAGGCCACAAAGACAAAAACCCCTCGTGATGGAGAAAGCAGTTGATACGCCAAAAGACAGTTCCGCTAACAGACTGAAAACAATACAGATGATGGCTTCTAAGAGAAAGAAAGAGATGTGCGCATGGGTGGAAAAACGCAAAGGCCGCCGGAAGTAGCTGAAAATCACTCAGTTTATTGCTGGGAGGCGGGCGTCTTTTGGTGACCCAGCCCATGGCTAGCGGACAGACGGAGGTGGCGATTCGCGAAGGGAGCAGGCGCAAAAGCCCTTCTGTGCACAATGGGGCGGCGAAGGAGTCGAGGCTAGGATGCTGAGTTTTCTTGCTGTGTAGGGGCGGCAGCCTGGATCACGAAGGATGTTACTCGTTGGGGCCGATCACGGCCGGGATAGGGTGGCCGAGAGATTTTTCGTATTCGGTTAGATAGACAGAATTGCCAGGGAATTCCTCGGTGAGGTCCTTCAAGAGCTTTTGGGCGAGGGCATTCTGTTTTTCGCGGCGCGCGGAAAGTGCCAGAAGGATTTTCGCGAAGGGTTTCAAGTAGCGTCCGCCATCCACGGTTTTCTGCACTTCTTCCATGCCGAGGCGTTTGTCGCCGTGGATGCCGCCAAACCAAAGCATAAAGCGCGCAGAACCGGGCAGGGAACCAATGATGTAGTTGGCGCAGCCAAGAGCGACATAAGCGTCGTAAGCGTCGGGGCGCTCCTTTAAAAGCAGTTCGGCGTTGACATTGGCTTCTTTCAGGTGCTTCAGCGCATCGTAATGTTTTTTCAGGAGCATGCTGCTGGCGTCCGATTCCATACCAGCCATGAGCGTGAGGGCGAACAAACCTTCTGGATCGCGCGAATTTTTCCTTAGACGCTGAAACGCGAGAGTGCGAGCCTTCCCGGCGGCGATTTCAAAGCCGTGGATGCGGTCGGGGTCAGGAGTGCCAGCAATGCCGCCGAGGAAGCGCTTGTCATTGAGGAAGTAGTCGCTGGTGAGGACGTGCTGGAGGTAAAACTCCTCGAAGAGATAGCTGGCGGCGATGGCGACCTGTCCGAATGGTTCCTCAGGATGATCGTTGGCCCATTTCTGAAAGATTTCGCGGGCTTCGGGGAATTTCTGCACGTACAAATAGTGGAATCCTTCTTCGAGTTCGGGAACGGAAGAGAACGCCGGCGTATCAGGTGCCGGCGCCGGGGCGTCTTGCGCCAAAGATGAGGGGGCAAATAGAAGGAAGGTGAGTCCGGTGGCCGTCAGGATTGCGTAGAGGTGTCGCATCGTAGAAAACCCCTCAGAACAACCCCGGCAGAAAACGAGGTTTGCCGGACATAGCGGCGCGGTACTGAGCATCGGCGAAGAGCACGCGCTCTTCGGTGGCGAGGCGCTGAGAAAGCACAAGAACATGGGCGAGCGATCCGGCCATCGCGGTGATCCACGCGGTGTGAATCAAGGGAAGGGCCAGCATTTCCGTGAAGACCGCGGCGTAATTCGGGTGGCGAACGTAGCGGAACGGGCCAGTGGTGACCACGCCGAGGCTGGTGGAGTCGACGACTTGAACGTTCCAATGATCGCCGAGGGTGCGAATGACCCACCAGCGAACGGCATTGGCGGCAAGAAAAATAACGAAACAGACCGCGGCGAGAACCGGATAAAAAGGGCGATGGAGAAACACCACTTCGACGGCGGCACCGATCAGCACGGCCGTGTGCAGAAGCACCATCCAGCGAAAGCGGGGATCGTCCACTTTGGCGGCGCCGCGGGCCACCATTTCCTGCTGGTGGCGCCGGGAAATGCGCAACTCCACGAGGCGCAGGGTAGCGACAGCGCCGAGTAAAACGAGAAATGCGATAACACTCAGTTCCATTGCAGAAGCAAAAATTCGGCGCTGAAGCCCGGGCCAAAGGCGCCCGCCAGTGCATATTCGCCGGCTTTGAGGGGGCGCTTCTCGAGCCACTCCTGAAGAATGAAGAGGATGGTGGCGCTGGAGAGGTTGCCGACATTTTTGAGGATGTCCCAGGAAGGCTGGGTATCGCACTTACAGAGGCCGAGTTCTTTTTCGACATTGCCGAGAAGACGCGCGCCACCGGGATGGAGGATCCAGCCCTTGATATCGCTTTGGACTCTGCCGCAACGCGCCAGGAATTCGTGGACCAAGCCTTGAATCTTGGCGCCGATCATCTCCGGCACGTCCTTGGCGAGCAGAATGTGGAAGCCGGAATCGCGGAGGTCGAAACCCATGGCGTCAAGGGAATCCGGGAAGGTATAAGTTTCGGTGGCGAGGATGCGCGGGCCGGGCTTCTGCTGGCCGGTGACGAGGACAGCAGCGGCTCCATCGCCGAAGAGAATGGAGGAAATCAGGTTGGCCTGGGAGATATCCTTGCGCTGGAACGTGAGCGAGGGCAATTCCACGGCGATAATGAGAACATTGTGGCCGGGATTGGCGCGAAGATAATCGGCGGAGCGGGAAAGAGCCATGGCGCCGGCGGCACAACCGAGTTCGGTGAAGGGCATGCGGCGGATGTTGGAGCGGAAGCCCATCAGATTGATGAGGTGTGCGTCCAACGAAGGAATCATGAAACCGGTGCAGGAAACAGTGATGATGAGGTCGATATCGGCGGGGCGGAGTCCGGCACGTTCAAGACATTTTTCGGCCGCTTCGCGGCCCAGCTTGACGGCGTGATCGATATATTCGTTGTTTGTCTGGGCCAAGGGGCGCGGCTCGATGGTGTAATCAATGGGAAATATTGCGTGGCGATGATGTACCTGGGCATTATCCACGATGGACATCATGGCTTCGAGGCGGCGATCGGGGATATCAAAAACGCGGCCCATATAGTATTTCACGTCGTCGCGAGTGATGGAGAATGGCGGGAGAGCTGTAGCGGTCGCGGCGATGGTTGCATACGGGGAATTGCCGTTCGATGAGGCGGGACTCGGTTGACTCACATGCACCATCCACTATTCATAAGGAGTTGACACAGCCATTCACGTCCCGGCATTAAGAAAGTAGCTGTACAGGGCGGAACATTCGAGGCGTTTACTGTACATCAAAAAGGACCTCGGAGGAAATGCTAGACAACACACTCAGGTGTAAGAGAACGCACATCATGAAAACGAAGGGGACAGAGATGAAGCATAGGACGACGATTGCGCGTTTGGCCGTGCTGGTCCTGATTTTGGGGATGCTGGCGGTTGCGGGAGTGCTGCGGGCGCAGGAGAGGGGCAGCCCGCTGCTGGTGATGATTTCGATCGACGGATTGCGGCCAGACTATGTGACGGCGGCGGACGCGCACGGAGCGAAAGTGCCGAATTTGCGGCGATTTATGAAGGAAGGCGCATACGCGGAAGGTGTGACCGGAGTTGTGCCGACGGTAACGTACCCGAGCCATACGACGTTAGTGACGGGAGTGTGGCCGGCGACGCACGGGATATGGGGGAACACGACGTTTGATCCGCTGCAGAAGAATTACCAGGGCTGGTATTGGTATGCCGAGGATATTCGCGTGGCAACGCTGTGGGACGCCGCAGCGCAAGCGGGGCGAACCACGGCGAGCATTCAATGGCCGGTGACGGTAGGCGCGAAAATTAACTGGAACATTCCGGAATTCTGGCGCGCGGGAACGGCGGATGACGCCAAGCTGCTTCGCGCTGTGTCAACGCGTGGATTGTTGGAAGAAGCGGAGGCGGAGATTGGAGAATATCGCGGAGGAATCGACACGTCCGCGGAGGCCGACGAGGTACGCGGCAAGTATGCGGTGTGGGTGCTGGAGAAAAAGAAGCCGGGGCTGCTGACGCTGCACTTGACGGCGCTGGATCACATCGAGCATGAGACGGGAGCGTTCAGCGCGGAATCGATTGCGACGATTGAGCGGCTGGACGGAGTTATCGGGAAAGTGCGGGGGGCGGCGGAACGCGTGGCGCCGGGGCGCACGATTGTGGCGGTGGTTTCCGATCATGGCTTCGCGAATTACGACCAGCAGTTGAATCTGTTTGTGGCGTTTCGCGAAGCGAAGCTGTTTACCGTGGATGACAAAGGGAAAACCACGGATTGGCGGGCGATGCCGTGGGAGACGGGGGGCTCGGCAGCGATTGTGTTGAAAGATGCGCAGGACAAAGCGACGCTTGGCGAAGTGCGCGAGTTGCTGGCGAAGCTGGCGGCGGACCCGGCGAACGGGATCGACCGCGTGCTGGAAGCGGACGAATTGCACAAACGAGGCGGGTACCCGAACGCTTCGTTTTTCGTGGGCTTGAAGCCCGGGTGGAGGACAGGAACCGCTCTGACGGGGCCGGTCGTCGCGAACGTGAAGCCGGGGGGAACACACGGGCAGTTGCCGGATGTGCCGGAGCTGCGGGCGGCGTTTTTCGTGGTTGGGCCGGGGATTCCGGCGGGGCGGGATCTGGGTTTGATCGATATGCGGGATGTGGCACCGACGCTGGCGAAGGAAGCGGGGCTGGCGTTGAAGGGGGCGGAGGGGAAGGCGTTGCTGCCCTAGGGGCGTTCCATTTTGGGAAGGGGTACCCCCTCCCCCCGTGTTTCTCGTAAGTGTTGAAACTAGAGGAGTTAGTGTGAGGAGTATCTATAAGTGATGATTCTAAATGGGTTGTAAGCCACTTGTTTTGTTACACTTTTGCAAGTGTTGATTCTGAAAGGGTTAGAGGGAGGATTTGCTGCAAGTGCGGATTCTGCGGGGTTTAGGTGTTTGGGGAGCGGCGGAAAATGTGGCAGGAGCAAGGCACAAATTAACTCAAGTGGAATTATACATAAAAGTAATAGAAAGTCAAGGGAAATCGAAGAGGGATTCCTCACTCCGAAGACTCCGTTCGGAATGACGCAGTTATGAGTTGGTGGGAGGAGTGAAACTGGCGAGAGGAGTGGAGTTGTTGACATGGCCCAACGACTAGGGGAGGGATTTGTGACGGGCGGAGCGGAGGATGGTGTGGAACTGAACGAAGACGTGGTCGTCGTCGGCGTGCTGATCGTGACAGGAAAAACACATGGGGGCGGGAAGGACTTTGGCGGTCTCGGCGAGGTCGCCGCCTTCACCGAAAGAGAAGTAGGCCCAGCCTTCCTTGAAGCGGGATGAATCCTTGACGCTGGCGGCGAGGCCGGTCATTTCGCCTTCAAAATAGCCGCCCTTGTTGATGCTGGCTTTCTGGGCAGGCTGGTAGACAACAAGGAGGAAGGTGGTTTTTTCGGGGAATTTGCCGGTGGTGCGGTAGGTGTCGAAGGCTTCGGGCTGGGTGTAGACGTTGTGAAATTCGCCGGGGCCTTGCGGGTGATCGTCGGAATAGGTCATGCCGATGTTGGAGCCGACGAAGAGCCAGTGGTCGAAATTCTTGGGACGAAGCAGCGCACCGGAGGAGTCGAATTGCGGAAGCGGCATAGATGGAGAGTCTGGCGCTACGGGAGAATGGGATTCGATGAAGGGTAGAATGGCCAGGAGAGCGGCGATGGGGAGAAGCAGGAAGGCGCGCATGGGAGCACCTCTTGACGGGGAGATTGTGCGATGAAATGGAGTGGGAAGCAAGGAGAGGGAAGAAGTAACGAAGTAACGAAGCAAAGAAGAAGAGGGACGGTAACACGGAGTTCACAGAGGGAAGAGCACAGAGATCACAGAGAAGAGAAAGGCAACAGAGAGATTCCTTACTCCGAAGACTCCGTTCGGAATGACGGCCTGTGACGTTGGCGCCCGTGCCGAGGGGTCGCGCTAGCTGGCGGCTTCCTGGGAGGCGCGGATTTCCTGCCAGCGGCGAGGGCGCTTGTTGTACTGGAGAACCTTTTTGCGAAGGCGGATCGACTTGGGGGTGATTTCGACGAACTCGTCGTCGGCGATGAATTCGATGGCTTGTTCGAGGCTGAGCTGGCGATGGGGTATGAGGCGAATGGCTTCGTCGGCTGAGGAAGAGCGCATGTTGGTGAGCTTCTTTTCCCTGGTGACGTTTACTTCCATGTCCTGCTCGCGGGAATTTTCGCCCACGATCATGCCTTCGTAGACCTCGACAACCGGGCCAATGAAGAGCTCACCGCGTTCCTGGAGGCCCCAGAGAGCGTAGGCGGTGGAAACGCCGGAGCGATCGGCGACGAGTGCGCCAGTAGGGCGAAGCGCCATGTCACCGCCGTATTCGGTCCAGCCTTCAAAGATGGAGTGGATTAGCGCGGTGCCGCGAGTATCGGTGAGGAGCTGGCTGCGGAGGCCGATTAAGCCGCGCGAAGGAATTTTGAAGTCGAGGCGCACGCGGCCGGAGCCGTGATTGCTCATTTTGAGCATTTCACCACGGCGGCTGCCGATGGTTTCCATGATGATGCCGATGAAACTTTCGGGAATATCAATGACGAGGCGCTCGACGGGCTCGAGTTTTTTGCCGTTTTCGGTGCGTACGACGATTTCGGGCTTGCCGACCATGAGTTCAAAGCCTTCGCGGCGCATAGTTTCGATCAGGATGGCGAGCTGAAGTTCACCGCGGCCTAGCACGCGGAAGGATTCAGGCGTGTCCGCATCTTCGACGCGGATGGAAACGTTGGTGAGCAGTTCCTTGGCGAGGCGGTCGCGGAGATCGCGCGAAGTGACATAGTTGCCTTCGCGGCCAGAGAGCGGGCTGGAATTGACGCTGAAAACCATGGCGAGGGTGGGCTCGTCGATGATGAGCGGCTCGAGGGGAGCGGGAGTTTCCAGGCTTGTGAGAGTTTCGCCGATCTGGATGCCTTCGACGCCGGCAATGGCGACGATGTCACCGGCAACGACGGTTTCGGCTTCGTCGCGTTCGAGGCCGCGGAAGGTAAAGAGCTTGGTGATGCGCGTGGACTGAAGTTTGCCGTCGAGCTTGCTGACGCCGACTTCTTCGCCACGATTCAGCGTGCCGTTGAAGACGCGGCAGATGGCCAGGCGGCCGAGGAATTCGGAGTAGTCGAGATTGGTGACCTGAAGCTGGAGGACGCCATCGGGATCACCCGTGGGAGCCGGGATCTTGGAGACGATGGCTTCAAAGAGGGGGAGGAGATCGCGGGAATCATCGCCGATCTTGCGGTGAGCGACGCCGGCGCGGGCGTTGGTATAGACAATGGGGAATTCGAGCTGGTCTTCGGTGGCGTCGAGGTCAATGAAGAGGTCGTAGATTTCGTTGAGGACTTCCTCGGGGCGCGCGTCGGGGCGATCGATTTTATTGAGGACGACGACCGGAGGAAGCTTGGCCGCAAGAGCTTTTTGGAGGACGTAGCGGGTTTGCGGGAGCGGGCCTTCGCTGGCATCCACGAGAAGGACGACGCCATCCACCATGCGGAGGGCGCGTTCGACTTCACCGCCGAAATCGCTGTGGCCGGGAGTGTCCACGATATTGATCTTGGTGTCGTGGAAAAAAAGAGCGGTGTTCTTGGCGAGGATGGTGATGCCGCGCTCGCGCTCGAGGTCGTTGGAGTCCATCACGCGCTCGATGACGGCTTCATTGGCGCGAAAGATGCCGGATTGGCGAAGCATGGTGTCCACCAGCGTGGTTTTGCCGTGGTCCACGTGAGCGATGATGGCGATGTTGCGAATCTCTTTAGTCATTTTCGTGAAAGCGTCTTAAGACAAAAATAGCTGCTGAGACAACCAGCAGCCCGGACGAACCCTTTCTTCATCGGATGCAGGTGCGGTTACAAACTACTATTTTAGCAGAGGGGGAGGGGATGGGCCAATGGAGGATTTGCGCCGTGGGGAGCTTTGCGGCGTCACCGGACGAAGGGGTAGATCTCGTCAACGATCCAGTAATTCGCCAGAAGAATAGCGGAGAGGGTTCCCAGCAACCATAGCGCCCAGCGCCAGCGCTTCCAGGCGGTGCCAAGGGCGGAGTGCTGCAGGGGGATGTCCACGAGATAGGCGGCGCAGTAACAGGCGTTCGCCAACAAGGCCAGGATGAAGAAGAGGAATAAGGAAGGGAGTGTCAATGCTGGGCGGAAGTGGGGCCACGTCATTACAAGCCAGGCGATAGCGACGACGGAGAGGGCAAGATTGTAGAAGATGCGGCGGAACTCCCAAAAACGGATGGCATCGGCGAGGAGTGAGCGAAAAGAATCAGCCGGGGGTTGGGGAAGAGTGGGGGATTGCGGTGGGAGAGGAGAGGGCATGGGAGTGACGATAACGTCGCTGCTTGTCTCTGTCAAGTACTTTGTATTGCAAAGATACTTTTTTGGAGCTGCCCGGTTAAATCGGATACGGCATCAGGAGACGGTTTCGAGAGACTGAACTTCCTAACTGAAGGTGCGGAGAGCGCTGTGGTATGCTCACGACGAAAAATTGTGGGCGTCTGAAAGTATGGAGACAAGAGCGAGGATGCGAATGAATTGCGTGCGGAAAACGATGTTGGTGCTGGCGGTGGTGGGGCTGATGACGGCGGGGGTTGGGGCGCAGGAGCAGAAGTCGGAGCGGCCGGACCTGCCGAAATTGTTCGAGAAGCGCGAGGTGATGATCCCGGTGCGGGATGGAGTGAAGCTGCACACGGAGATTTACACGCCGAGGGACGGAAATGGGCCATGGCCGATGGTCATGATGCGGACGCCTTATGGGATTTCAGCGGGCGACAATCGCTACAGCCGGCTGCTGTATGAAAACGGGGACTTATTCACGGACGGGTACATTTTTGTGTTTCAGGATATTCGCGGGCGGTATGGCTCCGAAGGCAAATTTGAAATGGCCCGGCCGCTGCACGACCCAAAAGATACGAAGGGCGTGGATGAGAGCACGGACACGTACGATACGATCGATTGGCTGGTGAAAAACGTGGCGAGGAACAACGGGCGCGTGGGGATATGGGGAATTTCGTACGACGGGTTCCTGGCGGCGATGGCGATGGTGAACCCTCACCCGGCGTTGAAAGCGGTTTCCGAGCAAGCGTGTATGGGGGACACGTGGATGGGTGATGATTTTTTTCACAATGGAGCGTTCCGGTTGAGCTACGGGTTTGAATATGCGACGGGCATGGAATCGTCGAAGGAGAATTTCAGGTTCGAGTTCGACAGTTTCGATCTATTCGACTGGTACTTGCGGCTGGGAGCGCTGTCACACGCGAATGAGAAGTATCTGCACGGAAAGATTCCGACGTGGAACAATTTTGTGACGCATCCGGCGTACGACGAATTCTGGAAAAACCACGCAATGGAGGCGGGGCTGAAAGAAGCGAAGGTGCCGGACCTGAACGTGGCGGGCTGGTGGGATCAGGAAGACTTCTACGGGCCTATGCGGACGTATGCGAATTTGGAGAAAACGGACACGAAGCACTTGAACTACCTGGTGGTAGGGCCGTGGAATCACGGCGGATGGGGCGGTGGGCCGGGGAATTCGTTGGGGGAAATACCGTTCGAGTCGGACACGGGAGTGTATTTCCGGCAGAAGGTGGAAGCGCCGTGGTTTGCGTACTGGCTGCACGACAAGGGGAGTTTGCCGTTGAAAGAGGCGCTGCTCTTCCAGACGGGCAGCGACACGTGGACGAGTTTTGACGCGTGGCCGCCGCGCGAGGCGAGGGCGGAAAGCTTGTACTTTGGTGAGAATGGGAAACTTTCGTTGCAAGGGCCGAAAACGGACTCGCGGGAGGCGTTTGACGCTTATGAGAGCGATCCGGCGCATCCCGTGCCATACCGTCACCGGCCCGTGGACATGACGTATCCGGACGATCATCCGGGGAGCTGGTACACGTGGCTGGTGCAGGACCAGCGGTTCGTAAATGACCGGCCTGACGTGGCGACGTGGCAGACGGAAGAATTGAAAGAGGATGTGACAGTGGCGGGACAGGTGACGGCGAAGCTGTACGCTTCGACGACGGGGACGGACAGCGATTGGGTGGTGAAGCTGATTGATGTGTACCCACAGAAAGTGGAGAGCGATTGGAAGCTATCGGGACACGAGCTGATGATCGCGGACGAGATCTTCCGGGGGCGCTACCGGAAGTCGTACGAGAAGCCGGAAGCGATTGTGGCGGGGGAAGTGACGCCGTACACGATTGATTTGCACACGGCGAACCATGTGTTCTTGAAGGGGCACCGAATCATGGTGCAGGTGCAGAGCACGTGGTTTCCGCTGTATGACCGGAACCCGCAGAAATTCGTGGCGAATATTTTTGAGGCGAAAGAGTCGGATTATCAGAAGGCGACGCAAAGGATTTACCGGACGAAGGAGTACGCGTCGCGGGTGGAGATTTCGGTGGTGCCGGAGGGGGCGGGTAGATAGGCGAGACGCAGTTGGATCGAAGAGAGATTCCTCACTCCGCGGACTCCGTTCGGAATGACGGGATGGCTTAGTGTGTTGATGAATAAAAAACTGTCAACGCGTTTGCAGTTGTAAAAGCGGCGGCAAGCCGCCCTTCGGACGGACTCAGGGCAGGCCGCACTCCAAATTAGCGGGAGGCTACGGCGGAGGCGGGAGTGGAATTGGGAATGAGAGTGCTGTCGGGGCGGAGGTTGAGGACGACCTGGAACCACCAGTTGGGCTGATAACGGATTTGGACGGGAACGCCGCGAAGATTACCCTGAGTGCCAATCAAGATGGAGAACGAGACAGTCTTGCCAGTCTCTTTGTGCTTGGAGACGAAATCGAGTTGAAGGAGATTGGCGTAGGAAGTGTCGAGAAGAACGGAGCTGTGGGGGCCGTGGAGCTGGACCGGGAGTTTGTGGAGCGGAGTGATGCTTTCGATGGAGAGGGTGTTTTCCTGTGCGTCATGGACGTAGCAGCGGGAGAGCGGAGCGGGCTGGCCGGCAAGGGCCGCATCCATGAGGTCGGCGATAGTGGCAAGAAACGCAGCGGAGCGTGTACAGCGGGACGGGTCATCCAGAGCACGGACGGGGCGGTCGGAAGCGGCGATGCGGTCGAGCATGAGGGGTTCGGCGAGAGTGTACTGGTGAAGAGTGAAATCCGTGTCGGACTGCAACGGAACGACGATAGAAAGCGCGCGTGAGGGATCGACGCGGCTGAGGATACCGGTGAAGGAATGCTGACCTTGCTCCTTCTCCTTTTTCAATTCGCTTTGCATCTCGCCGACAGACTTGCCGCGAGATGACTTCATAAAACCAAAAAAGGCGCTGGAGATGACATCGTTCTCGCGGAATGGCAACGAGATGGAATCCTTGTGCCGGGCCACTTCGGTGCCAGCGCCCCAACGGTTAATGGCACGGGGAGCCTTTTGCGGATCACTGCCGAAAAGGACCTGAAGGAATTCCGCGCGAGGGTCCTCGGAGGAAATACCACGGCGGATGTAGCCGCCGCCAATGTCGTCCTTACCGACCCAAAAGAAAATGAGACGGACGCGGGCGGTCATGATGTAGTCGTACTCGACGCTGTTACGGATGGGCGAACGCATCCAGTGAAGAGCTTCGACGATGGGCTGGCGGTCAGCGAGGCTGGCGGTGGAAGCGACGGCAACAAGTAAGGGTAGGAAGAGGATGAGGTTGAGGAGCAAACCGCGGTGGAAGGTGGCCCTCATGAGGACCGGGCCCTTGGATGGCGAGGTGGTTTGCAGAAATGAAGCATGCCACGATGATACGGCAGGAGGTGTTACGCATAGTTAACGAAAAATTGAACGAATGAAGATGCGGGAGCGGGTGTGCCGAAAAAGGTAACGGAAGGGTGAATCTTGAACCCAGAGTCATGCATGAGTAACAGAGGGTTTCTACGCTGGAGGAAATTGAACCCTGGGTAAGTGAGCAAGACAGGGAAGGGAGCGTACCATGGAGGGCGGCCCCACTCTCGTTCACAGATTTGATCCGCGGGGACAGGCTTCACGGAAGTATCGCACTGGCATTTCCCTGCACAGCCACACTATGCACTCAAAAGAGTATCTAGGCAGGTTACCCACCTATATCGCCAAATTTCCAATCGGTTCGTACATTCTAGAGCGGGAAATCGGCAGGCTGCATTTGTACGAAAGGCGCGTATTCGACTTCAAGAAATACTACTGGACGCCGCCACTTTCGCCGCGGGAGGCGCACGAGCTGGAACGCAAGCAGATCGAGGAACAGTTGGGTTTGCAAGCGGAAGTATCCCTCTCCGACCACGACAATATTGAAGCGGGGATGCATTTGCGGATGCTGGAGGGAATGGCACGGACGCCGATTTCGCTGGAATGGAGCGTGCCGTACGGCGAGACAGTGTTTCATCTGGGCGTGCACAATCTGCCGGGGCCGCGAGCAACGGCGTGGATGGAGGAATTCGCGGCGTATACGGCAAATCCGAACCCCAATCGCCTCCGGGAATTGCTGGAATGCCTAAACGCGGAACGCGAGGTATTGATAGTGCTGAATCACCCGTTTTGGGATGCAGAGAGTTTAGGCCCTGAAGAGCACCGCGCGGCGTTGAGCAGCTTTTTTCTGGTTTATCTGCCGATGATTCACGCGGTGGAGTTGAACGGGATGCGCTCGCGGAAAGAGAACCGCGAGGTGGTGAAACTCGGGGAAGAGCTGAACATCCCGGTGATATCCGGAGGAGACCGGCACGGGTGCGAGGCGAACGCGGTTTTGAACGTAACAAATGCGGGAAGTTTCGCGGAGTTTGTACAAGAGGTACGCGAGGACGGACGGAGCGAGGTCATGTTGATGCCGCAATTTTTTGAGGCCCTGCCTTTGCGGCTGGTGGAAAATGCCTGGCACGCGCTCTCCGATGCACCGGGGGAGTTTGGGCGACGGCACTGGATGACGCGGGTGTTCATCGAGGAAGACGGGGAGGCGCTGCCGCTTTCCCAATTCACAGGGACGCGATTCCACCGGGTGATCGATAAGTTTCGTTGGGTGATCGGGCTGGTGGCCAACCCGATGCTGCGGCCGGCGCTGCGGCTCCCGTTTTTGGGAAATGAAGAAGGCGGGTTATGAGTTCCACGCCACGAGTAGCGCTTTTCTGTGAGACATTCCACGAGATCAATGGAGTGGCACTGACAGCGCGGCAACTTGCGGCGTATGCGCAGAGGCATGGGTTGCCGCTGCTGGCGATTCACGGCGGAAAGCAGAAATCGCGCCGGCAGGAAGGCAGCGTGACGCGGGTGGAGTTGCCGCGAGGGTGGGCGAGCGTGGGGATCGAGCGAGACCTGTATTACGATTTCGCATTTTGGCGGTATGTGAACACGATCCGGGAAGAACTGGTGGCGTTCCAGCCAGACGTCATCCACATTACGAGCCCCGGTGAACTGGGGCAATTGGGCGTGTATTTGTCGCGGAAATTGAAGATACCGCTGGTGGCTTCCTGGCACACGAATTTCCACCAGTTCGCGGCACGACGCCTGCAAAAGCTGATCGGGTGGATGCCGGAAGGAGTATCGCGGCCGGCGGTGGCATGGTCCCAGGAAAAAGGGCTGCGCGTCCTGCTGTGGTTTTATGGATTGGCGAAGGTAACGCTGGCGCCGACAGTGGAGCAGGTGGCGTGGCTGGAAAAGAAACTGAAGCGGCCCTCGTTTCTGATGCCGCGCGGCGTGGACAGCGAACAATTTCATCCGCGGCGCCGCACCGTGACGGACGGAACGTTGCGGTTGGGATTTGTGGGGCGGGTGACACCGGAAAAAGGGGTGCGGCTGCTGGCCGAAATTGAACGAGCGTTGGAGGAGAGCGGGCAGGGGGATTTCCGGATTGTGGTTGTGGGCGATGGGAGTGAACTGGCGTGGCTGAAACGCACGTTGAAACACGGTGAATTTACGGGAGTGTTGCGCGGAGAAGAATTGGCGCGGGCCTATGCGAACATGGACCTGTTCGTGTTTCCATCGCGGACGGACACGTTTGGCAATGTGATTCAGGAAGCGGCGGCCTCGAGTGTGGGAGCAGTGGTGACGAATGAAGGCGGGCCGAAGCACCTGGTGGTGCCAGGAATTACGGGGCGGATCGCCAGAACGAATGAAGAATTCATTGCCACAGTGGTGGAACTGACGAAGAACCGGGAAGAACTACAGAGGATGGGAGCTGCGGCAAGGGAAAACGTGGCGGGGACATCGTGGGATGCGGCGTTTGCGATGACTTATGCGGCGTACCGGTATTGTCTGGCGGGAGTGGAAGAGGGATTGGTGCGCCCAAAAAAAGTGTTGGTGAGTAAAGGGCCGGTGCGCCGAGTCGTGCGGCCTCGGTTTCCGGCGTGAGGGGCGGCGGAGTGGGATTATGCCGCCAACCCTTTACTGCGGGACGGCGGGCGTGAAATGAATCAGGATTAGTCGGCGCGGCTAGACGCGTAAAAGCGGCGGCGAGCCGCCGCACTCCATACTTGGCGGAATTATTTTGCGGAGTTGTGGGCTTCGCCGGAGCGGAATTCGGTCCAGGGGCCGGCTTTCATGTCGCGCAAATAGGGGGCTTCCCAGGCGTACTCGGGATGAGCGGCTAGGAAGGGAGCGGCGAGGAAGTCTTCGCCGCAAGGATGGCCCAGGCGAGCGACGAGGCGCATGTCTTTGGCCATGGAAGAATCGGTGGCTTTACCCTGAACGGCTCCGCCGGGATAAAAGGGTTGCCAGCCCCAGATGGAAACGCCGCGCCCGATGGTATCAATGTGGCCACAGAGCGTGCGGTCGTCCGCCTGAGTTTTCTTCTCGAAGGAATCGACGTGGTCGGCGAGCATCTGCTGGGCCAGCGAAACATCGATCTTGCCTTTGTTTTCGTTTAGGAGTTGCTCCCAACGCGCGCGGCGGGCATTGGGAGAGGAAGCCATGTCGTCTGGATTGAACTCCGGAGTGTCTTCCTTGAGGACCTTGGGATCGCGAGCCCAGTTGGAACCGGCGAAGACGCCGTCTTTGGTGCGCCAGAGTTTGTAAGATTTGAGGCCGAGTTCGAGTTGCGCAATTTCACCGGTTTTGCGATCGCCGAGCAGCCAATCGTTGGCGTAACCGCCGTTGTTCCCATCAAGCATGATTTTGGTGTAAGCATCGATGGAATTGGCGTATTGGAGAGCTTTGCGAGCGCGGAAGAATTCGGGCTTGCCGTTGGGATCCCAACCTTCAAACTGAGTGATGGTGGTTTCTGTGACCATGAGGCCATCGGAATTGATGGCGAAATCGTCGTCACTGGCGATGACGCCGGGAAAGCCATCCATCAAGATGCGATAGCCGTTGGTGGGCTGGATATCGAAGATGATGCGCCAGCGTTCGCCATTCATGTAGCTGGTCCAATTGTTGTGAGCGATGACGATCTGATGATCCTTGGTCCAACTGCCGGTGGCAACGAAGGCGCTGCAGTTGCCGGGGCTTTTGAGGTTGGGAGCGTTGGCGATTTTTTCCTTTTTGTTGAGCCAGGGAACGTAATAGTCGGGAACTTCCTCGAAGGAATTGAGAGCAACGATGTCGTATACATCAAGCTGGGAACCCGTGCGGGCGTTCAGACCTGCCGCGATGCCCTGGAGTTCCTGTTGATATTCGAGATCAATTTTGGGCCAGAGCATTTCGCGGGCAACCTGGCGGAAAAAGGGCCAATCGCGCTGCGTGGAACGCACCATGGCGGCCTGGACGGCGGGAAAAGCGTCCTCGATTTCATTGGCGAGCAGGAAACCGTGCTGGAAGCCGATGGTGGCGGGGTCGCCCTCGAGATGCACGTAGACCCAGCCGCCGCGCTCGAAGCTGGAGCTACCCTTCAGGCGGGGATCGCTGGAGGCGCGTTGTTCGCGGGCGTACGCGACAGTGGAATCGAGTTCGTTTTTGGCGGCTTCAGCGTCGCGGGAATGCAGGCCCGCCAGCCATATGAGAGCCGCCCCGAAGAAGAGGATGAAGATAGCAGCGAAGCGACGAATTCCATTGGACATGTGGGGGAAGCTCCTTGGCGTCGGTTTGGCAGGAGATAGTGTACTACTGACGGGCGAAGAGGAAAGGTTGGAGGGAGAATTGGAGGATATGCATGGAGTCGCAGGGATTTGGAGTTTGGTGATAGAGCTGCAATTGCAAAAGCGGCGGCAAGCCGCCGCACTCCAAAATTATTTTGCGGTGGAGGTTAAGTTTGCAGGGGGCGCCAGGTCGGCGGGCGGGCCAATGTTGTCAGGCAGCTTGCCGTTGAGCGAGTCGAGGAATTGGAGGAGATCATCGCGCTCGTCGAAAGTGAGGACATCGAGGGAATGGATTTCCTTGTCGAGATGCGGATTCCAGTTGCCGCCGCCGATGTAGTGGGCAAGGGCGTCCTTAACGGTGGGGAAAGTGCCGTCATGCATATATCGTCCGCGATTGGCGAGATTACGGAGCGAGGGCGTTTTGAAGGCGCCCATGTCGGCATCGTTCTTGGTTACGGCGAAGCGGCCGACATCGTTCAGATTGCCGCGCGTATCGGCGCCGACACCCAGATTGTGGAACTTGTTGTCGGTAAAGAGCGAGTAGTCTTTCCCAATCGTGTGGCATACGGCGCAATCGCCCTTTTTGGCGCTGATGAAAATTTTCATGCCGCTCTGGGCGGCGAGCGACATGGCCTTGAAGTCGTGGCCATAGTAGAAACGGTCGAAAGGCGAATCGCCCGCGATGACGGTGCGCTCGAATGAGGCGATGGACTTCACGACCATATCGATGGTGATCTGATCAGTGCCCCAGGCTTTCTTGAAAAGGTCGGGATATTTTGCATCGGATTGCAGGCGCTTGACGACGCCGTCCAGGGAGTGCGCCATCTCGACGGGATTCTCGATGGGCCCCTTAGCTTGTTCTTCGAGGCTGGAAGCGCGGCCATCCCAGAATTGCAGGGAGTTGTAGGCGGAATTGATCACCGTAGGAGAGTGGCGAGTTCCCAGCTTGCCAGCGACGCCGGCGGAAAACGGCCGCTTGTCTGAAAAAGCAAACTGCGGGGCGTGGCAAGAGGCGCAGGAAATGGTGCCATCAAGGGAGAGTTGCGGGTCGTAGTACAAACGGCGGCCGAGTGCGATGGTCTCTTCAGTCGGCGGATTGTCTGGCGGAATCGGAACGGGCGGTAATCCCAACGGCGCTTTGATCTCCACGGGTTTTCCGATTGGCATGATAGTGGAAGGCGAAGCCGCAGACTGCGCTTTAGCGGGAAGGCAAGCGAGTGCGGTGATCACGAAGAGGCCGAGGATCACAGCAAGGAAGAGTGTGAATTTAGGGGTGGGTTTCATGAGGGCACACCTCGGCGCGAGGATAGCGTTTGGGAGGACAGGGTAATGTGACGGAGGTCACTAAGCGCACGAGCGGAGAGACCGGAAGGTTGTGTGAATTGAGAGGTTCTGAGGCTAAGGCAAAGCTTTGGACCGGACAGACCTATAGGTGGTTGTGATGTTGCCTAACTGGGGTCGAGCAGTGCTCGACCCCTACGGAAGGCAGGTTTGAGAATTCAGCAATAGCTGCACGCTTCGTCGGCCATACCGTTGCCGCCGCTCATGCCGTCCTTCATGCGCCGTAGACGGCGGCCAAGGCGCTCAGCAAGCTGATGACGCGCGCGCCAGAGCCGCGCCTTCAGAGTGTTTTCGGTGACGCCGAGCTTCCTGGCGGCTTCGCCGGTGGAGTAGCCCTCGACTTCGCGCAAGAGGAAGGCGGTGCGAAGGAGAGGCGAGAGGTCGTCGAGGTTCTCGTTAATCATTTGGCGGATTTCTGTGCCGGCGTAGACCTGCTCGGGATTAGGCCCATCGTCGGCGAAGCGCTCGGCGATGGGCAATTCGTCTTCGTGCTGGGTGTCGTCAAGAGAAACCGCGGGGCGCGACTTAGCGCTGCGGCGCTTCATCAGTGCAGCGTTGATGACGATGCGCGTGAGCCAAGTCGAGAATTGCGAGCGGCCCTCGAAGCGTTTGAGGTTGCGGTAAGCGGAAAGCAAACCGTCCTGCAAAGCGTCTTCGGCGTCCTCGGCATTACCCAGAACGCGCAGAGCCGTTTGGAACAGTTGGCGCTGGTAGCGGCGAAAGAGGGTCTCAATCGCCTGGGCATCGCCGCGCTGGCCGGCCCGGATCAGCTTCTGTTCGCTCAGCTTCTGATCGCTAAGTTGCGGATTACTCATCACTTGCGTTGCCATTTGCTCCCCCCATATAGCTTACTAAGAGTAGTTGAGAACATAAAGGTTACAGATAGATTGCAACCTCAGTGAACCGGAATCCCCCCGTGTGTCTTGGGCTTTTTCATGAACAGCAGAATCGGGATGATGGCGAAGAAGATGACGCCAAGCATCTTGAAATTGTCGAGGAAGGCGAGCATGGAGGCTTGCCGCTGCACGATGAAATAGACCATGCCCTGGGCCTGGTTCGCGGCGCCGGGGCCGGACGAGCCCCCTGCCATGAAGCCGCCGGAAAGGTTGACGAGGGTTTTGTGATAGGCAGGGCTGAAAGGGTTGACGTGCTCGATCAAGTGAGCCATGTGGAATTGGGTGCGCCGCTCGAGCATGGTGGTGACGGTGGCGATACCCACGCTGGCGCCGATGTTGCGGGCGAGATTGATTATGCCGGTGCCCATGTTGGTCTTTTCCTTGGGAACGGAGGCAAAGGCGGCGACGTTGATGGGAATGAACAGGAAGGCCAGGCCGAAAGCCTGCAACATGCGTCCGAGAACGGCGTGGCGGAAGTCGAGACCCAAGCTCCAGCCAGCCATGACGAGGAGTGCGGACGCGGATACCGTGCAGCCAAAGGTGATGAGATAGCGCGGGTCCACGCGCGAGACGAGAAAGCCGACGAAGGGCATGGTGAACATGATGAGGAGGCCGCCGGGAGAGAGGGCGAGACCGGCGAGTTCTGCCGGATAGCCGAAGAGTTCCTGGAGCATGGTAGGGATCAGCATGGTGCTGGCGTACAGCACAAAGCCGAGGAAAAACATAGCGGTGGTGGCGAGGGCGAAATTGCGGTTTTTCAACATCCGGAAATCAACTACCGGGTCTTTGGCGCGGAGTTCCCACAAAACGCCGGCAACAACGCCGGTGATCATGAGAGTTAGGAAGAGACGGATGAATCCGGAAGAGAGCCAGTCTTCGCGCTGACCCTTATCGAGAACGATCTGGAGGCTGCCCAAGCCCAAGCTGATGAGCCCGAGGCCGATGTAATCGATGCGGAAGCCTTGCGTGAGCTTGACGCGCTTCATGTGCGGCGGATCGGAGACGAGTAAATAAGTGAGAAGAAGGGAAAGTATGCCGACGGGAATGTTGATGTAGAAAATCCAGCGCCAGGAATAGCTATCCGTGATCCATCCGCCGAGCCACGGCCCGATGGTGGGTGCCACAACCACGGCAATGCCATAAACGGCAAAGGCCATGCCGCGTTTGCTGAGCGGGAAGGTATCGGCCAAGATGGCTTGCTCACTGGGCTGCAAACCACCACCGCCAGCGCCCTGCATAATGCGGAACAAGACGAGCATGCCGAGGCTGGGAGCCAAGCCGCAGAGGAAGGAACTTACGGTGAATAGGGCGACGCAACTCATGTAAAAGCGTTTGCGGCCCAGGATGGAGGAAAGCCAACCGGAAAGCGGCAGCACGATGGCGTTGGAAACAAGATAGGAAGTAAGAACCCAGGTGGATTCATCCGCGCCGGCGGAAAGGCTCCCGGAGATATGGGGGAGCGCAACGTTGGCGATGGAAGTGTCCAGCACTTCCATGAAGGTGGCCAGCGTGACGGTGACGGCGATCACCCAGGGGTTGACCGAGCCGTCCGGCATACGCAGTTTCGATGTGAGTCTCTGCAACATAGCTAGCAAGTTTTTGAGCTTCGTTTAGTTGGTAATTACGGTTGCTTCGACATTCATGCCCGGGCGAAGCACAGCCACGTCCGGGGAAATCGGATCCAGAATAATTTTTACCGGGATGCGCTGAACGACCTTGACGTAGTTGCCGGTGGCGTTTTCCGGAGGGAGCATGCTGAGCACGGCACCGGTGGCGCCGGAGATGGAATCGACATGGCCGGTAAAGGTTTTGTCGTAAGTATCCACTTTCAAATAGGCCTTTTGGCCGGGCTTCATTTTCCTGAGCTGAGTTTCCTTGAAGTTGGCGGTGACCCAAACGTCGCGCAGAGGAACAACCACGAGCAAGCCCTGGCCGGGCTGCACGATTTGCCCAGGTTCCACTTGTTTGTGGGTGGCGACGCCATCAACGGGAGCGACGATGTTGCAATAGCTCAAATTGAGGAGGGCGGCATCGAGTGCGGCGCGCGCCTGGTCCACTTTTGCGACTTTGGCCTGGGCGTCGGCGGAGCGCATGGCCACGCGGCGCTGGTCGGCGTGAGCGGAACTGACACCCGCCTGCGCCTGTTCAACACGGGCCTTGGCGGCTTCGAGCAGAGCGCGGGAAATGTCCACGTTGCGCTTGGCTTGGGCGAAGCGCTGTTCATCCGCGGTGAGGGCGCTGAGGCTGGCATCGGCGTTGGCTTTGGCGGCGTCAAATTGCTGCTTGGAGATTTCACCCTTTTCCATCAAGGGGGTGTAGCGTTCGAGGTCAGATTTGGCAAGTTGGGCGTTGGCGCGGCTGCGGTCCACGTTGGCCTGGGCAACGGCGAGGTCCGCAGTTTGGGCTTGTTCGTAGGAGGATTGTGCGCGGAGAAGATCGGCTTGCGCACCGGCGAGTTGAGCATCGGCGCTGGATTGGCCACTGGCGACGGTTTCGCTGGTACGCGGGACATCCACACCGGCTGAACGCGCTTCGCCTTCCGCCAAAGCCAGAGCGCCCCTGGCTTGGTCCACCGCAGCCTGATAATCTCCCGGGTCAACCTGGGCGAGAATCTGGCCGGCCTTCACGGCTTGATTGTCATCAACGAGAACTTTGCCGATGCGGCCGGAAATCTTCGCGGCGATGGGGGTGATGTGGCCATCCACCTGAGCGTCGTCGGTGGTCTCGCGATTGTGGAAATAGAAAAAGAGTCCAATGGCAAAGGCCAGCAGCAATACCCCGCCGATGGTCAGCAAGCGGCGCGTTTTCGGGCTGAGAAGGCCCTCGGGACTCAGATTCGGCTTGCGCGGCTCGGCAGGCGGAACCTTGACGTTCGCCGCGTTTTCCAGTCCAACTTCAATTTCAACACTCATCGTGTCCTCATCCTTACTTCGAGTAAGTCTTTTCCATTTGCCCAACCGAACGCGCGAAGTCCGCGCGAGCCTGGTTGAAGCGGTAAAGCGCCAGGATCTGGTTGTCGTTGGCGCGCGCCAGGGAATCCTGAGCGGAAATCACTTCGATGTTGTTGGCCACGCCAGCCTTGAAACGGTCGCGGGCCTGGCTGACTTCTTCCTTTGCGAGTTCGACACCGAGATTGGCCACCTGGACTTCGCTGCGGGCCGAATCGAGGTTGAGCAGGGCGGTTTTCACATCGAGGGCGATCTGATTGCGCAAATCGGCTTTCTGCTGCTGCAGTTTTTGCACTTCCAGGTTAGCCTTGACGATTTCGGCGCGGATGCGGCCGCTGGTAAAGAGCGGGAAATTCACGCTGGCCTGATATTGGTAGGTCGGGATGATGTTATTGACGGAGGTGCCGAGCTGAGTCCAGTCGCCGTCGAAACGCAGTGAAGGCAGGCGTGAGAGTTGCGAGGCCTGTTTTTGGTAGTGCACAACCTTTTCCTCGGCGAGAAGAGCCTTCCATTCCTGACGACTGGCGAGAGCCGCGTCAATGCTGGCCTCGACGTCGGGCTGCGGGGTTTCAAAGAAGCTTAGTGAATCGGCGAGTTCGATCTTCTGGCGGGGATCGAGGTTCAGGAGTTTACTGAGGCCAAAGAGAGAAGCATCGCGATCGTTTTCTGCTTCAATCAAACGCTGTTTTTCATTCTGCAGTTCGACGTTGGCGCGCAGCGTGTCAATGCCCGTGCCCACACCTTCTTTTTGCAAATCGGCGGCCTGATCATAAAGGGCTTGGGCTAGATCAACGCGGGATTTGGAAGCTTCGACATCAGCTGCGGCGCGCAGCGAGCCGATATATTGCGAGACGACGAGCAGGATGACCTGTTCGCGAGTAGAGAGGCTGTTGGCCTGGCTGGCGTCCACGGCGCTGCGCGAGGCCTGATACTTTTTCCAAAGCGAGAGATCGAGAACGGAAGTGCCGAAGCTGGGTCCAACTGCAAAAATCTGATAGGGGCCCAAGTGCCCGGGAAAAGGCAAGCCCGGGAATGACTCACCACCGAATTGTGCCTTGAGGTTAACGCGATTGGCAGAATCTGCCAGCCGCATGTTAGCCTGCGGCAGAAGGTCAGAGCGCGAGATATTCTTGTCTTGGACGCTTTCGGCCGCAGTGAGGACGGCGATCTGTTGCGCGGGATTTTGTTTGAGCGCCAGGGTGACGGACTGCTGCAAGGTAAGGCGGAGCGTGTCGCCTGGAGGAGTCGCCGGGGACGGCGAGGCGGTGGCCTGTGCAAGCAATCCAGCGGGGAGAAGTAAGAGGCTGAAGAAGACAGTATAGAAAATGATAGGGGACTTTTTGCGAGAGTCCTCTGCTTTTGCGCCGTTGCCGTCGCGCTTTTCGTCAGCCTCGACGATTTCGTTGACAATGGCCTGGTTCAGGCAGCCTTCCGCGATGAGTTCGCCGCCGAGGCGGTGCATCTCCTTCAGAAGGATCTTACCGGCGTTATCAATGAAGCTCACGCCGCACAAGTTGATGCTGAACTTTTGGCTGGGCGAAGCTGCCAAGAGCTCGCGCCAGCACTGTTCGAGAGCGGCGACCCAGGGCCCGGCGAGGCGACCCTCCACGCTTAGGGTGAGGCGTCCTCGTTTGGTTTCCGTCGTGATTCTTAGCATGTCAGGTATCTCTTCCGGAGGAGAGAGGAGCAAAGGAATGGCCAAAGAATGTACATTGTGAATTGGTGTAATAGGCTTAATATTCATAAGTTTAGACCATCAGCTGAGTGAAAGCTGTAGCAATAACAGCCATTATTACGTCATATGCCTTAATATAGGCTGCCATAGCATGGCCATATTTGGTCATTTCGTGCGAATTGCAATGCACACTGGAAGAGAGGGTACGAGGAAGGAAGGAAGAAAGTAACATCGCTATTTGCCTAAACGGTGTTAAGCCTTCATGAAAAAAATATTGCCCCGCGAGACCCGTCATGCGGCTACCCCCGCGACTATCGTGTCCACCGTGGATCGAACGAGTTGATCCCTGTTGACCCACGGAAACAATTTATGGGCGATCAAAAGCGAAGTGACGCCATGAATGCCGCACCACAAGGTCTGGGCGACGAGTTCGACATCGGTTGAGCGAAACTTTGCCGTTGAGATGCAATCGAAAACACAGCGGCGCAAAAAATCGAAGGCTTGCATACCGGGCGAATCCGGCTGAAGGTACTTTAGCCTATCGAATCCCTCCGGATGCGGCATCATGAAAACGACGCGATAATGCTGGGGATTTTCAAGGCCAAACTGGATGTAAGCCATCAGGCCGCGCTTTAAACGTTCCAGGGGATCGCCGGGCTGGGCGAGGATGCGATTCAAATGATGGACCAGCCGCATAAACGTATCGTTACAGATCTGATCGAGTAGCTCGGCCTTATCCTTGAAGTAAAGGTAGATGGTGGTGGGAGAGTATTCGATTCTCTCGGCGATGCGGCGCATGGAAACATTCTCGAATCCTTCGTTGACGAAGAGATCGCTGGCGGCGTCCAGGATTTCCTGGCGGAGGAAGCGTTTTTGGCGCGCTTTACGTTCGAGAAGACCCACGGATTAACTCCACGTATTAACTTAACGACGTTAACTAATCCTCCGTGCTTTGTCAAGTGGTTATTTGTCGAGGTTTAGCGGCGGACGGCGATAGCCTGCATTTCAAAGTGGCCACCACGCAGGAGGGAGCCTGCGCCGATGAAGGCACGCGCGGGGAAATCCTTTGTGAAGTACGACTTGTAGGCAGTATTGAACTTGTCGTAGTAGGCCAGGTCGGTGCAGAAGACCTGCACGTAGACGAGGTCGTCCATGTTCATTCCGGCAGCGGCCAGGGTGGTCTTGTAACCATCGAGCAAGAGTTTGATTTCATCCTCGATTTTGTCGGGAGCCTTGCCGGTCTTTGGATCGAGTCCGATGCTTCCCGCGAGATAGAGAGTATCTCCGGCTAAGATGGCGTTGCTGAAGGGGGCTTGGACGGGTTTGTCGGGAAGGTTGATGGCGCGGCGCGCAGTTTGCGGCGACGGTTTGGAAAGGGCTCCATGAACAATGAAGAAAGCGGAAAAGGCGAGAACAGTCAACAGAAGAAGAACACGACGATTCATGCGTACCTCCGGAGGACGATGTGCTACTTCGTGATTCCGGCGGGAGTGTAGTCTGCTTTGATGGCGGAGAGCAAGTGCGAAGGGGGTGCTGCATCTCTCTAGCTAATGAGCGAGAGCAGATACGCGGTGAAGTTGTATGACGCGGCGAGCGTAATTTGGATCAGGGCTTTGGTGAATCAGAAGGAGCGGGCGTGGCGACGGGAGCGGAGGCGGGCTTTTCGGCTCTGTTTCTATCTCCGGCGGCGTAGATTTCCTCGATGATAGCGACGGCGCGATCTTTGCTGATGCCGCAAGCGGGATCGTTGATGCGGCACTGGGCCAACGTAAGCTTGCAGCCGCAAGGGCACTCCTCGGCATTGAATTTGTGGAGAGCGACGAGGCGCTGCTCGGGGGTCAATTTTGTGGTGTTGATGCCGGGGAGCATGGTGGCGCGGTCGGCGTGTTTCAGGAAGATTTCGCCAGTGTCTTGGAAGGTTTCCACCCTTGCGGTGATGGGCAGGTCCAGAAGGGCGCGGACCTCAGTTTCATAGATGACGGGATTGTACAGCCCGACATGCTTCTGAACCACGCGGCCTTCCGGACTGATGACGAAAAGGGTGGGAAGCGCGGGAATGCCGCCATAGGCAAAGCGAATCTGATTGTTGGCGAGAGCGACGGGGTAGTTGATGCCTTCGGAATCCACGACTTGTTTGACGACGTCCGGGTCATCGTCGTCCACCACCAGGCCGATGATCTGGAGGCGTTCCTTGTAGTGATTCTGGAGTTCGATGAGGCTGGGGATTTCTGCGCGGCACGGACCGCACCAGGTAGCCCAGAAGTTCAGCAAGATGACTTTGCCCTTTACCGAGGCCAGAGAGAGATCCTTACCAGCCAAATCCTTGAGTTGAAATTCGGGAGCAGGATCGGGATCGCGGACGAAGCGGATCACGGGAAGTTGGGGAGAAGCCAGCAACGGGAGCAAGAGGCCAAAGATTGCCAGGCTCAGGAGGCAAAGAGGGAACAGCCTGAGAGAATTTTGGCGGCGGATTGTTGGTGTCGTGTTCATAGCTAGAGCACTCTCATAATGGGACCAGAGTGGAGCCAAAAAAGCAAAGATCAAGAGGAAAGCAGGTAGGTTAGCGCTTACCGTGGGAAGGTTTTGGCGGCCTCAGATCGGACGGCGGATGCCGAGTTTGCGAATGCGGGCTTGGAGGGTGGTGCGTTTCATGCCGAGGAGATTGGCGGCGCCGCGGGGGCCTGCGATGCGCCACTGGGTTTGGCGGAGAGCGCGAAGGATGTGTTGGCGCTCAGCTTCTTCCAAGGTGGCGATCGATGTTGTCGCCGGTGGCGCACTAGAAACGGGCGAGGCATAGCGCGGCGATTCGGTTGGCGTTGCAGTCAGGAGAGGAGTGGAGGCGAGGTCGCGCAACTCGGAGAGCGGGACGCGGAGTTCTTTGCCGGGGGAAAGAAGGACGGCGCGTTCGGTGAGGTTTTCGAGTTCGCGGATGTTGCCTGGCCAGGGATAGTTCACCAGGGCTTCCATCACGTCGGAGGGCACATACTCAACGGTTTTATTCTGGCGGCGGCTGAATTTCTGGACGAAATAGCGCACGAGGAGTGGCACATCCTCGGGGCGCTCGCGCAACGGGGGAATGTTGATGGGGAAAACGTTGAGGCGGTAATAGAGGTCGTTGCGGAATTTGCGTTCGGCGACGAGTTGCGCGAGGTCGGCATTGGTGGCGGCGACAACGCGCACATCCACGCGCTGGGTGCGGTTACTGCCCAGGCGCTCGAACTCCTGTTCCTGCAAAACGCGCAACAATTTCGGCTGCAACTCGAGGGGGAGATCGGCGACTTCATCGAGGAAAAGGGTGCCGCGATCGGCAAATTCAAAACGGCCTATTTTTTGGGTGAGAGCGCCGGTGAAGGCGCCGCGTTCGTGGCCAAAGAGTTCGGATTCGAGGAGTCCGGAGGGAATGGAAGCGCAATTTACCTTAACAAAGGTGCGCTCGCGACGCGGGCTCAGGTTGTGGATGGCACGGGCGATTAGCTCCTTGCCGGTGCCGGTTTCGCCAAGGATGAGGACGGTGGTGCCTGCGGGAGCGGCCAGTTCCACTTGAGTGAGGGCGCGGCGCAAGGCGGCGCTATCGCCGATGATCTCCTCGAAATTAAGTTCGGTGCGAATCTCTTCTTCGAGATAAAGCTTTTCAACGGCAAGCTTGTCCTTGAGGGCATCAATTTCCTTGAAGGCCAGGGCGTTTTCGAGCGCGATGGCTACCTGCGCGGCAACTTGCTGGAGGAGTTCCACGTCGGGAGTGGAGAAAGCTTGCGGATTGCGGCTGGCAAGATTGATGGTGCCGAGGGCGCGGCCGTGGGTTGCCAGTGGCACGCAGCACATTACTTCTACACCCTCTTCGCGCAGCAGGCGAATGACATCAATGTTGTAGCGGTCGATCTGTTCGCCGCGTGCAATCAGGACCTGGCCGCTGGTGAAGCATTGGCCGGAGGGCGAGCTTTCCACGGGAACAGTGAATTCTGTTTTGGGCAAAGCGAGCGTCAGGGGCATGTCCAAAGCGTGAATCTTCAAGAGGCCAGTGACGGGATCGAGGAGAGCGAGACTGGTGTAATCGTGCTGCAGGACGGGCTTGAGGGAAGAGACGATACCGTTGAAGAGCGCGGTGATATCGCGGGTGCTAACGAGGATGTTGTTGATGGATAGAAGGGCTTGCAGGCGGTCGCGTTCGCGAGCGAGTTGCTGCTGATAGGCCTGTGCGGCCTCAAAGTTGATGGCGTTGTCCACAGCGACGGCGACTTGCGCGGCCACGCGTTTCATAAATTCGATTTCGACTTCGGTCATGGCTTGCGGCACATAACGCCCGAAGCCCATGGCGCCAAGGCGATGGTGCGCAGTGGTCAGGGGCACAATGGCAATGGTGTGGACGCCCACGCTTTGCACACGTTGCATGAAAAGCGGATAACGGGCGTCCTTTGCGGTGTCGAGGGAGAGAAAGGGTTGCTGGTTTTGCCAGACCCAACCTGCTGGGGAATCGTCCAGGGAAAGTTCGTCGGCTGGGGGCGGTTCCATGTTCCCGCGAGTCTCGAGGACGCGGAGGCGCATGGTGTTATTCGCGGGGTTGTGAAGAACCAGGCCGAGAAAATCGAATTGCAGGACGGAATGGAGGCGTTCGGCAAGTTCGTGAAAGAGCGCCTTCGGATCGTGCTGCTGCGCGATGGCTTCGCTGACTTCCAGCAAGGCCTCGAATTGCCCGCGGGACGAATCGAGAGGCGAGGTGGGACGCGATTCGGACGCAGGATTTTGCGGTTCCGCCATGAAAACGAGAATAGCACCCGGTTTGGCGGGGTCACAAGAAAGTGTCATGGCGTGTCACAGATTATTCTGGACGAGCGCGGCGTGGAACGGCGCGCGGCGTGCCGGGGGATTTGCGTATACTCGGGGCACAGTAAAGGAAATGGCTTTGCGGATGCGCTGCGTGGCGAGCGTGGACGCCCATTGGCGGAGTTGCGGACGGTGTTGGTGCGGCTGGAGATTGCCTGGCGACCGGCAACGGAAGAGGAGTTGCGTATAATTGACGAAATTCTCACGCGCGGCAAGGCGTGATATTCTGAAGGGGCTGCAGGCCCGTAGCTCAGTTGGTTAGAGCGCATCCTTGACACGGATGAGGTCTGGGGTTCGAGTCCCCACGGGCCTACCATCGTTTTCAATCACTTAGCTAGAAGCGCCGGAAAACTTCACGTGTAATTCTTCACCTGTAAGCTGGTCCGGCAAAGGTCCCCTTCGCCTGTCGAGCCATTTAAGAATGTAACCGTAGGTGGGGTTGTCGAGACATCTGAGATGTAACCGGAAGTTTGTTGGCGCGACGGTGGGAAAGCGGGAATCCCGCCGGGGGTGCGGGATTCCCCA